>JAEEGL011271139.1_pt1 | contig 25602 bp, 10 predicted proteins | sample 9134231 | NCBI WGS metagenome assembly JAEEGL01 (sample SAMN16246548, study PRJNA631951) | gut metagenome | biome: gut microbiome; feature: rumen; material: fiber-attached | host: Bos | place: Iran: Karaj | collected 2018-10
GATACATTGAAGAACGTGCTCCGTGTACATACAACGCGCCTTAACTCAGTGAGTATGCACGCCCTGTCTGATACCTTGATGGCAGATACCTCACTCATGAAGCAGGAGATAGAGGAACACTATGCCTGGTATGTGCGTGGCTATCGTTATCCGATGTATGAGACATCATCCATCTGTTTCTATGACAACATGACTCCTGTGTCTTGCATACAGAAGGCATACCATTATTGTGCAGATGACATGAGTGAGATGAGCGACTCTGTCAATGAGGAGATACTGGCAACGGACTCTATTGCTAATGTTGCAGAGCAGGACATCATCCATTACACGATAAAGAATGATGGATGTACCCTGACCATGGACTATAGCCTTGATGCCGACGCAAGTATCAATGCCCTTATCAGCAACAGCCGTGGTATGCTCTATGGCAGACAAAGCACAAGACAGCCAGCAGGAACAGACTACCAGATGGACTTTGACATCGTGTCCCTCCCCAAGGGCGATTACGTGCTCTATGTGAATGTAAACGGAAAAGTGTATAATGAAAAGTTTAGTAAATGAATAAGATGAAAAATATTAAACAACATTTGCTCAGAATTTGTGTGACCATATCTTTCCTTATTGTTACTTCCGTATCGTTTTGCCAGAACTCGAATCAGTTAGATATGAGTGGCTTACTTCCACAATTTTCAAGAATGACTCCTGAAGCAGAATCTTTGGGTAGATATGGTAATTTTGATGTTTCCGAGTATTCTGGTGCACTTGATATCAAGATTCCTTTGTGTACTATAAAAAGTGGAGATGTAACATGTCCCATAGAACTGTATTATGATGCAACAGGAATTAAGGTTGATCAAGATGCTACAATTGTTGGCCTTGGATGGAATCTGAATTTTGGTGGATGCATAAATCATATTGTATGCGGTTTAGACGATTTTGGAGGAGAACCTGATTCTAGAGGAAGAGAAATCTATAAAAAATACTGGTCAGACAAGTTAGTTTCAGATGAATATCCGCTTCAATCTTTTCATCAGTATGGTACGCCTTTGGAAATGAATCCAAACGTTCCTTATAATAATCATCCTAAATATTATTATTTAAATGATCCTTTATTCATATTAAATACGGACATGGCAGATGGCCACTATATTCCCGATATTTTTACGGCATATTTCTTTGGACATCATTTGTCCTTTTATATTGACAGGTGTGACAATAACAAAATAGTAATTCTAAATGATAACTCAAAAAAATATAACATCACATTTAATTACGACCCATATCCAGGAAGTTATCCAAAGTATTTTATTATAACAGATGATAGAGGAATTAATTATAAGTTCTGCGCTTTTAGGGAGTTTGATCATGAAGATTCATATTATTTGACAAATATTTATGGCGCAGATGGTATAAATGGGAAAAGCGCAGTCTCTATAGAATATAAGCAGATTTTTTATAATGTAGCAGAAAGCCGTGCAAATATTAAACAAATAAATACTATAACAGAACGTATTTCAGAATATTGTTCTAGTAATATTCAGCTTGAGTTTGGTGCGGAATCAGTTCATGCAAAATTCTCCAATAGTGAAATGGGAGATTCTCGCAAGGTTTATCCGTCAAAGATTAAAACCGCTTTGGATGTTATAGAATTTAATTATCTAGATAGAGAAGATATTCTTGGTTCAAAGGCAATAAGTTCTATGATTGTTAAAAGTGAAGGTGGTAATGCGATTAAGAAAATTACTTTTTCTTATGATTATTATAATGAAAAGTCAAGTGCAAAGTATACGACTAAAAAACGTCTTAGATTATGTGGCGTCAATATTAATGAGAAAGAATACAAGTTCTCATATAATTCTGATGAACTACCTGAGTTTGGCGGATATTCAAAAGATTACTGGGGATATTATAATGGCGTTAATAATGGTTCTTTGTGTGGAACACCAAAATATACGATTGAAAATGGTAATGTCAAAGAGGTGAAGTATCTCGGAGGTGCCAATCGATATGCGTCTGAAGATTTCTGTAAGATAGGAATGCTCAAAAAGATTACTTATCCTACAGGTGGTTATTCAGTATATGACTTTGAAAGTAATCGATTTAATGATAAATACTATTATTATCCTGATGCGAATAAGAAAGTCGGTCCTTTCATTGTTACCAAATCTGTTTATGATGATGGAATTAGTGTTTATGGTACAGGTGGTGGTCCGAAGTCAATATCTAAGACATTTACAATAAAACAAACACGAGAATATAAACTAAGGGCATCAGCAAGAACCACAAAAGGTTCATGTGATATGTCTTCTGTAACAATAAAAACTTCTTCTGGCAGCATTATTAGACATATAACAGCTTCGGTATCTTCAAATTTGGAGGCAATAGAGGAAAATATAACATTGAACAAAGGGGAATATATTATGGAAGCCAATCTCGATGTTGGTGGAATGGGATACGAGACCACAGCTACTTGTAGTATCTATCATGAAGATACTACAAAAATGGAAGTAAAGCCAGTCTCTGCGAATGAGTGTGGTGGATATTCATTTGGAGGAGGATTGAGAATTAAAAGCATAAAGAATTATGATACTCCTTCCAATAGGAATAAGTTTTTAGGTGGAATTGTTTATGAGTATTCTGATGGAAAATTATTGGTTCCTACAAATAAATTATATACTCGTATTGTTGATTTCAAATTTGAAGCTAAACAATCAGGTAAGTGGAGTTGTGGAGATTTTTGGTTTTGGGTAAGTGATTTAAAAAGTTTTAATTCTGGCCTTCCAAAATATATCAAAGCGTACTATTATGTCGGTTGCTCGGAACCAAATTATATGTATATGTGTTCTATGGAATCACCTGCCACGGTTGGTTATTCTGAAGTTGTTAAGAAAAGTGTAAATGAAAAAAATGAAATTATTGGTGTGAAAAAATATTTATTTCATAACAATGGATATATTATTGATGAAACGACGGCAAATATTTCAGATAATGTATTTTTTAATATCCCAGACGGACATTTAAATGGTAAGTTATACAGAGAACTTTCATATTCTGGAAATGGAATACTAAAGAAATCATATTCTTATCAATATATAAGTGAAAAGATGGGAACTTTGTTTTGCCCCAAAAGTGTAAGGTTGTACAGACTAGGCTTAGACTTATGTAATTATGCTCACTATAATATTATGTTTGCCAAAAGATTTTATTGGAGTTACCTTTCTGAGTCCAGTGAGTCAGAATATGACGACAAAGGAAAACTAATGGAGACAACAACAACGACATACGATTATTTACCTTCTAACTATCAGGTTTCAAAGAAAACAGTAAGTAGAGGTACAGAGAATGTTTGTGTGAAATATTGGTATCCTGTTGATAAAAAAACAGAAGGAACTTCGTTCCTTTCCGATAATCACTATCTTAGTGAGGTTACTGCAACGGATTCTTATCATAACGGAGAATTTATAGGCGGTAATAAGTTTAATTATACGTCAAAGAATGGATTACCTGTAGTCAAAAGTGCCTATTCTGTCCATCCAAAGAATAATACGGAATTACTTGAGATGCTTGTCAATAATTATGACAATGCTGGTAATATTCGTGAGTATCAGCGAAAAGATGGCACGATAGTAACAATTATATGGTCATACAATCATCAATATCCAATTATGGAGATTGTAGGATGTACATATAAACAAGTTGAGAATTGTGTTAGTGAAATTTGTAAAATAGAAAATAGTATAAGTGTATCAGAGAGTGTAATTGTTTCTATGCATTATACGTTAAGAACCAATTTTCCACATGCACATGTCACAGCTTACATTTATAATCCAATGTATAAGATTGCAGGTATTATTGAGCCAAATGGGAAACGAACGAATTATAGGTATGATGAGTTCGGACGTCTTGCAGAAGTGCTGTATGATAGTAACAAGCATAAGCCAAGTGACTTATCTACGAGTGATACCAAAAAGATTGTGTCAACATCATTGGGTACAATCACGGCTTCTACGGTTTCCGGTGTTCCCAATAACAACAATTCTAAGTCATTTAATGTATATTCTAATTCTGTTTTATCAATAAAAGGTTCTATTGGAAGTACAAGCAATTCTTCGTATGGCAGTCAAGATCTTCTGATTACAGTAATAAATAGCAAGACAAATCAAACGGTATTGAATTATTATCTTCCTATGGAATATATGTCTAAGACATGTGGATTTAATTTGTCAAAAGAATTATCACTTCAGCCTGGTGAATATGTGATAAAGGCGAATAAACCATCCAAATCAAATTGGAATTGTGACTGGAGTCTAACATTATTAACAGAGACTATAGAATCTAATTCTAAACGTAACGAGCAGACGGTTAAGAAGTATAATTATAACTTTGGTAGTTTTGGAAATAAATGATGGATTTTTGTATGAACAATAAAAAAATCACTATATTTGCAGCATTAGAAATACTATGTCTGCATTTTGTGCCTGTATTATTACGGGCGCAGACGCAAAGCGAGAACTATATCATGACCGAAACAATGCTTGACGCATCTGGGAAACGAAGCATAAAGACGGTACAGTACTATGACGGTCTTGGTCGTCCGAGTGTGCTGGCTGCCGGTGGTGTGAACACCAGTGGCAAGTATGTCTATTCCATGACGGAATATGACATGATGGGGCGTGAGAGCAAGAAGTGGCTTCCTTCAGTTGGTGGCACTACTCCGGACATTATTTCATCTGATGATATCGCAGGATTGTCTGACAACACATACAAGGATAAGCATGCCTATAGCATCACTTCTTATGATGCACTTGACAGACCGCTTGCATCTACCACTCCGGGAGATGCTTGGAATAAAGAGAATAATGTCAAGTCAAAGAATGTGGAGTACATCACGAATAAGGAAAAGGATGTCAAGAGATACACCTTGACAAAAACTGGACTTCCTACGCTTCCAACTGATGCGGATAAGAAGTTCTATGAACCTTGCACTCTGACAGGTGAGAGGACAACAGACGAGGATGGTCATACTCTTGAAGTCTATAAAGATCTTCTTGGTAATGTTGTCCTTGAACGCAGGAATGATGGCAGTAAGAATAATGATACTTACTTTGTTTATGAACGTGGTCTCCTTCGTGCTGTTGTTCCACCTATGGGAAGCAGCAGCTCCTACGTGTACAGGTACAAGTATGATGGTCATGGCAGATGTATAGAGAAGATACTTCCTGGTTGTCAGCCAATCAAGTACTGGTATGACAAGTATGGTCGCATGGCATTCATGCAGGATAACAGGATGAAGTCTGCAAATAAGTATCGCTTCTACCTCTATGACGGACTCAGCCGTCTTGTTGTGCAAGGTATGTGTACGGGTGGAGCAAAAACTGTAGATACTACATACGCAGCCATGGTGGTCTATGGCTCTGGTGGCAGACAGGTTGATAACAGCAACTACTATGTGGATACAGAGTACAAACTTGATAAGCCTACTCTTGAAATAGTGAATTACTATGACGGTTATGATTGCGTGAATACCGCTGCATTCAGTAACGTAAAGTCAACATGGAACTTGAAGTCCAAAAGTGAAGTGTGTACAACTACTCTTCAGACAGCACAGATGGTGACAGACAATAATGGTAAGCGTTATTTCCGTGTGATGTATTATGATGAGAAGGGTAGATGTACTGAGATGAACTCCACTTCCATTGACGGCTATTTCATTAAGACTAATACATCATATTCTTTTACGGATAAGCCGACTAAGACAGTTACAAGGACTTATAAGGGTTCACTTAGCAGTCTTCAGCATACACTCATTGACTCTATAAAGTATGATACAGTGTGCGATTTGCCAGAGAAAGAATATATCAAACTTGATAACAATCCAGAGGAATATATAGCTGATAACGTGTATGATGACCTTGGAAGACTAAAGGAATCAAAGTCAAACAATGGCGTAATACGTGATACTTATTCGTATAATCTTCATGGATGGTTGACTAATCATCAGGTATTTGATAGTAAGATTCATTATGCACCTTTGTTCAAAGAAAAATTGTATTATGCCGATGGACCAAATGCAAGGCCGTGCTCCAATGGAAACATTAGTGCTCAGGTTTATACGGATGCATACGACCAGTGGAATGAACGTGGCTATCTGTTCAGTTATGATGGTATGGACAGATTGACGGATGCTACATATAGAGCTGGAACGGATCTTTCAAAGAGAGGACAATATGACTATTCCGAATCTGTTAGATATAATGCTAATAGTGCGATGACAAAGTTGGAACGTATGGGAAAGAGCTTACAGGGAGCATCTGGATATATAGACAATATATCATTTACATACTCAGGTAATCAAGTGGTAAAGGCAAAGGATTCAGGTATGCCATCGTCCATGATGGGTGATGTCTTTCATTTTGCTGGAGACAATATCGAGCATACGGATTATTATACGTTTGGCTATGAATATTGTTATGACGGTTGTGGTGCATTGACAGGTGATATGAACAAGGGCATTAGACAAATAAAGTATGACTTTAATGGTCTTCCAACATCTGTATGGTTTAAAGATGGTAGTATCACAGAGTATGTTTATACAGCTGATGGAACGAAACTCAAGACAATTCATCGTACAGCTGTTGAAGGAACTGCTGCCACTGGCGGTGTTCCATACTTGTCTGAACAGAATACACTTCGTAAGGACTCAACTCTTTATGTTGGTGCGTATGAGTTCTGTTCTAACTCAAGTGACAAGTACTTCTTCGCAAATGGTTATATTGGTTTTGTACGAGGTCGTCTTGATTCATATTTCTATTATGCAAAAGACCATCTTGGCAATGTGCGTCATGTTGATAGATCAACTCCTGGACGTGATAATGGTATAGTGCAGATAACCAACTACTATCCATTTGGCGGTATTCTTAATGAATCATTCAATAGAGTTGATTATCAGAATAAGTTGTACAATGGCAAAGAACTTGACCGTATGCATGGACTGAACCTATACGATTACTCTGCCCGTCAGTATGATGCTGCACTCGGACAGTTCACAAGTATGGACCCACTGTGTGAGAAATACTACCACATCAGTCCATACGCTTACTGCGCTGGCAATCCTGTGAAGTATGTGGATCCAACGGGATGCTTATATGGCGATTTTGTAAATGCTGATGGTGAAATAATTGGAAATGATGGATTAGATGATGGTAAGTTATATGTGTTAAAAACAAGCAAGTCGGAATTTGTAGAATTAGGAGATAACGATAACGTATCTGGAGCTGGTGTTGATCAGAAAAAAACTATAAAATTCATTAAGGCAAATTCAGGAAATAGTAAAGCTTTCGCAGATAATGATATTGCTTATAAGAATTCAGTTGAAATTGAATCCTCTAAAGAAATAAGAAGTCAGATGGTTGCTCAGATTAGTAAAGATGATGGACGTGGAGGAAGGTCTGATGCAAATAATCGAGAGTATGGTGGAGAGATAACGGATGAAGGTCTTGTTATGCATGAAGGTCCTGTATCTTCATCACCATCATATGGAGCGCATATTTTATTGTCAGACGATTATGCTACTTTTCATAGTCATCCGAGTGGCTCTTTGACAAGAAATAAAGTTAAATACATGTATACCCAACATCCGTCTAGTCAGGATATAATAAATAGTGGTGGGCGTACATGTTATGTGTTTGGCCGAAGGAATGGGACTGTTTATATATATGATAGTAATGGAGTACAAGCAACAATTCCAACAAAATATTTTATAAATCAAAAGAAAAAATGAAAAAAATAATTACTTTTTTGTTCTTTGTATGGGTGTCGTTGGATGCACTAGCCCAAAACAAGAATATTTTGGATTCTTTGATATTACAAAGTTTGGAATGTTTTTTCCATCGTTTTGATAATAGTGAAAATGAATCTATTCGAAATCGTTATATGAACCGTGTGAAATATGTGTGTAAGGATGGTTTACCATTTAGCCTATACACAGGAAAGTATAGTGATTATTATTTTCATGATAATGATTTTGATACAATTAGAAAGTTGGAAAAGTCAAAATCAGAAGGTGTTTCTTCTGTGTTTGTTGAGCTGAAATTATATGGTGACACAATAGCCATTCCTATTCGTGATGTTAGTATTAGTTACAAATCAAAGCGTAAGGGGATTGTTTTATTGTCTGATGGTGATGAGTATAGATTCAAATATAACATTGAATATGGAAAGTGGATTATGGTGCCATTGAAACGTCACTGGTAATTCTTTCCGTTAATGTCACATTGTGTCACAAAATTTGCCACTTCCCACATCGTAAACATTATGTTTATGGGTGGAAAGTGGCACTTCTGACGGAGTTAAAAGGTAAAAGCTGAACGGAGAAAGAGAGAATCCTATAAAGGAAACATGTTGAAAATGTACTTTTTTAGTATGTTGTTTAGGCGTCTTGGACAAGTGCATTTGCTGTCTTGGGAAAGTCATTTTGAGTTAGTGGGTAACTCTATATGAGTTACCCACTAACTATATTGCAGTTACCCACTAACTCTAATATAGTTACCCACTAACTCAAATGGGCACTTTTTGCGAAGTTCCGAGTTGTGAGTTATGAACTTTGAGTTCGGGTCAGTTCTGGATAAGTTTGTTAGAAAAGAAAGCCGTTCGGAACAAGGCGTTCCGAACGGCTTAATTGTTTGTTGCCGATTGTCAATTGGCAAGCGGTTTCTTTTTACTTGTTAAAGAACTTCTTTCCGTTTTGGATGTAGAAGCCCTTTGGAGTACCCTTGATAAGACGTCCTACGATGTCGTATTTGTTGTTGTCTTGTACATCGTCTGTCTGTACAGAGTTGATTGCTGTGACATCAGTCTCGCCATCGTTGCTGAAGAACATCTCTGTAGGATAAAATGTGCAAGGTGTCTCTTTTTTTGTGAATGAATTGGCAGTGAAGTAGATGATACGGATGTTCTTGAGGTCAAGTTCCTTGCCTTCTACTGTCTTGAGATTCTCCAGTTCAATCTTCGTGTTCTTGTTTTTAATCTCAATCTCTGCATAGTCACCCCAGAAATCGTGAGTGTCTGAGATGCGAAGATATTCCTTGGCAATTGTTGATGGAGTGCGATAGAGATTGAGGATAAGATATTTATATCCTGAAATGTCGAGAGGATCTTCGTATCTAAATCCAACGGCTCCGTTCTCCTTTAAGCTGACTATTGTATAATCTGCTTTTTGTGTGAATGTGTTGTCGTAAAGAAGTGTTGGGTTGACCCATTCCTGTGTAAGTGCAACCGGGTTTGTTGGTACATCAAATTGCTGGTAGCGCTCAGTTGATGGGTAGTTCTCCTTTGCGTATTCGGCGTACCACTTCCAACAAGCTTCACCACATGCCTCTTCTATCCCTGGGAATGCAGGCTTGATGTTTAATTTCTCAATAGCAGGTTCCTTGTAGTTTGTGAGACTTGGCTTTGGTGAGTATGACGCCCAGTCAAGGTAAGTGTCAGTACCAGAGAGCGTCATTGAGATGTTCTTGTAGTAATCAAGTGTTGCTTTGTATGCCTTACCCCACTTTGACGTGCTACCAGTAGCCCAAGTACCATAGTTGGCCTCAACCCATTTTCCATGTTCATCATAATGTCCAGTACCAGGCTTCTTTGGACTCCAGTCAACCTCTGTGATTACGATTGGGTTTGTGCGGACCACTGGCACCTGATTACCGAACTGTTTGATAGCATTTTCGCTGTTGTATGATTTGTCTGAAGTTCCGTACCATCCTTCGTAGTCGTGAACAGCAAAGCCAAGGTTGTGGAGTGGGTCTTTTACTGGAAACTTAGCGTATGCAGCATAGTTTGCCTGCCATCCTGTACCTGGAACCCAGATGATTCCCTTGAATCCGTTCTCACGTATCTTGTTGATGATTGGTTGGAAAAAGTCACGTGGTGCGGTTTCTGATTCCTGTCTGTTTGCAAGTTTGATGCGTACAGGCTCGTTTGCAAGCTCTATACTGATATGCTTGTTGTATTTGAGTACAGTATCATTCTTTGTCACAATGTCCCATACTGTAAGGAGGTACTGCTGGTAGTCTCCGTCAACATAGATGTCGCCAGGACATACTCCAGGTGGACGCATGATGACGTGCATTCCACGCTTCATTGCCTCAAGTGCAATTGGTACATATACTTTTTCCAGATGTTTTTTAAGACGAGATTTGTCGAAATGGTGAGTATCTGACTCACCACCAACTTCTGTTCCCTGTGGATCGTATGTTTTCAATTCACCCTTTTCGTTTTTTTCCTGTGTAAATCCCGCTCTGTTGACACTGTTGTTGTTTGTCCAACATGGGTCAAGGTGGAGGCGGAATATGTTACAATATGTTCCCTTCTCTGGAAGGGTAGTTGCGTAGAAGAGTGCCTTGAAATAGTTGATACATTGCTTAATATTCGTTGTACCATAAGAAGAACTGTTAGGGTCAATGTACCCCCATCCTTCTTTTACTCCCCATCTGTTACTGTTAAAATATGGACTTGGAGTGTCCATGTAGCCGTGAAGCACTACGATATTTCCTGCATCATCCTTCAGGTTGTTACCATCTACATGAATGCCTGGACCGTACTGTGCAAAGGCAGAGTTAAATGCGATTTGTGCTAAAAATAGCAATAGTAAAACTTTCTTCATATAAAATTATCTGTAGTTAAATAAAGTTTAGTTATATGCCAGTTTTGATTTGGTAGTGCAAAGTTATACCTTTATATATATTAAGTGTTTTGCAAATGTTAACATTGTTTTCTCATTTGTTACATGCGTGCTAAAAATGCTTCGAGATAACAAATTTAAAAATATTTGATACCTACAAGAAAGTGGTTTTGTGATAGTGTCAATATCTTTGCAGCGTCAAACACAGACGAAGAGATTTCGGTTGTATTTTGGCAGTTAGTGGATTATATTTATTAGGTTATTTTTTTAGAATAATTTTTTTGTTAGTATAGAGATAAATTAAGTTAGTATAATGGTGACTGAATCGTTAGTCGATTTTAGTTAATGAGATTTATTGATAGGTTAAGTTGGAAAAGATATTTTGGGATAATGTCGTATGGAGAGACTTGTCTCCATCAACAAAAAGGCTTGCTCTCAGTGATGACTGCAAGTCTTTTTTTTATAAAAACAGTCAGTGGCAGTTCTGGCGCATAATGGAATGAATAAGTTGTCAGGAATGAAGTGTTGAGAAGATTGTTAGTTAAATCGGCTTTGTGTGTCGTATGTTTTTCGTAACTTTGCCGTGTGCCAACTTTAAGTGGCAGATAACAGTTAATCTCGCATTTTGGAACGTCTGACCGTAATCAAAACGAAGTAACATTATTTTTAACCATATATATCCCTTAAACATTGTATATAGTAATGTAGAATACATAATATAGTAATGTAGAATACATAATATAGTAGTGTAGAATACATAATATAGTAATGTGGAATACATAATATAGTAATGTGGAATACATAATATAGTAGTGTAGAATACATAATATAGTAATGTAGAATACATAATATAATAATGTGGAATACATTATATATATAATAATGTGTAAACAGGGATAACTTTATGAATCTATGAACAAGTATCTAATCTTTACGACGCTGCTGCTGGGCGCAGCAAATGTATTTGCCCAGAAGTCTCCTGATGGTAAATTGAATGTGGAGGCGATAAATAAGGAAGGTCTCGTAGTGAACTACGCAGACAAGCCTCTTTATAAGGTAAACATTAATGTCAAGGGTAAGAAGGCATTCGCATCTCGTGAGCAACATGACGTGTACGACATGCGCATTGGAAAGCGCAGCCACTGTGAGAATACTTGCAATGAGGCTCAGTACAAGATGACGGACGGCAAGACACTGGTCGTAAGAGCGTATAATGACGGTGTGGCGTGGCGCACTGTAGGTGGAGACATCAAGGACGTGACACTCGACATGAGCTCGGCAAAGAACAGCTGGTTGCAGAAGTGGACAGAACCATACGAGTTCTTTTATGACCTGAACGCAGAAGAGGGTACTGGTAAGCGTTGGGCTTACCCTTCACTTTTCGAGTATAACGATGATGTGTTTGTACTCATCACGGAGTCAGCTATCGAGAAGTACAACAGTTCGTCATGCCTCTATTCGGCAGATAGTAGGGGAGTGTTCCGTGTTGTACCTGACCAGAATGAGGTTGAGTGCAAGCAGTCACCTTGGCACGTTAGTATCATAGGTAGCAAGAAGACAGTTGTTGAGTCAACGCTCGTCAATGACGTTGCCCCTGCAAACCGTATTGGCGATGCTTCGTGGGTAAAACCGGGAGTCGCTTCATGGGTGTATTGGGCATACAATCACGGCTCAAATGACTACAACATCATAAAGCGTTATATAGACATGGCTGTAGAGTTGCATCTTCCTTACGTCCTAATTGATGCCGAATGGGATGAGATGAAGGACGGCAAGACGATAGAGGATGCAGTACGCTACGCTGTACAGCACAAGATCGATCCGATTATCTGGTACAACTCGTCTGTGGGATGGATTAATGGTGCTCCCGGTCCTAAGTTCCGACTCAATAAGCCGGAAGATAGGGAGAAGGAGTTCGCCTGGTGCGAGAAGATTGGTGTCAAAGGTGTGAAGATTGACTTCTTCTCAGGTGACAACCAGATGAACATGCAGTACATGATCGAGTTGCTCGAAAGTGCAGCGAAGCATCACATCCTCGTTAACTTCCACGGCGCTACACTACCACGCGGATGGCAGCGTACGTACCCTAACCTCGTTAGTACAGAAGCTGTGTACGGCGCGGAGTGGTACAACAACGTGCCTACGTTCACTACTAAGGCTGCGCGTCACAACGCTACTCTTCCGTTTACTCGTAACGTTGTTGCCTCAATGGACTATACTCCTTGCGCGTTCACTGATTCGCAGCATCCACATATCACTACTCACGCTCATGAGCTTGCACTCACAGCACTCTTTGAGTCAGGTGTACAGCACCTTGCTGACCGCCCTGAGAGTTTCCTCTCGCAGCCTTCTCCAGTCAAGGCTTACCTCGGTACTCTACCTTCTGCATGGGATGAGACTCGGTTTATTGACGGTTATCCTGGTGACTATGTGGTCATGGCACGTCGTAAGGGAAACCGCTGGTACATTGCAGGTATCAATGGAAGCGATGAGGAACGGGAGATGACAACGGGTCTCAATATGATAGAGGGTAAGAAGGAAAATGTCTATTTCTTCACTGATGGACTGGACAAGGCTAAGCCTTGGGACTTGCGACTCTATCAGGATGCAACTTACGCTCCGTCAACAGTTCGTTGTAAGGCGCGTGGCGGCTTCGTTGCTGTCGTATATAATGATGAGTTTAGAGCATTCTCTAATTTGGCATTTTAATGTTATGAAACACAGTTTGTTTTGTCTTGCATTGACAGTTGTGGCACTTCCTGCCTTGGCGCAGAATCCAATTGTGTCACATTGTTTTACTGCCGACCCCGCACCAGTTGTGTACGAAGGCAACGACAGCTTGTACGTCTATTGCGATGAAGATATGAACGTAAGCGGTGTGCACGACTTCTACTATATGGATCGCTACCGAGTGTACTCTACGGTTGATATGGTCAACTGGACGGATCATGGTTGTGCGATGCCTCGCACTGCGTTCAGGTGGGGCAGAGAGGGAACTTGCTGGGCAAGCCAGTGTGTACGGAAAGGCGATAGGTACTACTGGTACATGTGCATGAGCAAGCCAAATGACTGGCGTCACTTCATTGGTGTGGGAGTGAGCCAGAGTCCTGCTGGTCCCTTCAAGGATGCAAAGGGGACTCACCTCATATCTCTTAACGAGGGAGGAGACATAGACCCAACTGTGTTCATAGATGACGACGATAAGGCGTATCTCTACTTCGGCAATAACAAGCTTTACTATGCAATACTTGGTCCTCGAATGATTACAACTCAGAGGCCAGTCAAGGTTGAACTGACCAGGGAAGCGTTCGGAGGTGTGAAGAAGAAGGATGATAGTGGCAAGGAGTACATAGACGGTACTGACTGTTATGAGGAAGGTCCGTGGCTCGACAAGCGTGGTGATAACTATTACCTGCTTTATGCAGCAGGTGGAGTGCCTGAGCACATCTCGTACTCCATGAGTAAGTCGCCTACCGGACCGTGGGAGTACAAGGGTATTGTGATGTCGCAGGACAACAATACGGGCTCCTTTACTAATCATAGTGGAATGGTGAAGTACAAGGGTAAGGACTACCTGTTCTACCACACAGCGTGGGCTAAAGGCGGTGGTGGGTTCAACCGCAGTATGGCTGTCAACGAGTTGACGTTCAACGCGGACGGTACCATCAAACCGGTACGTGCAACTAAGTCTGGAGTCGCTCCTCTGTGCACTCTCGATCCGTTCCTCCGTCAGCAGGCGGAAACCATCAATACTGCAGATGGTATATCTGTGGTAGGGGACGAGTCAACGGGTGTGTACGTGACGGACATCCATTCGTCAGATTACATCAAGGTGAGGAATGTGGACTTCGGCGAAGTGGCTCCCAAGAGTCTGACGGTGCGGGTGGCAAAGGGAAGCACCAACAACGTGTCACTGGCTGTTCACGTGGGCTCAAGGACTGGAACGACCATCGGTTCGGTGCGCTTCGGTTCTACGGGTGGCGACGATGTGTGGGAAGAGAAAACTATTGAGCTCTCGCGCAATATAACGGGAGTGAAGGACATCTTCTTTACCTTCTCAGGCACTGTGCAGAAGGATGCCACAACGCTCTTCAACTTTGACTGGTGGAAGTTCAATACTGCGGACGAAACCGCCATTCAGCGCATCAACATGACGGACATCGAGAAGGATGTCGCCATCTATGACGTTACAGGGCGCAAGGTTGTCCAGCCATCGTGCGGAGTGTATATCAAGGGAGGAAAGAAGATAAGCATAACTAAATAGAAAAAGCTATACAGTACACAAGCAAAGCGTAAGGAGACGAGTGCTGTTGAGCCTTGTCTCTTTATTTTGCGGTTACGTCAATACTGTGAGTTCTTTTGCTCTGCTATTGAAAACAAGATACCAAACTTACATTTATACTAATCAACAACAAATGAAACATTTATTCGGACTCTGCTTGGCAGTGAGCATGTTCTCAACTGTCAATGCTCAAAACCTGAACCTGCCAATCGTTCAGACTAAGTACACGGCAGACCCTGCGCCTTACGTTCACGGCGACACGGTGTATCTCTACACAACGCATGACGAGGAAGGTGCCGGCGGGTTCATGATGAAGGACTGGCTGCTTTACACCTCAACTGACATGGTGAACTGGGAAGACCACGGAGCGGTCGCTTCGCTGCGGGACTTCAAGTGGTACAAAGGTAACAACGGAGCGTGGGCTGAACAGGTCATCGAACGCAACGGTAAGTGGTACATGTACTGTCCGATACACGGCAACGGCATCGGCGTACTTGTGGCTGATTCCCCTTTCGGACCGTTCCGCGATCCGCTCGGTAAGCCACTGGTGTGGCAGAAGCAGCACTGGAACGACATCGACCCAACTGTGTGGATTGACGACGATGGACAGGCATACATGTACTGGGGTAATCCTAACCTGTACATGGTCAAACTGAACGAGGACATGATTTCCTACTCGGGAGACATCGTGGAGCACCCTAAGATCAAGGACTATCAGGAGGGCCCGTGGTTCTGGGGCAGAGTTAACGGCAAAGGCCAGAAGAAGTACTACATGGCTTTCGCTTCTACCTGCTGTCCGGAGGGTATCGGATACGCCATGAGCGACAAGCCAACTGGTCCTTGGGAGTACAAGGGACACATCATGAACCACACTCCTCAGACACGAGGCAATCACCCTGGTATTATCGACTTCAAGGGTAAGTCGTACTGCTTCGGTCTCAACTACGACGTCTATCGACTTGAGACATCAGCACACGCTGAGCAGCGCAGTGTATCGGCTGCCGAAATGACATACAACGAGGACGGAACCATTCAGGAACTGCCTTACTTCCTCCACTGTAAGTTGGGACAGGTTGGCTCCTTCAATCCTTTCCGTCGCGTCGAAGCCGAGACGATGGCTTGGGGCTACGGTCTCCGCACGACTCGGGAGAACCCGTCAGGGCCTTGGAACCCAACTCTCTTCGTGACCAACATCGACGACGGAGAGTTCATCAAGCTGCGAGGCGTTGACTTCGGTAACAGTAAGGAGAAGATTAAGTTCACAGCTTCATGCTCAACGCTCCTTGAGGGAGGCGCAATTGAGATTCATATTGACAACGTGGACGGTCGTCTGTTGGGCAAGCTTTCAATCACCAATACACAGTTCAAGTACCGTGAGTTCTCCACAGCTCTCGAACCAGTGAGCGGCAAGCACGACCTCTACCTGGTGTTCAAGGGCACTCAACTGCAGAAGAAGAACCTCTTCAACTTCGACTGGTGGCAGATGTCACTACTCAGGAAGGGCGAGGCAACTTGCACCGTGACCGTAGAGGACGGAGGAACAGGCAAGTACAAAGCTGTGATGCAGGAATACGATGGGCTTGAGGCTCACACGGTCTTCGTTCCTCAGGACCTGACTCCATTCGGAAAGAAGAACCCGCTCCCAGTACTCGTCTGGGGCAACGGTGCGTGCACCAACTCACCTTGGGAGCACTATAAGTTCCTCAACGAGATAGCTTCACACGGCTACCTCGTCATAGCAACCGGCTATATGCCAAAGGACGGAAAGCCATATCGTGGTTCAATGTCAACCACACAGCAGCAGATTGAGTCAATGGACTGGGCGATAGCTCAGAACGAGGACAGGAACAGTCCACTCTACGGCAAGGTCAACACTAAAGCCATCTGCGCATCTGGTATGTCATGCGGCGGACTCCAGACTCTCTACAACTGCGCCGACCCACGCATCACCGCTTTGATGATTTGCAACAGCGGACTCTTTGACAACACTGGCAATCCGATGCCTGGTATGCCTATGCCAGCCAAGAGCAAACTTGAGGAGATACACTGTCCTGTGTTCTACATGCTTGGTGGTGAGAGTGACATAGCCTACGGCAATGGTATGGACGACTTCAAGCGCATCAAGCACGTACCTGCAGTGGTAGCCAACTATCCGGTGGGACACGGTGGTACTTACGGCGATGCTCACGGTGGAGAGTTCAGCATTCCTGCTGTTGCCTGGCTCGACTGGCAACTCAAAGGTGACAAGGAAGCCGCTAAGATGTTCGTCGGCAAGAAGAACGGTCTTAGCAAGCGCAAGGGATGGACAGTTGAGAGCAACAGCTTGTTGAAGTAAAGAAACGGTCCCATCCCCTCCCTCCCCACAAGGGGGATGGTGACTAATACTGTAATGAGTAATTAGTAGTGAGTAAAGAGTAATAGATGCTGTGTTGTTTCAGCTGCTCAATACTCATCAAGGACTGTTTGCAGTACGAAAACATAGGGATTCAAAACGAGTGTTTTCTTTTGTTTTCCTATGTTTTCTTTTGTTTTTCCAATTGGCGCACGTTGCGCACAATAATACAGAAATAAAACATGAAGAAATATCTATTCATATCATTGCTGTGCTTGGTGGCACAAACCATGACAGCACAATCACACAAGTTCAGGTCACAGGACGGCTGGGTTGTTGTCAACTTCGTGACGGACGATATCGTACGTGTCAGGTACTTCAAGGATGGCGACAGAACGGAGTTAAGCAACACTACAGGCGTGTGCGTAGTCAACGATGAGCCTATGCGCATCACTACTACTGACTTAAAGCGTTCTACACCACTTGGTAAGACACTCAAGAGTAAGAGTCTTATCGTGAAGATAGCTGAAGACACTGGCGCTCTCTCGTTCATCGACCGCAAGTCTGGCGTTACGCTCCTCTCAGAGCGCAGCGAGCGTCCGCATGAGTCAGAACCTGTGGTTCAGGAGCGTGTGATATACGACGACAAGTCGGCGCACATGGTGGAGACAGCCAATGGTAAGGTGACAGTCAAGAATGTGCTCCGCCGCGACACCATCGGCACGAGCACTAAGTACCGCGTCCACTTCCAGTGGCACGACGATGAGGCTCTCTACGGACTCGGCTCCCACATGGAAGACTACATGAACCTTCGTGGCAAGACTATGTACCTGACACAGCACAACCTCAAGGCGATGATTCCGGTGCTGAACTCCACTCGTGGTTACGGTTTGCTCTTCGATGCAGGATGCGCTATGAAGATGCAGGACGACTACGTGGAGATGGAAGCAGCCAGAGTGCTCGACTACTACTTCATCAAGGGAGAGACTCTCGACAAGGTAGTTGCCGGTTACCGCCATCTCACGGGACAGTGCCCTATGATGCCTCGCTATATGTTCGGCTACACACAGTCAAAGGAGCGATATGTGAGTCAGGCAGACCTGCTCGGCACACTCGCTGAGTACCGCCGCCGTCATGTACCTATCGACATGATAGTGCAGGACTGGAACTACTGGCCACAGGGATGGGGCTACATGAAGATGGACAGCAGGCATTACCCTGACCCTCGTGCTATGGCTGACTCGGTACACAGTATGAACGCCAAGCTCATGGTAAGTATCTGGCCTAACCCTCAGTACTGTCCACAGGCTGACGACTTCAAGTCACGCGGCTTCATGCTCGAACACGACGTCTATGATGCGTTCAGTAGCGAGGCGCGTCGCTACTATTGGGGCTACGCCATGCGTGAGTTCTTCTCCAAGGGCTTCGACGCATGGTGGTGTGATTGCTCCGAACCGTTGGACGGCGATTGGACGTGGGGTCTCGGACAGTATGGCTGGGACAGTCACGAGGAGCGGTGGAACCGTAACCGAGACGTGCTCTCTGACGCTCTCGGCGCGGAGCGAAGCAGTCTATACTCGCTCTATCATGCAATGGGCATCTACGAGAACCAGCGACAGGTCACCGACCCACAGCTCAGCAGCAAGCGAGTACTCAACCTCACTCGCTCCAGCTACGCCGGACAACAGCGCTACGCAACGATAACATGGAACGGCGACACTCACGCTTCGTGGGAGTCGTTCCGCCAGCAAGTACCAGCGGGCCTCAACTTCATGGCTACGGGCTGTCCGTACTGGACCGTGGATGTGGGCTCCTTCTTCACTAAGGGCGGAGGCCAGTGGTTCTACAAGGGCGAGTTCCCGCAAGGGGCGAGCGACCCGGCGTACCGTGAGTACTACACACGAATGTTCCAATGGGGCACCTTCCTTCCTATGCTACGCAGCCACGGCTCAGACACTCCTCGTGAGATATGGCGCTTTGGGGAACCCGGAACGCCTTTCTACGATGCGATACTCCGCATGATAACTCTCCGTTATGAGCTTATCCCATACTCTTACAGCATGGCGGGATGGACCACACAGCATGACTACACAATGGCACGTATGCTCGCCTTCGACTTTGCCGACGATGCAAAGGTACTTGACATCAAGGACGAGTACATGTACGGACCTGCCTTCCTCGTCAGTCCTGTGACTGAACCATCCGTCACTTCCAAGCGCATCTACCTCCCAAAGGGTGCCGAATGGATTGACTACTGGACTGGCAAGCGATACGCAGGTGGACAGACCATCGACAGCCACTTCACCATCAGTGAGCTTCCTCTCTATGTACGTGCAGGCAGCATCGTTCCTACCGCTCCTTGCACTGAGTACTCTGCCGCACAGCTCGACAAGGACGTGACACTCAACATCTACACAGGTCACGATGCCACCTTCCTCCTATACGAGGACGAGGGTGACGGTTATGCCTACGAGCACGGTTCATTCAGCGAGATTCCTATCTCATGGGACGAATCAACACGTAAATTAACTATCGGCACTCGCAAAGGTCAGTACAAGGGCATGAAGGAAAAGCGCTGGTTCTACCTTAGCGTTAACGGTGGAAAGTCATTCCCAATCAGCTACGAAGGAAAGTGCATATCAATAACGCTATAAACAGAAGCCCGCTAACCCAAAGAAGGGGAGCCCCCCGACCCCCGAAGGGGGCGGCCATTCGGACATGAGCTGAAGCCCGCTATCCCCCGAAGGGGGCATCAATTCGGTTTAGATCCGAGGCCCCCCTAACCCCCAAAGGGGGCAGCCATTCGGACATGAGCTGAAGCCCCCTAACCCCCGAAGGGGGCATCAATTCGGTTTTGTTCTGTTGCTCAATAGATATTAAAACTCAGTTTGCACTGAGGACACAGAGATATTCTTATTCTCTGTCCTCGGTGCTTTTCGTTTTATGTGGTTTGTGTTGTCTGTTGATGATTTATTCTTCATTAGTTGATATGTCTGTTTTGTTTCAGTACAATGTGAATATATCTGTTCACTATTGTTCAATATGTATGATAATTATTTGTGATTTCTGTCCTTAATTTTTCGTTTCCTTTTTACGTAATTATTCACCACTTTTATGGCTCAAAAGTGCACGCTTTAACGCATAGTTATCTACCGCTTCGGTGGATAACTATTCATCGAAGCGGTGCATAGTTATCCGTTAAAGCGGTAGATAGTTATCCGTTAAAGCGCCGAAAAACTGATTTTTTAAGCGCAAATTAACGATGTTCAATATGTGCGTACAATTTGATGTGTGTCATTCAGCCTGCTGAGTGCTATATATATAAATAAGGTGTAACCATCAGTGCGACTAATGAAAGATGGTGTCTTGACGCAACTGAAAAAGTTTTTTCTTATTAGTTGTGAAAAAAAGTTGTAAATAATTTGGTCATGTGAAACTTTCACAGTACTTTTGCCATAGAACGACGATGAGCAACAAATGTCTGCACAATGAGAGGCATAAAGATGTTGCCACTGATAATATACTCCCGTATAACCAGTTTCTTACCCTGAACAATATGTAAGGAAGAACCATCAGGCAGTATTGTGTTACTCTGGTATCGTTTATGTTTTTACCTTGTTAATAAACTATTTATCGCTTATGGCAAAGGTAAAATATTGCGCGAGAGAAAACACGCGCATGGGCAGACACAGCTTTTACGCTGTACCGATGCCTTACAGTACAATCACTTTTGAAGAGTTATGTGCTGAAGCTTGTAAGAATACAAGCATCGAACAGCCGATAATGATGACAGCGGCAACGCTGTTCTTTGACGCTGTAGTGAGTAACCTTATTAAGGGCCACAGGGTTCAGGTAGGAAAGGACTTCCTTACTCTCTATCCTAACCTCGTGCTCTCAGTGAAGGATTCGGTGGACGACAATGGCAATGTGCTCGAGGTTGCCACTGCAAAGATGCTCAACGCATCGAATGGCAAGAGCAGGATTGCCGCTACGGTTCATCCTAAGTTCAGCGAACAGTTTGCCAGAAACGTAAGTTGGCAGAAAGTCGATGAAAAGTCAGGAGCTGTCGTAGAAGAAGATATCGTCGAGCCTAATCCTAACGAGCCGGGAGGAGGCGGCGCAGTTACTCCGCCTGAAGGAGGCGACGGATTCTGATGACGTCCTTCAACAGGTCTCATTAACTCATCTTAGTTAGAATTTAGATATAGGTAAATATGCATAAATAAGATTAGTATGTGTTACTAAAAAGTTGTTTTGCACTGCTTGTGAAAGGGGTGCATAATGATGACACATGTTAGACATTAGCACATTTGCGTGCTATCAACATACAATAAAATAGAAAAATTATAATAATAGTTTTTTACGTTAATCAGCTGCTTGTGAAAGTGGCTGTTAACTTTTCAATAGATTGATTTGTATATAGCTAACTATTTACGCTTAATGGCAGCCATGTCTTTTTTCAACTGTATAGACATTGGACGTTAATCAGTTTTGGCAGCCAGTAATAGTTAATATATGGAGTTTTAAACGCACCACCTGTGAAGGTGGTGCGTTTTCTTTGAAAGGGAAGCCCAACGACCCAAAAGAAGACAAGCCCCCCGACCCCCGAAGGGGGCGGCCGTTCGGTTCCCTTCAATTGCTCAACTGGTTTTGAAACACAGAGACCACAGAGAGCACTGAGGATTTATAATAGATTTATCTCTGTGTCCTCTGTGGTCTCTGTGTTTTATCTTCAGTTGTTCCAACGCTCATGTCCGAACGGCCGCCCCCTTCGGGGGTCGGGGGGCTTGTCTTCTTTGTGTCTGGGGGCTTTCCTCTTTGTGTTAGGGGGCTTTACTTTCTTTTCTCTATTATTTCTCTTTCCATTCCTTTGTTGATAATTCATTAATTAGTATCTTTGCCAGCGTATATGAATAATATAGGTTAAACAACGATTATGAAATTGAAAGATTATCAGTCGCCTCGTAGTGAGGTGCGCAGGACAAGTGTTCGTGCTTCTCTTCTTCAAAGTTCAACAGAGACAATACCGACAGGTAAGACTGATGACAACGAAGAGGGCGATGCTGATGCTCGTCTCCGTTCAGCAGGTCGTGCGTTGAGAACTAACGCTTCTGTTGACTGACTATGGCAAAGCGGCACAGGTTGCCGTTGTATTACATCGTATCAATCAGTACTGACGCTCCGCGGACAATAGTTCGGCGGAGCGTCGGTTTTTTGTTGTATGTTACTTTGGCATTTGTTACACAATCGTACAAGTGTATAGTAACAAAGTACATGGAACATTCGCTAAACTATGTGTTACATTTCGACAAGTGAGTAAAGGCGAAATGTTGTTTCTTTGCACTAAGGAAACTAAGCCTTATACAATGCGGTCTTCAGTTATGCGGCGGGCGGCTATCTGACTGCTCCGTGTTGCGGAGACAATACTAAACCTATACGATATGAAACGTACAATCATACTATCACTCATTGCAGGAGCGATGACATGTGTAACTGTCCATGCGCAGTTGCCTTACCAGAATACGGCTCTCTCGGCACACGAGAGGGCAGTGGACCTCTGTAGCCGGTTGACTCTTGAGGAAAAGGCGCAGCTGATGCTCGACGACTCACCTGCCATCCCACGATTAGGTATCAAGCGCTTCCAGTGGTGGAGCGAGGCTCTCCACGGAGTAGCTAACATGGGAAACGTGACTAACTTCCCGGAGCCTATCGGCATGGCTGCATCCTTCAACCCACAGATGGTGTGGAAGGTCTTCGATGCAACCAGCACCGAGGCGCGTGCCAAGTGGAACCAGCTCATGGCGAGTGGCAGTGATGTGACACGATTCCATGCTCTCTCCGTGTGGACTCCTAACGTGAACATCTTCCGTGACCCTCGTTGGGGACGCGGCCAGGAGACGTACGGCGAGGACCCGTATCTCACCGGAGTACTCGGCTCGGCGGTAGTTAGCGGCTTGCAGGGTCCTGAGCAGAGCAAGTACAGGAAGCTCTGGGCATGTGCCAAGCACTATGCAGTGCACAGCGGTCCCGAGTGGAGCCGACACACCGCTAACCTCACCAACGTGACAGCGCGTGACCTCTGGGAGACTTACCTTCCTGCGTTCAAGGTACTCGTGCAGGATGCCAAAGTTAGAGAGGTGATGTGCGCATACCAGAGACTCGATGACGAACCATGTTGCAGCAGCACTCGTCTGCTACAGGACATCCTTCGCAATGAGTGGGGATTCAAGTACCTCGTCGTAAGTGACTGCAGCGCCGTGTCCGACATACATGAGACACACAAGACAGCTACCGACGCTGTCCACTCATCGGCACGTGCTGCCCTCGCAGGAACTGACGTGGAGTGCGGATATAACTATGCGTACAGAAGCATCCCACAGGCTGTGCGCCGCGACTTAATTAAGGAGAGCGAGGTTGACAAGCACGTCATCCGCCTGCTCGAAGGTAGGTTTGACCTCGGTGAGATGGACTCACCCGAAGTGGTGGAGTGGTCAAAGATACCAGCCAGTGTACTGGAGAGCAAGGAGCATGTCAATATTGCGCTCGAGATGGCGCGACAGACAATGACTCTGCTACAGAACAGGAACTCGGTTCTGCCGCTCACTAAGGGTGAGAAGATTGCCGTACTGGGTCCTAACGCCAACGAAAAGACAATGCTATGGGGTAACTATAACGGTACCCCAACGACAACCACTACCATACTCGATGGCATACGTGCTATCAACCGGAACGTAGTCTATTATGCAGGCTGTGACCTCACAGATGACCGTGTGGTGACTGACCTGTTCGCCGACCTCTCCTTCGAAGGTAAGAAGGGAATCAAGGGTACGTTCTGGAACAACACGCAGTCAACTGGCAAGCCAGTCGCTACTGAGTACTACACCAAACCGTTCATGAAGACCACGGCTGGCAACTATCAGTTTGCGCCGGGCGTGAACCTAACTAATTTCAGCGCAAAATATGAGACGGTGCTTAAACCAAAGATAACTGGCGAAGTCGTAGTTAATGTGGAGTCTGTGAGCCACTTCGAAGTTTATGTCAATGGCGAGAAGAAGGTGCAGCACCACACGTGGAGAGTTACGCCGACGCGCACGCCTATCAGGGTGGAGGCTGGCAAGGAGTACCGAATCGAAGTGCGCTTCAGTCACATACCGACTTACGCTGCAAGCATGAAGATTAACATCGGTACTGAGTCACCAATCGACTATCAGGCTATCATCAATAAGCTCAACGGTATCAACAAGGTCGTGTTCGTAGGTGGTATCGCACCATCGCTTGAGGGCGAGGAGATGCCGGTCGCTATTGACGGCTTCAAGGGAGGCGACCGCACACATATCGAGCTTCCAGCTGTTCAGCGCAACTTCCTCAAGGCACTCAAGGATGCAGGCAAAACTGTCATCTATGTCAACTGCTCGGGCTCAGCCGTTGCACTCGAACCTGAGACACAGAGCTGCGATGCAATACTCCAGGCGTGGTATCCTGGTATGCGAGGCGGTCAGGCAGTAGCTGAGGTGCTATACGGAAAGTACAACCCATCGGGCAAGCTCCCAGTTACGTTCTACAGGAACTCTGCACAGCTTGGCGACTTCGAGGACTATAGCATGAAGGGTCGCACATACCGTTACATGACTGACAAGCCACTGTTCCCATTCGGTTACGGACTCAGTTACACCTTATTTAATATAGGCACTGCAAAGTTGTCATCACATAGTATCAAGGCTGACGGCAACGGTACTATCAAGCTGACCGTTCCTGTACAGAACACCGGAAAGGTGGACGGTACCGAGGTAGTTCAGGTTTATGTACGCAACCCACAGGACCCTAACGGACCAGTGATGCAGCTCCGCGGTTTTGCACGAGTTGACGTCAAGGCAGGACAGAGTGCCGACGCAGTTGTGACGCTCAACGCAAAGTCGTTCGAGTGGTTTGACGAGACAACTAACACCGTATATACCAAGCAGGGCAAATACGAACTACTCTACGGTAACAGCTCAGACCGCAGCTCACTGAAGACGGTCGAGGTTACAGTGAAGTAACTGTCCACAATCCAACGAATGGGGGTGTATATATATAATAGGTGTAGAAATACATAATCAATAGAGTGTCATTCATGATATTCGTATCAACTAACATCAATAAAAAACTAATCAAAAAATGAAAAAGACTTTAATCGCAATTGCCCTTGCAGTTATGACCACAGGGGCTATGGCACAGAACTTCGGTTTCGGAGGTAACCAGCAGAGCGCCGTCACAGCACAGTTCTCTGAGAAGTTTACCGATATCAACTACGCTGACGATGGTGCTGGCTATCAC
>JAEEGL012088219.1_pt1 | contig 25602 bp, 20 predicted proteins | sample 9134231 | NCBI WGS metagenome assembly JAEEGL01 (sample SAMN16246548, study PRJNA631951) | gut metagenome | biome: gut microbiome; feature: rumen; material: fiber-attached | host: Bos | place: Iran: Karaj | collected 2018-10
GGACTTGATGACGTTACCGAGGAAGAAATAAAGTCAATGGTATCGGAAGGTCAGGAGCAGGGCGTACTTCAGGAAACTGAAGCAGATATGATCACCAATATTTTTGAGTTTTCCGATAAGGAAGCTCAGGATATCATGACCAACAGAAATGCCATGGTGGCAATAGATGCTAATCTTACGCTTAAGCAGGCTGTTAACTTTATGATGGATACCAATAACTCAAGATTCCCTGTGTATCTTGATGATATTGATCATATCATAGGTATCATGCATATAAGAGATGCCATGAAAAAACTCTCAGAGGAGACAGACAATGACCTTCCCATCAGGAAGATCAAGGGACTGCTTCGTCAGCCCAAGTTTGTTCCTGAGACCAGAAACATTGACTCTCTTTTCCATAACATGCAGTCTTCCAAGACACAGATGGTCATCGTTATTGATGAGTACGGTCAGACTGCAGGACTGGTATCCATGGAGGATATCCTTGAGGAAATAGTGGGTAACATTCTTGATGAGTACGATGAGGATGAGAACTATATCAAGCCCACTAAAAATCAGGGTGAGTTTATCGTTGACGGTATGACACCCCTTGAAGTACTTGAGAACAAATTTGAGATGTCTTTTGACGACACACAGTTTGAGACTCTCAACGGTTTCCTTATTTCCAAGCTTGACAGGATCCCGGAAGAAGACGTTGATTTCAGCGTCGATGTAGAAGGCTATAGTTTCACGATTCTTTCTGTTGAAAATCATAAGATACAGAGTGTGCTTATGAAGAAGCTCCCCAAAGAGGAGCCCAAAGAGCAGGACGACGAAGTTGAAATAGCAAAATAGATTTATTAACGAAAGGAAGTTTTTATGTCAGGACATTCAAAGTTTGCCAACATCAAACATAAGAAAGAAAAGAATGATGCGGCAAAGGGAAAAATTTTCACTATCATTGGTAGAGAGATTGCTGTAGCTGTTAAGGAAGGCGGTCCCGATCCCAACAATAACTTTAAGCTTGCGACAGTAATTGCTAAGGCTAAGGCCAACAACATGCCCAACGACACTATTGAGCGTGGTATCAAAAAGGCTTCCGGCGCAGAAGGCGGAGTTGATTACAAGAGCATTACTTATGAAGGATACGGCCCCGGCGGAACAGCTATCATTGTTGAGGCTCTTACAGATAACCAGAATAGAACTGCAGCTAACGTAAAGAGTGCATTTACTAAGGGTAACGGTAACGTTGGTACTCCCGGCTGCGTATCTTATATGTTTGATAACAAGGGTCAGATCCTTATCGATAAAGAAGTTTGCAGCATGTCATCTGACGATCTTATGATGCTTGTTCTTGATGCTGGTGCTGATGATTTCAACGAGGAAGAGGATAGCTATGAGATCCTTACAACTCCGGAGAATTTCCAGGCTGTTGTTGAGGCTCTTAGTAAAGAGAATATCGAGACAGCTTCTGCTGAGGTTACTATGATTCCTCAGAACTATGTACAGGTTACAGATCCTGAGACTGTTAAGTATCTCCAGAGAATTCTTGATCTTCTCGATGAAGACGACGATGTTCAGGCTGTTTACCACAACTGGGAAGAGCCGGAGGAGTAATTTAAAAGATGCGATCACTGTGCAGGTGATTGTTATCACAGCAGAGTTTGTAATTCAAATCTAGAGAAAAAGGGGAGTCCTGAAATGAAATTAAAGCATAAATGGCCGGCAATAATCATCTGGGTGTTATTCGTTATTTTTGATGTGCTTATGGTGGCGGGGTCCGGTTTTACATCAGGACTTTTCCCTAATAATGTTCTTTTATATACCGCAGTACTTACTGTACTTGGTGTAGCTGTTGTAAATGTCATTACATTTTTCCTCGGGAAAATGAGTGATTCCAAGGAAATTTACAAGGCAAGCGATAAGAAGGCCTGTAACGTAATATATACCGTGATGATGGTTATTATTGTCATCGGGGCGTATATTACTAGGTTTTTCTGCCTTGCAAATTCCAATGCCGATATTTCCGGACAGATATCTCTCTACAAGAATGCCGTTATAGGAGGCACTGAGAAAGTTCCGGACAATGGGCTTTTATCAATGACTTTTTCAAAGATTCTGAGCGGTATACTTCTTTTTACCGGTAACAGACCTTCCGTAGCGTATATTTTTTCCGCTGTTTTATCCTGTGTCTTCATAATAATCACCGCATTGGCGATTAAGCTTCTTTTGGGAAAATTGGCTTCTCTTGTGTATGCCGGATATATAGCTTTTATGCCTGCTTTTTATGAGAGTTTCATGAAGCTTGAACTTACAACTGACCCTCTTTTTCTTTGTATGTTTGGAATAGAGCTTTTATTCGTTGCTATTTACCTGCGCAAAGCTTCCGATGGAGAATATGAAGGTAGTAACTGGACTGCATGGTATATTCTTGTGGGTGCAGTTATCGGATTTATGGGATATGTGGACGCGGGCACGTTTGTGGTCATCCTTCCGCTTGTAATCTCAACACTTTTCATATTTAACAGTACGATTGGAAAAGAGTTTGTCAGGTTGGTATTTATTTTGGCAGGAGCACTTCTTGCTTTCTTTGGAATGTTATTTCAGGAAGGCGGAGTGGTTTATTTTTCATCAGTCTTTGATAACTGGCACAGATATTTTTTCCACAACGTAAATACTTTTGATACTTTCTGGACTTACACCGATTACAAGATTGTCTATCTTGTAACTGTTATTGTTATGTCCGGAGTTTTTGTCGGTTTCTGGAAAAACAGAGACATGGACAGGGTTTCACCTTTTCTTTTCTCTATGCTTGTTCTCTTTGCAACAACACCTTTTATGGGAGCAACCAAGATGAACAGCCAGCTTATGATCTCCGTATTCTACGGAATTATTCTTGCCTGTGTTGCGGCGCTTATAGTAATGGAGCCCGTGCCTATAGAGGAATACGATGAAGAGGAGTTGGAAGACGATTACGAAGAAGGCGGAGCAGGTGTTAAATCATACGTTGTAACGCCTGAAACCTATGAAGATAGACAGGAAGAAGCTGCAAGCGAAGAATATGTCGATGAACATGACATTGAGAATTCAAGCGATGATTACGCCGATGAGCGCGATATCAATTCCGAAGAGCAAGATATCAATGCTGCAGAGGAAGAAATTTCCGATGAGCGTGAAGACGAGGCTGAAGATTACGCAGAGGAAGATGAAGATAATAACGAAGAGGTTGAGGATACAGATGAAATCGACTCCAAACCTTATGAGGAGGAATCTGTGAAAGAAGAACAGCCCGCAGAAGATAATAAGGCTACAGTGAAAGAGGAACGTTTTGTTCCGGAAGGCATGGTGCTTCCAGAGGAGACAGAAGCTGACAGCGATGTAGTCAGACATGAAAGACCCAAGAAGAGACTGCCTAAATTTGAGGGCATGATCTCCCTTAACAGAAAAGAAGATGATAAATACGATAATAAAGAGACATCAGAAAGGGAGTACAAGGATGACTTTGACATTCAGTTCGACCCTGATGATGACTTTGACTTATAAATAAAAAAATATGAGGGAAGGCACATTAACATATGAAAAATATTAACTCACCTGCTTACGAACTTGTGGAGAGCAGAAGAATAGACGATCTCAATTCCGAGAGTTTCGTCTTGAGACATAAGAAGACAGGAGCGAGAGTTGCTCTTTTGTCTAATGATGATGAGAACAAGGTCTTTGCAATAGGCTTTAGAACTCCACCCAAGGATTCCACCGGAGTTGCACACATTATCGAACATACCGTTCTTTGCGGATCCAGAGAATTTCCTATAAAGGATCCTTTTGTAGAACTTGTAAAAGGCTCACTTAATACATTTATAAATGCAATGACTTTTCCGGATAAGACCGTATATCCCGTAGCAAGTTGCAATGATACGGATTTCCAGAATCTTATGCATGTTTATCTTGATGCGGTTTTTTATCCCAATATCTACAAGACGAATAAGATATTCCGTCAGGAAGGCTGGCACTATGAGATGGAGGATGAATCTTCTGATCTTACCATCAACGGAGTAGTGTACAACGAGATGAAGGGAGCATTTTCATCAGCTGACGATGTTCTTTCAAGAGAAATACAGTGTTCTCTTTATCCTGATATCACATATGGAATAGAGTCAGGCGGAGATCCTGATGTGATCCCGTCGCTCACATACGAGGATTACCTTGATTTCCATAGAAAGTACTATCATCCGTCCAACAGCTATATCTATCTTTATGGCAACATGGATATGGAAGAGAAACTTGATTATATCGATAAGGCTTATCTTTCAGCCTTTGATAAGATTGAAGTTGATTCAGCTATCGGAAGACAGAAAGCTTTTGACGCTCCAAAAGAGATTGTTAAACCATATTCTGTTCTCTCCAAGGAAGAGACAACCAGAAATACATATCTTTCATATAATTGCAGCGTAGGATCAACACTTGATAAGAAGCTTTATATTGCTTTTGATATCCTTGATTATGCGCTTTGTTCCGCTCCCGGAGCACCAATTAAGAAGGCGCTTATCGACAAGGGAATCGGTCAGGATGTTTACAGTGAATACGACAACAGCATTCAGCAGCCTGTGTTTTCAATTATTGCCAAGAATGCTGACAAGGACCAGAAGGATGAGTTTGTAAAGACCATTAGAGAGATCCTTGAGGAGCAGGCTACAAATGGTATTGATAAGAAGGCTCTTTTGGCAGGTCTTAGTCTTGATGAGTTCAAGTACAGAGAAGCTGATTTCGGAAGATATCCCAAGGGCCTGCTTTATGGACTTCAGACCTTTGACAGCTGGCTTTATGATGACAAGCTTCCCTGGATCAATGTGGAAGCAAATGAGACTTTTGCCGAGCTTAGGAAAGAAGCAGAGGGAAATTATTTTGAGAACCTTATAAAGGAATATCTTCTTGATAACAACCACAGAACAGTGGTCATGCTTGAGCCTGAGCCGGGTCTCTCAGCCAAAAAGGAAGAGGAGCTCAAGAACAAGCTTGCAGAATACAAGAAGTCTCTTAGCGCTGATGAGATCAAGACCATTGTCAGGGAGACAAGAGAGCTTAAGGAATATCAGGATGCTCCCGACGATCCCGAGGATCTTAAGAAGATTCCGCTTCTTAAGCTTGAAGACCTTAAGAAAACTTCAGAACAGTTTGTATATGAGAAAAAGAATGAAGGCGGAGTTGATATTCTTTTCCATGATATCTTTACAAACGGAATTGATTATCTGACTTTTGTTTTTGACCTTAAAAATATAGATGCAGATCTCATTCCTTATGCGGCAACTCTTAAGAAAGTGCTGGGAATGCTCAATACCAAAAACTATTCCTACAAGGATCTGTATAACGAGATCAATATCCGCACCGGCGGTATCAGCGGAGCAATCAGTACTTATACTGATGCGGATGATTGCAGGAAGTTCAAGACAGTATTTGAGGTAAGTGTAAAGGTTCTTCACGGAAACCTTAACCACGCTTTTGACTTGGTAAAAGAGATCCTTACCAATTCTCTTTTCGATGATTCAAAGAGAATTTCGGAAATACTGGAAGAACAGTATGCAAGACTCCAGTCAGACCTTGCTTCAGCAGGACATCAGACGGCTGCCATAAGAGCTATGAGCTATGTATCTCCTGCTGCTATGGTTTCTGATTATGTCAGCGGTATCGGCTATTTCAGACATCTTGAGAAAATGCTTTCTATGATGAAGACACAGGAAGGTGCAAAAGAAATCTCGGATACTCTCAGTAAGCTTACTAGAGAAATCTTCAGACCTGAGAATCTTCTTGTAGATGTTACCGGAACCAAGGCAGAGTATGAGGGCGTTCCCGAAGAGAGTGCCAAGTTTGTGAAAGCTCTTTTCACTGATGATTATGAGAAAAAAGAGCTTGTGTTTAAGCCTGTTAAGAAGAACGAGGCCTTTAAGACAGCAGGCCAGGTGCAGTACGTTTGCCGAGCAGGTAATTTTGCAAACAAGGGCTTTGCTTATAACGGAGCTTTGAGAGTTCTGAAGGTAATGATGGGTTACGATTATCTTTGGAAGAATATAAGAGTTCTGGGTGGTGCTTACGGATGCATGAGTAGCTATGCCAAGAACGGAGACGCTGCGTTTGTGACATACAGAGATCCCAATCTGGATAACAGTATCAAGGTATTTGAGAAAGCTTCGGATTATCTTAGAAGCTTTGATGAGGATGACAGAGTTATCCTTCAGTACATCATCGGAGCAATTTCCGATCTTGATACTCCTAAGACTCCTTCAGGTAAAGGAACATACGGCCTTACAGCTTATATGTGCAATGCCAAGATGGAGAACATCCAAAGGAACAGAGATCAGCTTCTTGGAACTACAAAGGAGACTATAAGAGGTCTTGCAGATTATGTTGATGCCTTTATGTCTGATGAGTGCCTGTGCGTAATAGGCGCCGCAGATAAGATAGAGAAGAGCAAAAAGTTATTTGATAATATTGAGCAGCTTGTAAATAAGGGACAGTAATATTGCCCAAGGGGGACGAATTATGAAAAAGAGAATAGGTATTATTGTTGCAACTGTAATGTCAGCGGCGATCGTGTTATCAGCCTGCGGAGGCGCAAATAGCGCATCAAGTGATAATTATGCGGTAACGAGTTCCAAGAATGCGGCACCGGAGGAAGCCGGTGGAGTTTATGATGTTGCTATGGCAACTGAAGAGAGCGCTGATTATAACGGTGAAGGATCAGGGCAAGCCGATTTTACCCCGGACCCCACAAGGAAGCTTATTACAACAGTAAATATATCCGCTGAATCTGAGAATCTTGACGATACTATTTCTAAGGTGACTGGAAAAGTATCAGAGCTTGGCGGTTATGTTGAATCCAGCAATATCTATAACGGAAGTAAGTACAATTCCGGAAGAGAGGTAAGGAATGCCGATTTTACCATCAGGATTCCTGCCGAAAAGCTTGACAGTTTTATCGATACTATTGAAAATGCCTCCAATATCACCAGCAAGTCATCGAATGTAGAAGATGTAACTTTAAGTTATGTGGATATTGAGAGCAAGAAAAATGCTCTTTTGGCAGAAGAAAAGAGTCTTCTTGGTATTCTTGAATCTGCTGAGAAGATCGAAGATATACTGGCTGTCCAGGAGAAACTTGCTGATGTCAGATATCAGATTGAGAGTGCTGAGTCGCAGCTTCGCACCTATGACAACAAGGTAAATTACAGCACGGTATACCTTGGGCTTAATGAGGTTATTCAGTATACTCCTTCCGGTGAAAAGGGCGCATTTGAGAGAATGGGCGAGGGCTTTATCAAGAGTCTTAAAAGCGTAGGAAACGGATTTAAGGAACTTCTTATCTGGCTTGTTATCCATATCCCTCAGCTTGTTATTCTTGGAATAATAGCCTTTATTGTTGTTTTTATTATAAAGAGAAACAACAAAAAGATCGCTGCTAAGCGCGAAGAAATGATAAAGAAGAGTGTGAATAACACATCTAAGGAAGAAACAGAAGGAAAAGATGGAAAATAATTTTAAGGCAGGTTTTGTTACTTTGATAGGGCGTCCAAATGTTGGTAAGTCGACTCTTATGAATCAGCTTATCGGGCAGAAGATAGCCATCACATCAAGTAAGCCACAGACCACAAGGAACAGAATAATGACGGTTTATACCGATGACACATGTCAGATGGTATTTCTTGATACTCCGGGTATCCATGAGAGTAAGAATAAGCTCGGTGAATACATGACCAAGGCAGCCAAGAGTACCATCGATGAAGTGGATGTTGTATTGTGGCTTGTGGAGCCAAGTACATTTATAGGTGCCGGAGAAAAAGGAATAATCGAAGAGCTGAAGAAGTGCAAGAAGCCGGTTATTCTGGTTATAAATAAAATTGATACCGTGGAAAAAGAGAACCTTTCAAAGTTTGAAGATGCCTACAGAAGCCAAATGGATTTTGCCAAGGTCGTTCATACAGCGGCGCTTCGCAGGATCAATATTGACGAAGTTATGGAAGCTATAAAAGAGTTCCTGCCATACGGTCCGGCATTCTATGACGAAGATACTCTCACAGATCAGCCCGAGAGGCAGATTGCAGCTGAGATTATCAGAGAGAAAGCCTTAAGGCTTATGAAGGACGAGGTTCCTCACGGAATAGCCGTGACCATTGAGAGAATGCGCCAGAGAGAAGATAAGGAACTTATGGATATCGAGGCGACTATTATCTGCGAGCGCGATTCGCACAAGGGTATTGTAATAGGAAAAGGCGGATCAATGCTCAAGAAGATAGGAAGCACGGCAAGGCGTGATATAGAAGAGCTTGTGGGAATGAAAGTCAACCTGCAGCTTTGGGTTAAGGTAAGGAAAGACTGGCGTGATGACAAGGCTCAGATGAAGAGTTTTGGATACGACGTTAGAGATTATAAGTGATGCCGGGTAGATAACAATGGAAGATTTGGTGATCGTAAGAGGCATTGTCCTTAAACATTCGCCCACAGGAGATTACGACTGGGTAGTTACCATATTTACTGCTGACAGAGGCAAGATAACAGCCTTTGCAAGAAGTGCAAGGAAACCCGGCAGTAAGCTTGGCGGGTGTGTTGAGCCTTTTTGCTTTGGGACTTTCAAGCTTTTTGCTTCAAAGACATCGTATACAATAGTAGAAGCTGATATTGATAATTATTTCGAAGGCTTTAGACAGAACCTGGAAGCCGCATTTTACGGAACGTATCTTTTAGAGCTGGCAAGTTATTATACAAGAGAGAACAACGAAGATGTTGAGCTTTTAAATCTTTTGTATATTTCCTTGAAAGCTCTTTTGAATGATAAGATCCCCAACAGGCTTGTAAGGTGCGTATATGAGCTTAGAACCCTTTCGATTGAAGGAGAATATCCGGGGATTCCCACGAACCGAAGGCTTCTTGATGCTACTATGTACACAATGGATTATATAGTAAAGAGTCCGTTGGAAAAGCTTTATTCTTTTACGGTAAAAGACGAGGTTCTAAAGGAACTGATAGAGATTACGGATGAATTCAGACGCAAGTTTATAGACAGACCACTTAAGAGTCTTGAAATGCTTGAAGGTATTTGATAGCCTTAAAAGTTGAAAAAGAAAAACGATTTGGATATAATAACTTTGTTTGCTTAAAAACTGATATTTTGGAGTAGATTTATTTGGATATGACATTGATGGCAAATAAGAGAAAAATATATAATAATTTAGCTAAGCTTGTGACTATGATCATGGTTGCGATGCTTGGTCTTATGCTTTGTGCATGTGGTAAGGAAGATGACACCACAAGGATTGAGATTTCTAAGGAAGGCGCGGTTAAGAGCGTTATCAGTGAGAATTTTACTGAGCCCAATTATGATATCAATGAGCTTTCAGAGTTGGCTACTTCGGATATAGCCGATTATAATTCTGAATATCTTAGTACCAAGATTTCTTTAGATTCACTTAAGTACAACGAGAAGACCGGCATGATCAAGATGATCATGTCTTATAACAGTGCGTATGACTACGCTGCTTTTAACCATGAAACTCTTTTCTATGGAACTGTTACTGAGGCTATAGAGAAGGGATATCAGCTTTCCGGCGATATGGTGGGAACAGGGGATGACAAGCTTCCCGATGACTGGAAAGAGGAATACAAGGATAAGCATATAGTTATCTGTGAGGAGAAGATCAAGGTCAAGACTCCTTACAAGATCGAATATACGACACAGGGTGTCAATGTAAAAGGCAAAAAGGAGGCTGTCCTTTCGGAGGAATCCGGTGATATGGTTCAGCTTCTTCTTTCAAAATAAAATTTTTAGCTGCAGGAATGGAGAAAGTTATGGAAAACAGTGCTAAGACAATGGAAAAAATTATAGCTCTTGCAAAGGGAAGAGGCTTTATTTACCCCGGATCTGAGATTTATGGAGGTCTTGCCAATACATGGGATTACGGTAACCTCGGTGTTGAGCTCAAAAACAATGTTAAGAAGGCATGGTGGCAGAAATTTGTTCAGGAGAGCCCTTACAATGTGGGGGTTGACTGTGCGATTCTTATGAACCCTCAGACATGGGTAGCCAGCGGACACCTTTCAAGCTTTTCCGATCCTCTTATGGACTGTAAAGAGTGTCATGAGAGATTCCGTGCAGACAAGATTATAGAGGATTATGCTGAAGAGAATGGAATCACACTTGATGGCAGCGTTGATGCTTGGAGCAATGAGAAGATGATGCAGTTCATCGAGGATAACAATGTTCCTTGTCCTTCTTGCGGTAAGCACAACTTTACAGATATCCGCCAGTTCAACCTTATGTTCAAGACCTTCCAGGGTGTAACAGAGGATGCCAAGAATACGGTATACCTTCGTCCCGAGACAGCACAGGGTATCTTCGTTAACTTCAAGAATGTACAGAGAACATCACGTAAGAAGATTCCTTTCGGTATCGGCCAGATCGGTAAGTCATTCAGAAACGAGATCACTCCCGGTAACTTCACTTTCAGAACAAGAGAATTTGAGCAGATGGAGCTTGAATTTTTCTGTGAGCCCGATACAGACCTTGAGTGGTTTGCATATTGGAAAGAATACTGCATCAATTGGCTTAAGAGTCTTGGAATGAAGGAAGACGAGATGCGCGTTAGAGATCACGAGAAAGAAGAGCTTTCCTTCTACAGTAAGGCTACAAGTGATATCGAATTCCTCTTCCCCTTCGGATGGGGCGAGCTCTGGGGTATTGCTGACAGAACAGATTACGATCTTACAAGACATCAGGAGACTTCAAGTGAAGATCTCAGCTATTTTGATGATGTTCAGAATAAGAGATACATTCCTTATGTTATCGAGCCTTCACTGGGTGCAGACCGTGTTGTACTTGCATTCCTTTGCGGCGCTTACGATGAAGAGGAGATTGGTGAAGGCGATGTGAGAACAGTTCTTCATTTCCATCCCGCACTTGCACCTGTTAAGATTGGTATTCTTCCTCTTTCCAAGAAGCTCAACGAGGGCGCTGAGAAGATTTATGCTACTCTTTCCAAGAAGTACAACTGCGAGTTTGATGACCGCGGCAATATTGGTAAGAGATATCGTCGTCAGGACGAGATCGGAACACCTTTCTGCATCACTTATGACTTTGATTCTGAGACAGACGGCAAGGTTACAGTGAGATTCAGAGACAGCATGGAGCAGGAGCGTGTTGCTATTGATGAGCTTGAGGCATATTTTGCGGACAAATTTACTTTCTAAGACTTTCTATACTGAAGGAGCATTAGTATTATGAGACAATTTACAGCTAACGAACTGCGTAAAACATGGAAGCAGTTCTATATAGACCGCGGACATGTAGACGTTGGAGCGGTTTCACTTGTATCTGACGGTTCCACCGGTGTTATGTTCAACGTAGCGGGTATGCAGCCTCTTATGCCTTATCTTCTTGGTAAGAAGCATCCACTTGGAACAAGACTTTGCAATGTTCAGGGATGTGTTCGTACCAATGATATCGATTCTGTAGGAGATAAGAGCCACGTTACTTTCTTTGAGATGATGGGTAGCTGGAGCCTTGGAGATTATTTCAAGGAAGAGCGTTGCAAGTGGAGCTTTGAACTCCTCACTGAAGTTTTTGGATTTGATGCAGATCACCTTGCTGCAACTGTTTTTGCAGGTGACGAGAACGCTCCCAGAGATGAAGAGGGTGCTCAGTATCGTATCGCATCAGGTTTCAAGAAAGAGAATATATACTATCTTCCTGCCGAGGATAACTGGTGGGGACTTGAATACGGTCCCTGTGGCCCTGACAGTGAGATGTTCTATATAGCTGATAAGCCGGACTGCGGCCCTGATTGTGGCCCCGGATGCTCATGTGGCAAATACACCGAGCTTGGTAACGATGTATTTATGCAGTATGAGAAGCATCATGACGGTTCTCTTACACCTCTTTCACAGAAGAATGTGGATACAGGTTGGGGACTTGAGCGTATCCTTGCTTTCCTTAACGGAACCAAGGATGTATATCAGGTTGATGTGTTTGTCCCTGCTGTTAAGTATATTGAGCAGAATGCGGGCGTTAAGTACAACGAGGATGAGAAGACAACAAGATCTATTCGTATCCTTGCTGATCATATCCGTACATCTGTTATGCTTATCGGCGATGAGGCTAAGCTCCTTCCTTCAAACACAGGAGCAGGTTACATCTTGAGAAGACTTATCCGTCGTGCCGTAAGACATGCCAGAGCTCTTTCTCTTAACAAAGATCAGATTCTTGGAATCGCAGCTATATTCATTGATGAGGTTTATAACGAAAGCTATCCTCTTCTTGTTAAGAACCGCGAGTATGTTCTTACAGAGCTTTCTCGTGAGATTGCCCGTTTCGAGAGCACTCTTGAGAACGGCATGAAAGAGTTTAAGAAGATTCTTGATAAGACAAGAGAAGAGGGCAAGAAGGAAATTAGCGGTAAGGACGCATTTTTCCTTTATGATACATACGGATTCCCTGTTGAGCTTACTGTAGAGCTTGCAGAGGAAGAAGGACTTCTTGTTGATGAGAAGGGCTTTGCTGAATCAATGGAAGAGCAGAAGCAGAAGGCAAGAGATAATCAGAACTTCTCAGCTAATCTTGAAGCAGGTAAGAATGTATATGATTCACTTGATGAGTCACTTACATGTGAATTTGTAGGATATACAGAGCTCGAAGCTGATGCAAAGGTAGTTGCAATGGCTGATGAGAATGGTCTTACTGATGAGCTTGCACAGGGCTCTAAGGGTAGCATAATTACTGACAAGACACCTTTCTACGGAACAATGGGTGGACAGATCGGTGATATCGGTACTATCTCAGGTGACGACTTTGAGTTCAAGGTTGAAGAGACTATCCATGTTGCAGGTGGCAGAATTGCTCATGTAGGTCAGGTTGTAAAGGGTAGTATCAAGAACGGCACTTTGGTTAAGCTTTCTGTAGATGAACAGAACAGAGCAAAGACATGTCGCAACCACTCAGCTACTCACCTTCTTCAGAAGGCACTCAGAGTTGTCCTTGGAGATCATGTTGAGCAGGCCGGATCATATCAGGATCCCGATAAGACAAGATTTGACTTTAGTCATCACCAGGCTATGACTGCCGAGGAACTTCAGAAGGTAGAAGATCTTGTTAATGAGAAGATTTTAGAGGCACTTCCTGTAGTTACTCAGGAGATGTCTATGGAAGACGCCAAGAAGACAGGTGCTATGGCACTTTTTGGTGAGAAATACGGTGATGTTGTAAGAGTAGTTAAGATGGGAGAATTCTCAACTGAGCTCTGCGGTGGTACACATGTTGCCAATACAAGCAACATCGGAATATTTAAGATTGTTTCCGAGAGCGGTGTTGCCGCGGGTGTTCGTAGAATTGAGGCTCTTACAGGAAGTAATGCAAGAGAGTATTACAAGAATACAGAGAATAAGCTCAATGAAGCTGCTAAGGCACTTAAAGCCAACTCATCGGATATTGCGGAGCACATCAAGAAACTTCAGGATGAGCTTAAGGCACTTAGGAGTGAGAATGAGTCTCTTAAGAGCAAGGAAGCACAGGCTGCACTTGGCGACGTAACTGATAAGGTTGAGGAAGTTAAGGGAGTTAAGCTTCTTGCTGTATCACTTAAGGGAGTTGATATGAATGGCTTGAGAGATCTTGGAGATCAGATGAAGACCAAGATTGGAGAGGGCGTTGTAGTTCTTATCTCTGAGTGTGATGGTAAGGTTAACCTTGTTACCATGGCTACTGACGAAGCTATGAGCAAGGGCGCTCATGCCGGTAATCTTGTTAAGGCTATCGCACCTAAGGTTGGAGGAGGCGGCGGTGGTCGTCCCAACATGGCGCAGGCCGGTGGTAAGAATCCTGCCGGAATCGCTGATGCTATTGCTGAAGCCAAGGCTGTACTTGAGAGTCAGATTGGCTGATTGATATGATGGATTGAAAGTGAGGTCACTTAGTACAAAAATTAATTGTATTAAGTGACCTCTGTTTTTTATAAAAAGTTGACAATTTGATGGAAAAATGTTATAAAACAAGTGTTGCAAAACAAATGTTTTTGCTTCAATGCTTTTAAAGTTTTTATTTCTATTTTTCTTTTTGCAAAGGCGTTGTTTGCGATAATTTTTTATGAGGTGAGGGATGGAATCTACGGATTCCCGAAAAAGGATGCCAGGAGAGGGGCATCTTTTTTTGTGGCACAAGAAAGGGAAAACTCGATTGGAATTCAATCTATATTTCGAGGGCAGTTCAGCCCAAAATCCAATTTATAAAATAATCATTAAATCAGCATAAAATTATCGATATTGTGCTTTCAAGACGCACAATAGTGCTATAATTTAATAAAACTGATGCTCTAAACGGATATTTAATTGTTTTTATGAATAATTGTGGTTGAATAGTGCACAATACAATATATTTTACACAATTCCGAGCGGGAAAGGAGCATGACATGAAGAACACGAAGGTTGCCAACAAGCATGGACAGAAACTTTTGATCAACGTCATCATGATAGTTATTGCTGTTGTTATACTTATAGCGACTATTTTGACAATTGTTTCTTCCAATACCATCAAAAACACGTACAACAAACTTATTGTTGAGGAATTGAAAGCAACATGTGAGCACCTTAATAGTGAAACCGGTGGGCTCGAGGACGGTGCTGACTGGTCATATGTTGATGGTAGGGTCATCAAGGGCGAAGGAGATGTAACCGAAGAAATCGGAGCAATGATAGATAAACTTCATGCTCAGACAGGTATTGATTACACAATATTCTATGGTGACACGCGTATTCTTACCACCATCATGAAAAAGGGAACAAACGAAAGGCTTGTTGGAACCAAGGCCTCCGATGCGGTAATAAAGGCAACACTTAACGGCAAGAGCGATTATCATTCAACTTCTCTTAAGATTGAGGGAATGCCCTATTATGGATATTACACGCCGATTATAAATTCCGATGGCACAGTATTTGGAATGGTATTCTCCGGAAGAGAAAGTTCAGACGTTAAAGCTTCCATTGCAGGAAGTACATCTAACATGATCGCGCTTGCGATAATTCTTACAATTCTTATTTCCGCAGGCGGATTATTCCTTGCTTTCCGTGTTTCAAAGCAGATGCAGGGAATCGCAAAGTTTGTTGATGATATTGCCAGTGGATCACTTAAGAGCGATTTTGATGAAAAGATAATTGATAATAAAAACGAGATTGGTGCTATTGCTGAGAGCGCTGCAATCCTCAGCAAGAAGTTTGATGAGGTTATTTCAAGAACCAAGGATATGTCGGCAAATCTTAATAGCGCAGGACTTGAGCTTTCGGAGTCATCATCTCAGGCTGCAGCCGCTTCTTCTCAGGTTACAGATGCAATCGGAGAAGTAAGTAAAGGTGCGGTATCACAGGCTGAGAGCGTTCAGAATGCTGCTTCCAGTACTGATACTATCGGAAATAACATAGATCTTATATCAGAAAAGGTTATAACTCTTGACGAAGCTGCCAAGAAGATGCAGGAAAGCTGTGATAAGGCTACAGGAGCTCTGGTTGAGATCGTCACACAGAACACTGCTGTTGCAGAAGCTGTAAGCGAGATAGGAACGACAATTAACGCAACTAACAGTAGTGCAAATGAGATTGCTAAGTTCTCTGATGCTATCAATGAGATCGCATCCCAGACCAATCTTTTGTCATTGAATGCAAGTATAGAGGCAGCAAGAGCCGGTGAAGCAGGTAAAGGCTTTGCGGTTGTTGCCGATGAGATCAGGCAGCTCGCCGATCAGTCCAAGAACAGCGCGGACGAGATCAAGGCTATTGTAGAAAAGCTTCTTGAAGATGCACAGGCTTCCGTTAAGGTTATGGATTCCCTTAATAACAGTATTGCACTTCAGGGAGAGAGCATTACTTCTACTCAGAATGATATGGCTGAAATGTCTGACAACGTAGGCGTAGTAACAGAGAATACAAGAAATATCGCAGGTATGGTAGATGCTCTTAATGATGCTAAGGTTGCACTTGTGGAGATAGTTCAGGATCTGTCTGCTATATCCGAAGAAAACGCAGCTTCTTCACAGGAAACCAATGCTTCTATGCAGGAGCTTAATGCTACATTTACTATAATTGATGAAGCAGCAAGAAAACTTCAGGATCTTTCGGGAGAACTGGAAGATACCATTAGCTACTTCAAATAATAAGTGCTTAAGAGATCCTTTCCATCTCAGCAAAGGCTGCCCGGGCGACCATGAGTCGTTCGGGTGGTTTTTTTACGAAAATTAACGAAAACACAGGCTTCTACTCTTTGTTTTATCGGATTTTTGCATTATAATTAGAGTGTGATATAGTAGTCACACCCATTTATATAATAATTGAAAAGAGATTATTTCTATGCCCCCTAAACCACGATTTACAAGAGAAGAAATGGTAGAAGCGGCCTTGGATATTGTACGCAAAAAAGGCGTCGAGGCTCTTACTGCCAGAGAACTTGCGGATGTTCTTGGATGCTCCGCAAGGCCTATTTTTACTGCGTTTGAAAATATGGATGATCTAAAACAGGAAGTAAGAAAAGCTGTTGGACGTATCATCGAAGAATACGCCAGTAAGTCAATGGATTACGATCCTCCTTTTAAGAAGGCAGGCTTGCAGATTATTCAATTTGCGATTAATGAGCCTAATCTTTATAAGATGATATTTATGTCTTCTGTCAAGCGTCCTTTAAGTTTTCAGGAATTATTCAAGATGCACACCGGAGATAATAATTTCGAAGATGTGCTAATAAATGCGCATCATATTACAAGGGAACAGGCCACATATCTTTTTGAACATATGTGGATATATACCTATGGTATCAGCGTCCTTTGTGCTCTTAATATGTGCAAATTCAGTGACGACGAACTTAGCAATATGCTTGGGATTGAGTTCTGGTCTCTCCTTCAGTATGTCAAGAATAATAATCTAAACATACAGATGGTACCGCCTGAAAAAGTAAGAGGCTGATATGATTAAAGACAAGAAGATAAAGATAATACTCATTATAATCTGTGTTTTCATTGTTGCTTTTCAGGGTGTAAATCTGTTTTTTGACCTAAAATACTATGGTGAAGCCAGACAGAAGTATGATTTTATACGAGAAATCTATGTGGATGATGCAATCAATGAGGATGACAGCGGTGAAGGTTATCCAAGACTTGATATAGATATGGACAAGCTTCGCGCTATGAACGAGGATTTTACAGGATGGATATATTTTCCTTATCTTGCCCTTAGTTATCCTGTGGTAAAAGAAAAAGAGATTGACGAGTATATGTATAAGACATTCGATGGTTCGAGAAACAAAGCGGGCTGTCTGTATGAAGATATACTAAGTGATTCAAATTTCTGCGGAAGACACGATATTATTTTTGGCCACAATATGAAGGATGGCTCTATGTTTGGTGCATTAAACACTTTAAACGGATCCAAAGGGAACTTCATGACAGGGGACAATGCCAGATTTTATGTCTATACTGACGACAAGGTGTATCAATACAGGGTTTTTGCTTATTATGTGACTTCGAGCGGAAGCGGTGCATACAGCGTTGTCGGAAGCGATAAGGAATACGACAATTTCATATCTTTTATCAAGATGAATAATGCCATGACGATTCCTTCGGATATTGATTTTTCCAAAAGAGATTCAATCCTTACTTTGTCTACCTGCAGTGGTAAGTCAGGAGGAGATGGAAGGTTCGTTGTTCATTCCGTCAAAACAGATACCTGGGATATGGACTGATATATATTCTCAATTTAAAATGCAAACAATTTGCAAATGCTATTGACAAGTGGTTTTATGGTTGCTAAAATCAAAAACTGCAAGCGATTTGCAAATGTGTTGCATTTTTTGTTTGCGTAAAATTATAAGATCACGCGTGAGAATATAGATTTGACGGAGGATTAGGGCAATTATGAAAAAATGTTTTGCTGTAGTTATGGCCGCAGTACTTTCACTTGGCGTTTTGTCGGCTTGTGGAAATGCAGGTACGAGCGAAAATACAGATACCAAGGAAGAAGCGACTCTTTCTAAGCTTGATAACCAGGCTGCAAGTGAGGAAGCTTCCCAAAAGGCAGAAGATGCCAAGATCAGTGTAGTAACCACTATTTTCCCTGAGTACGACTGGGTTAAGGTTATAAGTGGTGATGCTTCTGATAATGTTGATATTTCCATGCTTCTTGATAACGGTGTTGATCTTCACAGTTTTCAGCCTACTGCTGATGATATTATGAAGATTGCAACCTGTGATATGTTCATCTATGTTGGCGGCGAATCCGATGAGTGGGTTGAAGATGCACTCAAGGAAGCAACCAATAAAGACATGGTTGTGATTAACCTTCTTGATGTTCTTGGTGGTAATGTAAAAGAGGAAGAAGTAATAGAAGGTATGGAAGCTGAAGAAGAGCATGAGCATGGCGAAGAACATGAAGATTCCGATGAGCATGAACATGAAGAAGGTGACGAGCACGAGGAAGGAGAAGAGGAAGAGGTAGAGTATGACGAGCACGTATGGCTTTCTCTTTCAAATGCTTCACTTATCTGTGATGCGATCGCAGACGGACTTTCCAAGGTGGATCCTGACAATGCAGGAACTTATGCTGAGAATGCAAATGCTTATAAGCAAAAACTTATGACTCTGGATTCGGAATATAAGAACGTTGTTAGCAGTGCTACCAACAAGACACTTCTTTTTGGCGACAGATTCCCTTTCAGATATCTTGTTGATGATTACGGGCTTGATTATTACGCTGCTTTTGTTGGATGCTCTGCAGAGACTGAAGCAAGCTTTGAAACTGTAGCTTTCCTTTCAGGAAAAGTTGACGAGCTTGGACTTAAGAGTGTTATGACTATTGAAAGTTCTGACAAGAAGATTGCAGAGACCATCATTAATAATACAAAGACCAAGGATCAGAATATCCTTACTCTTGATTCCATGCAGTCTACAACCTCCGAAGATGTATCAGCCGGAACAACTTATCTTACAATTATGCAGTCTAATCTTGAAGTGTTAAAAGAAGCACTTAATTAAAGTGTTAAAATAATGCTTGACGCCCAAATTTTTTATGATATAATTATTCATGTTATGTGAGCTTATAGGCTCGGAGCATAATAAATAACCCAATCAGTCATGTACTTGAAGGGACTGAAGGGAGGGTAAGAGTAGAGATGTCAACTGTAGTAGTAAAAGAAAACGAGACTTTGGATAGCGCGCTTCGTCGCTTCAAGAGAAGTTGTGCAAAGGCTGGTATCCAGCAGGAAATTCGTAAGAGAGAGCATTACGAGAAGCCTAGCGTTAGACGCAAGAAAAAGTCTGAGGCAGCTAGAAAGCGCAAATATAACTAAGTCAGATATGAAAAATCCTTGGATCATTCCAAGGATTTTTTTTATAAAAAAAGAAATTCAGATGAATTTCTTGTTTTTATAAAAAAAAATCGCTCCGCTTTGGATGCGCATCGACGCGTAAGGAAATATTGCATAAATGCAACCGCGTCTCGCGCGAGAATGTTGCAAGCAACATTCTATGTATGATATAGGTGTCGAAAAGCAAGCGCGGCTCAGCTTTGAATGCTTGCATTCGAAAGCTGAGCCACGTTTGCTTTAACGACCCTAACAAACATGAGGAAAAAAGCTGTTTGCGCAGCAAATCAGCGATTTCCGAATGTTTGTAGAATTGCGAGAATGGCGTAAGCCATGGAGCAATTCGTATATCATACAATATAAACATCAAAATTATGCGTTAAGTGATAGAATTGCGAGAATGGCGCAAGCCATGGAGCAATTAGTATATCATACAATGAATTTAATGTGCTGAGTTTGCACAGCGGCTAAGTCCAACACAACTAAAATTCTTAAGAAATTTCTTTTGACCCGTCTTATAATATGCTAAAATATTCTTGCTGCTCTGAAATGAGATTAAGGATATAGATTATGATTTTGTATATTTGTATCGCTGCAATTGCAGCGCTTATTATATTATGTATAGCAGTCATTTACCACGATACACATAACTTTGTTGTTCGTAGCTACGATATAGATACGGACAAGATATCCGGGGACTACACCATGGTTTTTCTTTCTGACCTCCATGGATATGTCTACGGGAACAACAATGACAGCCTTATAAAGGCGATTGACGACATTGCTCCTGATGCTGTGATGTGTGCGGGAGATATGTTTATCGGCACTAGGATCCACGGAAGGATACAGTACGAAGCGGGACTCCATGTGCTTACAGAGCTGGCCGGCAGATACAAGGTGTATATGGCCAACGGCAATCATGAGAAGAAAATCAAGACATTTACTAAGAAATACGGCAACTTTTATGACAGATACAAGGATACTCTCAAAAGGGCGGGGGTGATCGTTCTTGAGAATGATTCCGTTAATATTGAGAATACAGCTATAAGAGTTACAGGCCTCGATCTACCACTTGAGTATTTCAAGAAGATAAGAAAGAGACACATGAATGCCGGTTATATTGATAGACTTGTGGGGGCTGCTTTCAAGGACAAATATCAGATCCTTATAGGACACAATCCCCAGTATTTTCCGGAATATGCGGCTTGGGGAGCGGATCTTTCTCTTGCGGGGCATGTCCACGGCGGCATAATAAGACTTCCTTTTCTTGGGGGAGTTATCTCTCCTTCGATAGCTCTTTTTCCCAAATATGACGGGGGAGAGTTCAGAATTGGAAACAGGCGTATGATCCTTTCAAGAGGGCTGGGAACGCACACAATCCACGTTAGGATGTTTAATCCCGGAGAAGTTGATGTTATAAGATTACATGAGGTAAAAGATGTCACTTGAGATCAAACTTCAGGTGTTTGAAGGACCTATGGACCTTCTCATGCATCTGATAGATAAAAACCAAATAGATATCTACGATATTCCTATTGTTACCATAACTGAGCAGTACATGGAATATATCAATGCCATGCACAAGGAAGATATGGAAGTTACCAGTGAGTTCCTTGTTATGGCAGCGACTCTTATTGATATTAAGTGCAAGATGCTTCTTCCCAAGGAAGTCAATGAAGAGGGTGAGGAAGAAGATCCCAGAGCAGAGCTTGTTGAGAAACTTCTTGAGTACAAGATGTACAAGTACATGGCTTATGAGCTCAAGGACAGGCAGATGGACGCTGATATGCAGTGGTACAGGCAAAAAGATATTCCGCAGGAAGTAAAGGAATATGAGGTGCCCATAGATTTCTCAGAGCTTTTGGGAGATGCTACCCTTACCAAGCTTAACTCAATCTTCCAGGAACTTCTTAAGAGACAAGAAGATAAGGTGGATCCTATTCGTAGTAAGTTTGGTAACATAGAAAAAGAGGAAGTGGATATGGATGCCAAGACTCTTTACATCAAGGCTTATATCCGCGAGCATAAGAGGTTCAGCTTCAGAAATCTTCTTGAGAAGCAGCACAGCAAGACAGAGATCATTGTTACTTTCCTTGTGGTACTTGAAGAGATGAAGCTTGGAGAGATAGAGATCGAACAGGAAGATACGTTCGGAGATATTATTATTACTTCGAGAAAGGCAAGTTAAAAGATATGACGAGTAGAGAAGGCGCAGCTATTATAGAGGCCATTCTTTTTGCAATGGGTGATTCTGTTGAGATAAATACCCTGTCTAAAGCGATGGAGATAAGTGTCAGAGAGGTAAAAGATCATATTGATTATCTCAAGAATAAATACGAGCAGGACGACAGTGGAATAGGTCTTATCGAGCTTGAGAATGCGGTTCAGCTCTGTACCAAGAAGGAAATGTATGAGTATCTTGTTAAGATAGCCAAGACTCCCAAGAAGGCAGTGCTTACGGATTCTCTCATGGAGACATTGTCCATTATTGCATACAAACAGCCTATAACAAGGCTTGAAGTAGAGAAGATAAGAGGAGTTAACAGTGATCATGCGGTTAACAGGCTTGTGGAATTTGGGCTGGTAAAAGAGCTGGGAAGGCTTGATGCACCCGGAAGACCCCTTCTGTTTGGTACTACGGAAGAGTTCCTTAGAAGCTTTGGAGTAAGGTCTCTCGAGGAGCTTCCTACCATAGGAACCGTGCAGGTTGAGGAATTTAAGGCTCAGGCAGAAAAAGAGATTGATGTAAAACTTGATATTTAAGTGTCTTTTATAGAGGGTAAACGCCGAAAAAAATGTGCGTTTTCCCTTTTTTTTTGGAGCTTTTATGTTATACTATACTCTGTGTTAAGTTGCGTTCATTTTAGGAATAAGCATTACTTAAATATATTTACGGAGGTTAAAAAAATGAGTAGTTCTTCACAAGCGAGTCAGAGAATTAACTCTTTGCTCGACGAAAACAGTTTCGTTGAAATTGGTGCTCTTGTGACAGCCAGAAACACAGATTTCAATCTGAAACAGGAAGAAACACCATCTGACGGTGTTGTTACCGGATATGGTGTTATCGACGGTAATCTGGTATACGTTTATAGCCAGGATGCGTCAGTTCTTGGCGGATCTATTGGCGAGATGCATGCTAAGAAGATCGTTCGCCTGTATGAACTGGCAATCAAGACAGGATCCCCTGTTATCGGTATGATCGATTCAGCAGGTCTTCGTCTTCAGGAAGCTACGGATGCACTTAATGCGTTCGGCGAAATCTATCTTAAGCAGGTGGAGGCTTCCGGAGTTGTTCCGCAGATTACAGCAATTTTTGGTGCTTGTGGCGGCGGCTTGGCTCTTATTCCTTCAATCACAGACTTCACATTCATGGAAGCAGATAAGGCAAAGCTGTTCGTTAATTCACCTAATGCTCTTGAAGGCAATTACAAGGAGAAGTGCGATACTTCTTCAGCTAAGTGGCAGAGCAGCGAGACATCAATTGTTGACGTTGTAAGCGACGAGGCTAACATCTATTCTCAGATCAGAGAACTTGTTTCTCTTCTTCCATCTAACAATGAAGATGGTGATTCTTATCAGGAGTGCACAGATGATCTCAACAGAGCATGCGAGAATCTTGATGCACTTTCAGCAGATCCTGCACTTGTTGCAAGACAGATTGCTGATAATGGCGTATTCTTTGAGACAAAGAGAGAATTCGCAAAAGAGATGGTTACAGGCTTTATCAGACTTAACGGTGCAACTGTTGGTTTCGTAGGAAACAGAACAGCTACATTCGATGAGAGTGGTAAAGAGGCTGATAAATATGGTGACAAGCTTACAGCACATGCCTGCGAGAAGGCAGCTGATTTTGTAAGCTTCTGTGATGCATTTGATCTTCCTGTTCTCACACTTACCAATGCAACAGGCTTTGGTACATCCAAGTGTGATGAGAGACATGTGGCTAAGGCTGCCGGAAGACTTGTATATGCACTTGCAAATGCTACTGTTCCAAAGGTTAACCTTATCACAGGCAAGGCTTTTGGCAGTGCATACGTTATCATGAATTCAAAGGCTATTGGAGCAGATGTAACAATTAGCTGGCCAGATGCACAGATCGGTACAATGGATGCGGGGCTTGCAGCCAAGATTATGTGCGATGGCAAGGATGCTGAGACTGTATCACAGGCAGCTTCTGATTATGCAGCACTTCAGAATAATGTTAAGAGTGCAGCTGCAAGAGGCTATGTAGATGAGATCATCGAGCCTAATGATACAAGAAAGTATGTAATTGGCGCATTCGAGATGCTTTTTACAAAAAGAGATGAGCGTCCTGCTAAGAAACACGGCACAGTTTAATGAAGGGAGCACTCAAAATGAAGCATAAAATTTTGGTTTTGGGCGTTATGCTCAGCTGCCTTCTTGGACTTAGCGCATGTGGAAGTCAGAATGAACGAGCTCTCAATAGCGTAGAGGGAAGCAGATATTCCGCCCAGATATTCACTGTTGATAGCATTAACAATTACGCACAGAATATTGAGAACAATAACTTCGAGTATTGGTATCTCACTGGCGTAACACCTGATAACTTCGAAGAGCGTGAGTATCAGGAAATTGCCATGAACGTTTCTGACAGCTACTACGATGTTATGGCCAAGGGTTATGACAGCTGGTATAAGGCTGTAAATGATATCGGTTTTAATTCAATCGATACTCTTGCTGAGGACATTCAGGTTACAAATACAAGCTTTGAGATTAACAAGGATGATGTTCTTGTTGCTACATCTGAAATCAGAGGAACTAAGCACAGCGCTGATATGGTAATGTATTTTACAAACAGAGGTGAGCCTACTGATATCGGTGTTACAGTAAGAAAGTCAACACCTGAGAAGCTTCAGAATGCCGGACTTAATACTCTTTTAGGTATGGGCATGGCTTTCTCAATCCTTATTCTTATTTCACTTATTATTTCTCTTTTCCCAATTCTCTTTGGTGGAAGCAAGAAAAAGAAGGAAAGCAATAAGGAAATTGCTCAGAAGGCTATTGAGAACACAGTTAGCCAGATCGCTGAGCAGGAAGATCTTTCCAGTGATGCAGAGCTTGTTGCAGTTATTGCAGCAGCAATCGCAGCCTACGAGGGAAGCGGCAGCACTGATGGATTCCGTGTAAGATCAATTAGAAAAGTTAATAGCAATTGGAAGAAAAACTAATTAAGGTATCGAGCACGAATCCAGAAAAGGTGCTCATTGAAAGGAGATATAATGAAGAACTATACAATAACCGTTAACGGAAACGTATATGATGTAACAGTAGAAGAGGGCGCAGGTTCAGGAGCAGCTCCAGCAGCTGCAGCTCCAGTAGTAAAGGCTCCTGTAGCTCCAGTTAAGAAGGCTTCTGCAGGTGCAGGCTCAATCAAGGTTGAGGCTGGTGCAGCTGGTAAGGTTCTTAAGATCAACGCTAACGTTGGACAGGCAGTTAAGAAGGGCGACACAGTTGTAACTATCGAGTCTATGAAAATGGAAATCCCTATGGTTGCTCCTTCAGACGGAACAGTAGCAAGCATCGACGTTGCAGCTGGTGATGCAGTAGAAGCTGGAACATGCCTTGCAACTCTTAACTAATTCCAAGATACGAGAAAATAGTTTGATTAAAACAGAAATGAGGATAAAAAATGGATTACATCGTTAATACATTGTCTAATCTCTGGCATCAGACTGCATTTACAACAATGACACCGGGTAATTATGTAATGATCGTAGTTGCTCTTGTATTCTTGTATCTTGCAATTGCCAAGGGATTTGAGCCTTTGCTTTTGGTACCGATTTCCTTCGGTATGCTTCTTGTTAATATTTATCCTGAAATTATGGCAGAGCCTGCAAACGGCGCAGCTGGCGGACTTCTCCATTATTTCTACATTTTGGATGAGTGGGCAATCCTTCCATCACTTATTTTCCTTGGTGTTGGAGCTATGACAGACTTCGGTCCACTTATTGCCAATCCTATCAGCTTCCTTATGGGTGCTGGTGCACAGTTTGGTATTTTTGCAGCATACTTTATGGCTATTGCTTTTGGATTTAATGATCAGCAGGCTGCTGCTGTTTCCATCATCGGTGGAGCAGATGGCCCTACATCAATCTTCCTTGCAAGTAAGCTTCATCAGACTTCAATCTTAGGACCTATCGCCGTTGCGGCTTATGCCTACATGGCTCTGGTTCCTATGATCCAGCCACCTATTATGAAGGCTCTGACAACACATAAGGAGAGAACCATCAGAA
>JAEEGL012906743.1_pt1 | contig 25602 bp, 24 predicted proteins | sample 9134231 | NCBI WGS metagenome assembly JAEEGL01 (sample SAMN16246548, study PRJNA631951) | gut metagenome | biome: gut microbiome; feature: rumen; material: fiber-attached | host: Bos | place: Iran: Karaj | collected 2018-10
GATGAAATGGTCTGCATAGTCCTGAATATGTGCTATGCCCGTGCCCGAGATGCCGTAGTTGTATGTGCTATATGTTGGAAACCATGAAGCGACGTCCCACAGTTTCACATGCGAGTCGCCAATGAAGTGGAGTTCGCGCGCTGTTGTGGGCTCATCGCTGTTCGACGAGCATGTAGCGCAAACGGTCATCAGCAGAATGCTGGTTATGATGTTGAGGACTAGACGCATTGCAACTGTGTTAATATTAGCAAGCCTTGAAGCTCATGTCGAGCGACTTGACCGAGTGGGTGAGTGCACCCACTGAGATGTAGTCTACTCCACATTCACCATAGTCGCGCAGTGTGTCGATGGTGATGCCACCCGATGACTCAGTTTCGCAGCGACCATTGATGATTTCCACAGCCTTGCGGGTGAGTTCGGGGGTGAAATTGTCGAGCATGATGCGGTCGGCGCCTCCGTTGTCAAGCGCTTGCTGCAGTTCATCGAGGTTGCGCACCTCTATTTCAATCTTAAGATTTTTGTTGTTATCCTTGCACCACTGGTGAGCCATGTCGATGGCTTTGCCAATGCCTCCGGCGAAGTCTACATGATTGTCCTTGAGCAGGATCATGTCGAACAGACCAATGCGATGATTGCAGCCGCCACCCAGACGAACAGCTTCTTTCTCCATGATGCGCATGCCTGGTGTGGTCTTGCGGGTGTCGAGCACGCGAGTCTTGAGTCCTGCCAGTCGCTCTTGGTATTTAGCAGTGATGGTGGCAATGCCGCTCATGCGCTGCATGATGTTGAGCATGAGTCGCTCGGTTTGGAGCAGTGACTGCACCTTTCCCTCGACAACAAAGGCAATGTCGCCCGGTTTCACATGGGCGCCATCTTCAATATAGGTGGTCATTTTCAGTTCCGGATCAAATTTTTTGAACACACGCTGTGCCATCTCGATGCCGGCGATAATGCCTTCTTCTTTCACGATGAGTCGTGATCTACCCATCTCATCAGGTGGAATGCAGCACAAGGTGGTGGCATCGCCGTCGCCAATATCCTCAGCAAATGCGAGGTCGATCAGTTCGTCAATCAGTTGTTCTCTTGTCTTCATATCTTTGTGATTTATTTGATTTTTCGTCTTACAAATTTAGCACATATTATTGAAAATCCCTACATTTGTGGCATAAAAAGCAATATAAAGATGAAAATTACGCTTGCAGTAGTAGGAAAAACATCGGCTGGATACCTTGAACAAGGTGTGGCCGAGTATGTGCGCAGACTGTCGCATTATGTGTCGTTCAACATTCAGTATATCGCTGACCTGAAAAACACAAAGAACCTCACTGTTGAGCAACAAAAGACGAGTGAGGGCAAGCTCATCATTCAAAGTCTTGAAAAAAGCGACTATGTAGTGCTGCTTGACGAGCACGGAAGGGAATACACTTCGTTGCAGTTTGCCGACTATGTGCAGAAGCGCATGTCGAGTGGAGTGAGGCGAGTTGTGTTTGTAGTGGGTGGTCCCTACGGGTTTTCGCAAGAGGTGTATGATCGTGCTAACGACAAATTGTCGCTAAGCAAGATGACTTTCTCGCACGAGATGATACGCCTGATTTTCACCGAACAGCTATATAGGGCCTATACCATCTTGAACCACGAGCCCTATCATCATGAATAGAATAATCAGCTCATTCGGTTCTTGTAGTCATCATAAGTGAACTCCCGGAGCATTTCAATTGTACCGTCGGAGTGCTGCATAACAATGGACGGGTGGTGAATGCCGTTGAACATATTAGTCTTTACTGTGGTGTAATGGTTCATGTCTTTAAAAGTGAGACGGTCGCCAGCTTTCAGTTCATGCTCAAAACTCCACATTCCTACATAATCACCACTGAGGCAAGAATTGCCGCCAATGCGGTAGGTAGGCTTTGACTCGTTGACTTCAGGCAGAGCCTGTGCGATGGCGGGCTGATAGGGCATTTCCAGACAGTCGGGCATGTGGCAAGCAAAGGACACATCGGCGATTGCCGTCTTGATGCCGCAGTTCTCAACCACATCAACTACACTTGCCTCCAAATCGCCTGTTTCCCAGCAAAATGCGCTACCAGGCTCAAGTATAACCTGAAGATTTGGATGCCGTTGCTTGAAGGCTTTCAACAACTGTTTCAGATGTTCCACATCATATCCTTTGCGGGTCATGAGATGTCCGCCGCCCATGTTAACCCAGCGCAGTTGAGGAAGGTATTTGCCGAACTGCTCTTCCATGGCAATGAGCACTTTTTCGAGGTCATAGCTGGTAGATTCGCACAAGGCATGGAAATGGAAACCCTCGATGCCCTCGGGGAGACTGGTAAGAGCATCGGCTGTCACTCCAAAACGAGAACCGGGACTGCAGGGGTTGTAGATGTCGGTTTCGATAACCGAGCACATGGGATTGATGCGCAGTCCGCAACTAATTGGGTGATTAGCAGCACCGACACGGTCCTTGAATCGCTGATATTGTGCAACCGAGTTAAATGTGATGTGTGAACTGCCCTTGATGAAAATCTCGATGGTATCATCAGTATAGGCGGGGCAGTAGGTGTGTGCCAGGCAGTGCAACTCATCATTGGCAAGCAACATTTCGTTGACCGAGCTTGCTGTGGATTCAATGCCGTATTCCCTGAATATGGGGAAGCTGCGCCACAGGGCATTGGCCTTGAAAGCCATGATGATTTTCACATCGGTTTCGCGCATCACGCTGGTGATGAGGTCGAGGTTGGCACGCAGACGGTCTTCGTAGACGATGTAGTAGGGCGTTTTCAGTTTCATTGCACAATATCGAATTTAGCGAATTTCAGTAATAATGTCTTAACACCGGAATTGTCAAACTGGACAACGATCTTAGGATCGCCTGTCTGGTCAATGCTCAGAACCACGCCGCTGCCAAAGCGGGTGTGGTTAATGCGGCAGCCCTCGGTGAGTTCGTCGGCAGTGTGGGTGGCAGCATTGCCCGCTGGCTTCATCAGTTGTGGCTTGGGCATAGTTGGTTTTTGTATGGGTTGCCACACAGGGCCTGCTGCAGGTTGAGGTTTCTTGTAAATGGTTTCTTGCTCTATGTCAGGCCTCATGTTCCTGCTGGTGGGCGCAAAACCTCCACCGGCAGCCGAAGTGGTTGATGCCGAAAGGAATTGCGGGTCGATGTCCGATAGGAAGCGGCTGGGCGTCGTGTCGTTGGTCTTGCCGTTTTTGAAGCGGGAGCGTGCGTAGGTGATAACGCAGTTGCTTTTGGCGCGAGTGATGGCGACATACATGAGTCGGCGTTCTTCTTCCAGTTCGTTGAGCGAACTCTTGCTCATGGCCGACGGAAAGAGGTCTTCCTCAGCACCTACGATTATCACATTCTTGAACTCCAGTCCTTTGGCGGCATGCACCGTCATCAGTGTCACGCATTCGCCCGTTTGCTCATCGTCTTTGTCCTGGTCGGTGGCAAGTGAAATGTCGGCAAGATAGTCGTTGAGGTTTATGTGGTCATTGCCTTCTTCGCGTCTCTCTACCACAAAGTCGTTGACACTTGACAGCAACTCGTTCAGGTTCTCCTGTCGACTGATGTTCTCGGGTGAATTGTCGTGCATGAGTATGGCTAACAGCTGTGTGTCGTTGATGATGCGGTGTGCCATGAAATAGGCATCGTTTCCTTCGCGGTTCAGGACAATGAAGCTGTTGATGAGTTGGCCAAACTGTTGGAGTTTGCGCATAGTGCCCTTGTTCACATCGAGGTGATACCCTTCGGGGTCGTTAATCACCTGCCACAGGCTCACGCCATTCTCGATGGCGCAATGTTGCACTTTGTCGAGTGTGGTGTTGCCGATGCCTCGCGTGGGGTAATTGATGACACGCCGCAACGCTTCCTCATCGTCGGGATTGATGGCCAGTCTGAAATAGGCCACAGCATCCTTGATTTCTTTGCGTTGGTAGAACGACAGGCCGCCGTAAATGCGGTAGGGGATAGCACGGCGCACATTGCCATGATCGTTGCGTCGCCCGCCGCTGCTCAAAGCTTCCTCAATGCGTCGGCTCTGTGCGTTGGTGCGGTATAGCACCGCGAAGTCTTCGTAAGAACATCCTTGCCGCGACTTCATGCTCACAATCTGGTTGGCTACCACATAGGCTTCTTCAAAGTCGCTGTAACACTCAATGACCTTGATGCGACTGCCTGTATCATTTTCTGAATAGATGTGTTTGGGTATCTGTCGCTGATTCTTCTCGATGAGCGAATTGGCAGCGTTGATGATGTTTTGCGTGGAACGGTAATTGCGTTCCAGTTTAAAGGTCTTGAGTCCAGGGTAAGACTTTTTCAGATTCAAGATGTTGTTGATGCTGGCACCACGGAACGAGTAGATGCTTTGTGCATCATCGCCCACCACGCACAGTTTGTTCTGGTCCTGGGTGAGTTGCAGCACAATCATGTGTTGAGCAAAGTTGGTGTCTTGGTATTCGTCAACCAGAATATACTGGAAAAACTCCTGATACTTTTGTTTCACATCAGGACAATCGCGCAACAAGATGTTCATGTTGAATAGCAGGTCGTCAAAGTCCATGGCACCAGCCACCCGGCAGCGTTGCCAGTAGGTGCGGTAGATGTTTAAAGTGAGAGGTCGGTTGGCCCGCTTGTCGGCTTCGATGAGTTCACGGTTCCGTGCATAGTCATCGGGCGAGATGAGCGCATTCTTGAGATTAGAGATGTGAGCCTGCAATGTGGCGGGTTTGTACACCTTGTCATCAAGCGACATGTCGCGCACAATGAGCTTGATGAGCGATTTGGAGTCGGCCTGGTCATAAATGGTGTAGTCGTGACGATAGCCTATGCGTTCGGCGTTGATGCGAAGGATGCGGGCAAAAATCGAGTGGAAGGTTCCCATCCACAACTGAGAGGCAATATCATGCCCGACAAGACCCTCGATGCGTTCACGCATTTCGCGGGCAGCCTTGTTGGTAAAGGTGAGCGCCATGAGGCGATAGGGTTTATAACCCAGTTGCAACAGATGCACAATCTTGTAGGTGAGCACACGGGTTTTGCCCGACCCGGCACCGGCAATCACCAGCGATGGTCCATCGCAATATTCTACGGCAGCTCGTTGCTGCTCATTGAGTTGTTCCAGGTAGTCTTCCAATTGTGAAGTCACTATTTAGTGTGAGAAATTTGAATCATTTTATTGAACTACAAAGATACTCATTTTTATATAATCAAGCAAATAACTGATGCGTGCCCTTTGCTCTATTTTTTGATTTTTACCGGGAAATTAGGGATAAATGATTAACTTTGTGAGGTGGATTGTAAATAACCATTTTTTATCATTTTCATGACTATCGACTCTATACTACAACGAGCAAATCACGCTCACGGAATCACGGCACTGAACGCCATGCAGAAGGATGTGTTGGAAGCATGGTCGGGGCATAACGAGATTATCCTTTACTCGCCAACCGGCAGCGGGAAAACGCTGGCGTTCACTGCTCCGCTTGTGCTTGCTCTCTCGGCCGGCATTGCCGTGAATCCGCAAGCGATTGTTATCACACCATCGCGAGAATTGGCTCAGCAGGTGGGTGAAACAATGCGTACGCTGGCACAGGGGTTTAAGACGACTTGTGTGTATGGTGGTCATCGTGTCGAGGACGAGCGGCTCTCGCTCAATCCAGCTCCAGTCATTTTGGTTGGTACTCCCGGGCGTATTCTCGATCACATGAATCGGAAGCACATAGTCCTCGATAGGGTGCGTTTTCTTGTCATTGACGAGTTTGACAAGTGTCTTGAACTTGGATTTGAAGAGGAGATGAAAAAAGTGGTGGAACCCATGCATTTTCTTGAGAAGCGGATGTTCACTTCGGCCACTCAAATCTATTCCTGGCCTTCGTTCATTTCTCTCAAGCATCCGTTTGTGCTTAATCATCTGGTTGAGGGCAACAAGGAACTGTCGCAAAGAATGTCGGTGCTGATGGCTGCCTGCAACGAAGATGGTAGACCCGATGCACTGTGCAGATTGTTGCTCTCGTTGCCTGCCACTCAACGCACAGTGGTTTTTGTCAATTTCAGGGAGAGTGTAGAACCTTTGTGCCGCTTTCTCAACTCTCATGGCATCTCGGCCGAGGGATATCATGGCGAAATGCAGCAGCTTGACCGTGAGAAAGCAGTGGCACAGTTCAACAATGGCAGCATCAGGGTGTTGGTGGCTACCGACTTGGCGGCACGCGGTTTGGATTTTGAGAACGTGACTCACATCATTCATTACCACATGCCTGTGTCGCCCGACGCCTTTATTCACCGCAATGGCCGCACGGCTCGCACCGACAAAAGCGGTGAAGTGATTGTCATGAAATGCGATAACGAGAATTTGCCCCAGTTCATACACCCAAACGGCACTTTCACGATACCCGATAACCCGCCCTTGAGCAGGCTTGACCCCGACATGGTCACACTCTACTTCAAAGCCGGCAAGAAGGAAAAAATCTCGAAAGCCGATATTGTGGGATTTATCGTGAACAACTCACATCTTGTGGTCTCTCAAGTGGGGCAGATTGTGGTGAAAGATCACTATGCCCTCGTCGCCATTCCACGCAACGAGGCACAAAAAACACTGCATTGCCTGCAATCGTGTCGCATTAAGGGCAAGAAAGTGCCCATCAGCATTGCAGGCAATGCAAGCAAGTCGAAAAAACAGTAAAAGTGTGATTTACTGCAAGGCCTTTTTGATAGCAGCCTCAAACTCGGCTTCGCTACAGGCTCCTACCAGTCGCTCTTCGCCTTTGTCGGTTTTGAGGATAAATGTGGGAACGGCATCAATCTGATACTGCATCGCCATTTCCTGTTCTTGGTCAATATCGACTTTCTTGAATTCGACATTAGGGAATTTTGCCTTCATTTTCTCGACGATGGGAGTCATAGTCTTGCAGGGGCCGCACCATGTAGCATAGAAATCAATCACAGTGAGTTTGGCATCGGTCACAGGAGCATCGGCCGAAACTGATGCATCTTTTACCGAAGCCTGCACCGATGCTGAAGTGGCTGCACTTGCATTTGTGCTTGTGCTTTTTTGAGAATTGGCATTGTTGGTTTTTTCACAAGCGCAAAGCAATAACATTGCCAGGGCGCATAATACTGTTGTCCAAGTTTTCATAATTATTTTTTTAATAGATTAGTTCTCCAATTCCTTGTCGCACAATCTCGAAGTCGTCAGAAGTGCAATCAACCACAGTCGATGGAATCACTTTGCCGCGTCCTGCATCAATCACGATATCAACCGTGTTGGCATAGTTCTCGGCAATCAGTTCAGGCTCAGAAATGTAGTCCTCGTCCTGACCCATGACCGAAGTGGAAAGAATGGGCCTGCCCAGATTCTCCACAATTGTGCGGGCTATGATGTTGTCGGGGATACGAATGCCTACCGTGCGTCGGCCCTTGAATGCCTTTGGCAACTTTGACAGTGCCGGGAAGATGAAAGTGAACGGGCCTGGCAGGTTGCGTTTCATCATCTTGAACTGGTTGTTGTCGAACTTTGCATATTCGGCAGCATCCGATATGTCGTGGCAAATAATTGACAGATTGGTTTTTGCCGACTTCATCGACTTCATGGCACAAATGCGCTCAATGGCCTGGTTGTTTAGTGCGTCACAACCAATGGCGTAGATGGTGTCGGTAGGGTAGATTACAATTCCTCCATCGCGCAGGGTTTCTACCACTTCGTCGAGGAAGCGTTGGTTGATATTGTCTTCTATGATTGATAATACCTTCATGATTGGGTTTATTAAAATTCTGATTTGATTACGGTTTCAATGTCACTTGCATCGGCATACTTGCGCAGTAGGCTAACCATCCACTCCACCGTCTCGTCAAGGGGCATCTCGGGAGCAAAGGCATTGATGCAAATCTGCACATGGGTGGTGTCGGTCGAGAACTTGGTGCGCTCTTCATCGCTGGTGGGAGTGGCTACGCCGCCAATTTCGTCACGATACACCGGCATGCCCTCAATGTTGAGCAAGCCACGACCAATGCCATGATATTCCTCGCCGCTGTTGCCTACGCCCATTGTCAGACTGTTGCCCACGATTTTGTCGGCATCAAGTCCGCTAATGGGGTAACCGCTCTTCATCGACACAAGATTCACAACATCGATGAGTGTAGTGAGACGATACAGTCCCAAACCGCGAATCACACGACGACACAATTGCTCACTTGCCACGCGGTAACGGCCCGGATCTTTACCAAGTGCCTTGTAGAGGCGCCGTGTGGCGGCAATGGCGGGGCGCTGGTTCACCTCAAGCAGTTCGTAGCGCTGCTGGATGCTTTCAGCGGCTTCTTCGATTTCTTGCCATAGTTCATCGCTCGTGTCACCATTAGTGACATGAGCCCTGACGAGTCCAATCTTTACTTCGGGACAGATGTCCACAATTCGTTTGTCGATGTCAAGTTGTATCATTATTGAATAATTAACGATGCAAAATTACTATAAATAACGAAAAAGTGCTAATTTTGTGCTTTAATATTATTCACAACACTGATTATGACTATTGGAATTATTGCAGCCATGAGCAAGGAGGTTGCGTTGCTCAGACCTCTATTGTCGAACCCCGTTGAAAGCGAACATGATAGTTTCACCTTCCATTGCGGCACCATTGGCGCCCACAGGGTAATAGTGATGCAATGCGGCATTGCCAAGGTGAATGCCGCAATTGGCACTGTTGCCATGATCGACAACTATAGGCCTAATTTGATTATTAACTCGGGTGTGGCCGGCGGTGCCGACAAAAGCGTGAGGGTGATGGACATTGTGGTGGGCGCCCAGGTGGCTTACCATGATGTGTATTGTGGCCCCGAGTGCGAAAAGGGAGCGGTTCAAGGTTTCCCGTTGTACTATCAAGGTGCAAAATCAATCATCGACCGCATCGAGGAGCGTGACGACATCAAGAAAGGTCTAATCTGCACTGGTGACCAGTTTATCGACACCATCGAGCAACTGGAGGTTATCAAGAACTTCTTTCCTCAGGTGCTTGCAGTAGATATGGAGTCGGCTGCCATTGCCCAGGTGTGCGAATTGAGGCATGTGCCATTCCTGAGTTTCAGGGTCATCAGCGACTCGCCAGGTGCATCGCCTAACAACACGGCCGAGTATACCAATTTTTGGGAAACAGCCCCCAAGCACACCTTTGAAGTGTTGCGCAATTTGTTGTTGACTTTATAGTTCTCATTGTGGTGCATGGCAACCTTTCGGCCATACGGTCCATTGTGTTGCTGAATGCCGTAGAATAATATAGGGCATTGCCGTTGTTGCGACAATGCCCTTGTTCGTTAGCACCGATAGATGATGTTAGTCTGTTGTGAGGCGCTCGATGACCGTGGCGATAAGGTCGTTGACTGCGGTCTTGTAGTTGGGATTGACCGAAGTGGCGACACGGTTCGCAATAATGGAGCACACAGTCATGGCACGATGTCCCATGAGTTTGGCGAGGCCCTGGAGCGCTGCACTTTCCATCTCATAGTTTGTGATGTGTCCGCCATCATATTCAAATTGTTCGATGCGGCTGTTCAGTTCAGGCTCGGCCAGGGGCAAACGCACTTCGCGACCTTGCGGGCCATAGAATCCGACGGCCGAGATGGTGTAGCCACGCACCATGTCGTCTTTACCCACTTTTTCCACAAGTTCGGGGTCGGCTGCGATGACATAAGGACTGCAGAATTGCTTGTTCCACTTGACGAATTTGCAGAATTCTTTCTCGAACTCAAGGTCGCAAACCTCGTTGCGGCCCTTATAGTAGTTGAGCACGCCGTCGAAGCCTAAAGCCTTGGCTGCGATGACTGGGGTGCCGACGGGAACATAAGGCTGAAGGCCGCCCGATGTACCCACACGCACAATGTTGAGGGTGCGATGCTCATCGTTCACGGTGCGGGTCTTGAAGTCGATGTTAGCAAGTGCATCAAGTTCGTTCATGACGATGTCGATGTTGTCGCCGCCAATGCCGTGAGAGAGCGCCATGATGGGTTTGCCATTCTTGGTGCCTCCAATGGTGTGAAACTCACGAGACTGAACTTCAAAGTCTTGTGTATCGAAGTATGATGCAATCATGTTTACACGGCCTGGGTCGCCGCACACTATGATGTTGTCGGTCAATTGTTCAGGAAGCAGGTGAAGATGAAAAATGCTGCCATCTGAATTGATGATCATCTCTGAATCGGGTATAACTCTTTTGCTCATGACTTGTAGTTTTTAAGTTTTAAACTACAAATATACTAATTATTTTAATAAAATACCACATTCGGGAGTTTTTTTCAATCCCATCACAAAAAAGATATGTGCAAGGGTGGTGAGATTTGTACATTGAGTCGCTTGTTGGTGCAGTCGCACTAATTTGTGGTTATTCGGAGGCACACTCACATTAAGACGTCTTAAATGAAACAAAGGCTGGCACTTCATGTCATGTGGCCAGCCCTGCAGGGTTGTTAAAATTTATTCTGCTGTTGCGGTCGCCATGATGGCGACCCTATTGGGAGTACAGTTTATTTGATGCCGAGGATGATGTTGATGAGGGCAGACACATCGCTCACATTCACTTTGCCGTCGCCGTTCACATCGCCACAGGCTTCATCCATAGAGGTGATGCCCATAATCATGTTAATCAGCGCAGTCACATCACTCACGTTAATCTTACCGTCGCTGTTCACATCACCTGGTGCAATCGTTATAAATGGCGATACAATGTTATCAGACAGCATCGTTAGAGTGAAAGGCTCTTCTGAGGATGAATATGAACCATAACCATATTTCCAAGAAAGACTTGTAATCATAGTTGTTGGAGTCCATTTGCCAGTTATAGGAATAGATTGTTCATCATCAGTCAAAGAACAAAGGTATCCATAGTGATCAAAAGCAGGAGCCTGATCCCAATAATCATCAAAGTATACCCAATCTTCAAAATGAGATACCAATTGCTTGGGTATATTGAAGTCGGAATTATTTACAAGAATAACATCAATTCTTTTTCCTCGATTACAGAAGTTGGCGATTCTTAATTCTGAAGAATTAGAATCTTGCTCTACCCTTACATATTCTCTCATTTGTTTAGAATGTTCCTGATCAATGTTATGAATCCATTCCATGACAGCATTAGGCCTCTTTAAAACACTATTGGTACCTTTATAATAGTATTCACCATCAGCATATAAAGCAGCCCAATCATCAATCCCCACATTTCCATCTTGTTGCACAAAAAGTGTAATTGGAGCTGAATGATCATTTACATTTACCAAATCGCATGCAGGATGTAATTGGTCTGTTACTGGAAGTAAGGGTTGAGGTGGAATCTCGAGTTTCCCTGTCTCATGATTAAATGTGGCGCTCAAATCAAAAGATCTATTACCAAAGAGACTTAATATATCACCAAAATGCTTGATGATATATCTATCAGCATCTGTTGAATCTTTTTCAATGCTTATATTCACGTAGGAGTCTTCATCTAAATAGTACTTCATGGCGAAGAAGAAATCATCGCCATACCATGCATAAACTCGCATATCTGTTTTTAGGCTTGACGAAAAGTACATTACATAATCACCCGTAAAATCTGGCGGTGTTATAACTTCGTTTTCTGAGTAACAGATGCTTGACTTCAAGTCTGTATCTTTAATGTTGTGAACAGAGGCAGAGAGGGGTAAGGCACATAACAATAATGCCAGGAAAAGGGATTTAAATTGTTTGGATTGTTTCATGATTGTTGTAGTCTAAGCGTTTTTTGATTGTAATCGGTTACTGGATGCCGAGGATGATGTTGATGAGGGCAGACACATCACTCACATTCACCTTGCCGTCGCCGTTCACATCGGCACCGGCTTCATCCATGGAGGTGATGCCCATAATCATGTTAATCAGCGCAGTCACATCACTCACATTCACCTTGCCGTCGTCGTTCACATCACCTGGTGCATTAGTGGCAAATGGCGAAACAATACTTCCCGAATACATGGTGAGCAAGAATGGAGTATAATTTCCCCAATTCCAGCCGCCCTTTTGACCAATAAACCACTCACCATCCGAATTCATTGTTGATGAGGTCCATGTTCCCGGTATACCCAATCTGTCCCCATCACTATTTTGGAGATAAAACTGATGCGACCAATCAATATACCAACCATTTTCACTTATACTAGTGTCATACATCATCTGATTCATTATATAAACCAGCTGAGGAGGAATATAGAACCTTGAGTCAGATAGCAAATTAACAACTATGCTCTTTGACGTATTACCAAAGTTTAATACATATAAATCTTGCGAACCCGGTTCTTGCTCAACACGGACATGTATTTTCTTTTCAAAAGAATAAATATCAACATAATTTATATATTCCATGGTCGCATTGGCTTTGACAATGAACGCTTCTTTGCCGTAAGCTGTATAATCGCCTGCACTCTCGCCTTCAGTTATCATTACACCCCAATCATCATTAAATACTAATCTGTTCGATTGGATTGTAGCTTTGATAGATGCGTTATTGTCGCGCATATTTACCAGATCTTGACCCTCACGTATTGCCTGGCGAGGAATTTCAAGTACACCTGTTTCAGGATTAAAGGAAGCTGAAACAGCTGACACATTTCCTTGACAAAAACCATTGATAATATAGCCGTTTTCGGTTATCGAATCATTTTCAATTGACATGCTCACATAAGTTGTGTCGCTATACAAATATTGCATATAAATCCCACTACCAATACCATACTCTTCAAAATATGACTTTAAACTATTCATATAGAAATGAACATAGTTGCCCGACAAATCAGTGGTTGAGATTTCATCACTTTTGGATAACGAGGCGTCCACTTTAACTGCTAACGATATAGCAAGAAATAATAATGTAAATTGTTTTTTCATGTCTGTTGATTTTTTTGAATGATTATAAGAAATTGGGGGTCAGCATTACTGCCGACCCCCAATAATCGCACAAACTAGTTGATGCCGAGGATGATGTTGATGAGGGCGGAGACATCACTCACATTCACCTTGCCATCGCCATTCACATCGGCACTAGCTTCGTCCATAGTGGTGATGCCCATAATCATGTTAATCAGCGCAGTCACATCACTCACATTCACTTTGCCGTCACCATTCACATCACCATCGCTGGGCTCGGTCTCGTCATCGCTGATGAAGAAGAAGGTCTTCCACTCGTCGGCATTCTTGTAAGCGTTGACGGTGCCTTTGGGGACATATAGTGTGCAACTCCACTTGTCCAGGTCATTAAAGACACCACTTGTGGCATTGGGAGGTGTGGTGCGACGCACACGTAGCGTCTTTATTTTACTGCAGCCATTGAAGGAGTTGGCGCTAATACTGGCTACATTGGAGCCCAGTTCCACACGACGCAGGGCTGAGCAACCGGTCAGTACAAATTGGTCGATAGTGTTCACGCCTGTTCCAACCACAAACTCTGTCATCCGCTTGCAGTTTTCAAATGCATGCTGATCAACGGATGTTATGCTATTTGGAATCTCAGCTTTGGTGAGAGCTGATTCATAAAAAGTATAACTAGGGATAGTGGTTACATCTCCAAACTTGAATGACTTTACAGTGAAATTACCTGCTAGGGCAGCAGTGCCCAATTCGGTGGGTGTAAACTCCACATTGCGGTATTTCACTTTCTTCACCTCGATATCAGACGCACATTTGGTTTCATTCACATCTACAATCTTAACCTTGCGGTTGGTCATATCAGTAATCACATAAGTGATACCATCCACCTCAAAACTTGTGTTCGGGTCAAGATTAACGTTATATCCAGATCCTTTTCCAATTCTAACGAGTGGTAAGTGATATTCATCACGAAACCAACTGGAACTTAACCCTAAATTACTAGCATTATAGATTTTTACTATTTTTTTATTTTGGTTGTAAAAAGCACACCAACCTACAGAAGTAACACTTTCAGGGATTCTTAACACTACGATGTTTGTGCCTTGAAATGCATAATCCCTGATGGTGGTTAATCCCTTACCAAGTATCAATTTAGTCAAATTGCTACAGCCATTGAATGCAGATTGACCAATAGTGGTCACATTATCAGGAATGTTAAGCGATGTCAAGCCTTTACAGCCCACAAAAGCACATTCCCCTATGGTTGTTATTGATGATGGAATGGAAACAGAGGTGATTTTACTACTACTCACAAAGTATTCAGGGATGTTCTGCACCTTATTGCCAATAGTCACTTTAGTAATATTTGAGGTGGTAATTCCGCCATTGGTTGTCAGGTTGATGGCATTCCAAGTGAGTTGCGTGATGTTATTACAACCACTAAAAGCATTAGAACCTATACTAGTCAAGTTCTCTGGAATAGTGAGTGAAGAAAGGTTGCTGCAGTTGTAGAATGCATAACTGCCTATGGTTGTAATGCTTGCAGGAAGTGAGAGTGTAGTAATTTTAGCATTCTGCAAAAAGTATACAGGCAATTCAACAACCCCACTACCAATGGTCACTTGCTCTATGTTTGAAGTAGGCACAAACTGACTAGTAAGATTGGCAGCATTCCATGTTAGTTTCTTGATATTGTTGCAGTTCTGGAAAATGTTTGATTGATAGGTGAGAGTTTCCGGAATGGTGACACTTTGCAGTGAATTGCAGTTAGCAAAAGCCAAACTGCCCACAGTGCAACCGTTCGGGATTGAAACAGCAGAAATTTTATCGCAACCATTAAAGGCATTATCCCCAATTGTTGTCAAATGTTTTGGTATGGTTAGCGATGTTAATGCTGCGCAATTTTTAAAAGCACCACCTTCAATCGTTTTCAATGATGAAGGAAATGAAATACCTTTCAAAGATGTACATTTACTAAAAGCATAATTTTTTATTATGGATAATGATGTTGGCATATTAATTTCTTCCAGCTTTTCACATTTATAAAAAGCATAAACACCAATTGAAGTGACAGTATTAGGTATTGTTATAGAAGTGAGAGACGCACAATTATCAAATGCCCCATACTCTACATTCTCTCCGTTTTCTGAACCAATTGTCTTCAATTGATTGCCAAATGTTATGCTTGACAAATTCTCACATTTAAAGAATGAGCCATCACCTATATGTTCAACACTATTAGGCATAATTAATGTTGTGATAGTACTTTTAATAAATGCATAATCCTTGATGGAAGATATGGTAGAGGGTATTGTCAACTTTTTTATTAAGTTTCCATTAAGATACAGGTTTCTGGCATAGTATAGTGGGTTAGATGTGACATCATAAAAATCTATTTTACACCATGCCTCCAAATCAGAAATCTTCACCTTTTCTAAATCGAAGCATCGAGCAAAAGCAAACTTGCCTATATTTTTGACAGAAGAAGGAATTGAAACTGATGTGATAGGAGCACCAAAAAAAGTGTTAGATGTAATTTCTGTAATTGTGCTTGGTATTTCTATTTCAGTAACCAGTCTACCGTTAACATATAAATGCCCGTTTGCTCGAAAGGGGCTTGAATTTATCTTTATTTTACACCACGACTCAATGCTACTAATATATGTATTAATTAATTCCGGACAATAATCAAAAGCAGACACACCGATGCTTTGAATACTCTTGGGTATCGTCACACTTGTTAATTTTGTTGCATTGAGAAAAGCTCTGTCGTCAATAGCAATAACATTATAAGTCACATTACCGTCTAAAACGATTTTTTCGGGTATCACGGCATTAATAATCGTGCTATAATTCGAGCTATAATTATTAATGCTGTCAGTAAAGGTGACATAAACTGAAGTTCCATCGCCAACGTAATTATAGGCTATACCGTTGTACATAAAGTCATATGCCTGCGATGTGCTTGCGGCAAGCAAGAGCGCTATCATCGCAACAGACCGCATAAATAAGGGGGTAAGAGTTTTTTTCATGAGTTTATGTTTTTAGTTGTTAGTTTCAGTTATTGGTCTTGTGGTATTCCATGTCGGCCACAAAGGTTTGGCCCACTGCCGCCGAGAAATCCTCATGGAGCACGAGTACGGCATCAGTTAATTTTTTGATGGTAATCTTGATACCGGTGCCTTCCATGCCTTCAAGGACAAGTTCGAGGCCTTTTACCTTGAACGGAACACCGTTCACTTTTTTGTCGGTGAAAGTGAGCGTGGCATCCCACAACTCAAACCGCTCACCCATTGCAGCCTCGAGCTGGGCCTTCATCGAATATAAATCCGATGCCGTGAAATCGAATGTGTAACCAGCCACCGTTTCGGTTCCGCTGTCGAAGTTCCATGTGCCAACAAGCTTTTGCGTGTAAGTGTTGTTGTTGCCTTCTGCGTTAGGCTCATCGTCATCACTGCCACAAGCATTCAATCCCATTGCCAGTGCCAACACCAGCATCATAAGCCAAGATTTGTAAATTCGTTCCATGGTTTTTCATTCTTCGCCCATTCTTGCTCTCCTAAAGTCAGGCTAGTTTTTATTACAATTTAATTACGAAAGCGTGGAGAGCAGTTGAACTGTATGTCCAATACGCTTCTGATACTTAAGTCCAGTCAATATTTGTTGCAAATATAATAAATAATGTGGGGAATAACAAGAGAAAGGTATAAATACATAATGATTTGAGCCAAATAATATTTCATGTGGGGGATGGGGATAAAAAATAGGTGCGCCGGAGTCCCAGCGCACCATGAGAAATTCCATTGTAATAATCGTTCCCCAGATTTATTCTGCTACTACCTCAAATGGAATCTCTACTTGTACTTCCTTATGCAGGTTGATAGTGGCGGTGTACTTGCCAACTTCCTTCACTGCATTCTTGATGATGATGGTCTTGCGATCGATGTTGTGACCGAGCTTTTCGAGCTCTTCAGCAATCTGGATAGCGTTGACCGAACCAAAGATGGTGCCAGTAGAGCTGGTTTTAGCTGGAATGGTGAGCGAAACACCTTCGAGCGAAGCTGCTACAGCCTCGGCATCGGCTTTGATCTTAGCGATTTTGTGAGCGCGCTGACGCTGGTTCTCGGCGAGCACTTTGAGTGCAGAGCTGGTAGCGAGGATGGCCTTTCCCTGAGGGATGAGGTAGTTGCGCGCGTAACCGTTCTTAACTTCAACAACGTCGTCCTTGTATCCAAGGTTGTTAACGTTTTCTTTCAATATGATTTTCATAAGATGTATTCCTCCAAAATTTAAATTATTTCATCAAATCGGTAACATAGGGGAGCATAGCCAGGTGGCGAGCACGCTTCACAGCCTTAGCAACACGGCGTTGGAACTTGAGAGAAGTACCGGTGATGCGACGAGGCAGAATCTTGCCTTGTTCGTTCAAGAATTTCTTGAGGAATTCGGGATCTTTGTAGTCGATGTACTTGATGCCGCTGCGTTTGAAACGGCAATATTTCTTCTTCTTCGTGTCAACTGACAGCGGAGTGAGATAGCGAATTTCAGATTGAGTCTGTGCCATAATTAAAATCCTCCTTTATGATTAATCGTTATTGTTTTCAACTGCTTCTTCAACAACCTCCTGAGGCTCGGCAGCGGGGGCTTCTTCAACTACAGGTGCTTCTTCGGCCTTGGGAGCGTTCTTCTTGAGGCTTCTTCTCTTAATAGCGTATTCCTCAGCAAACTTGTCGAGGTGGAAAGTGAGGAATCGGAGGACCTTCTCGTCACGGCGGAAAGCGGTTTCGAGAATTTTCACGATAGTGGGTTCAGCATCGAATTCAATGAGTGTGTAGAATCCGGTTGACTTCTTTTGGATGGGATAAGCGAGCTTGCGCAGGCCCCAGTTCTCTTCATTGACGATTGTAGCACCATTGTCGGTGAGCACGCCTTTGAATTTTTCTACCGCTTCCTTCATCTGAGGATCAGACAAAACGGGAGTTAAAATGAAAACGGTTTCGTAATGATTCATAAAAAATAAATTAAATGTTAATAAAAAATAGTCGCTAATTTTGCAAAAAGCGGTGCAAAGTTAGTGACTATTTGTGAATTGTGCAACAATTGGTGCTATTTTTCGCCAAGAATCTCGTTGATTTTTGAGAGAATCGTGTCATAATCCTGCAAACCTACGGTTGCCATGGGGTCGCCACTCATGGGACAGTAGATGATGAGGGGAATGTTGCGCACGCCCAATGCTACAGCTAAATCCCTGTTATTGTCAACATTAATGCTGTAGAAATCTACCTTGCCGCTGAATTCGCCGGCCAGTTGCTCAAGTATGGGGGTAATCTTGCGGCATGGACCGCACCAAGCGGCGTTGAAATCAACTACTGCAGGTCGCTGCCCTTTGAAAATCCAGTCGGGGTTGTTGGTATCGGCAATCAGTTTGATGAATTGCTCCTGATCGATCTCGATGATTTTACCAGCCTTAGCGTCGTTGTCCTGTGCGACTGCCGCAAGTGAGGCAACGAGCATAATGAGCATGAAAGTGATTTTTTTCATTATCGTGTACTATTATAAGTGATTGTTATTGATGTTGTTTGCGCAGCAGGTCGTTGACCGTTTTGACGGGGTTGAAAGTGGCTGCAGGCACTTCAACAAATGCGGTGTTCCAGTCGCTCATGGAGCCGTTCCACAGGCCGGGCAGTTCAAGTGCCTTGATTTCGACACCACCGGTCGACTTGTTGCTGATGAGACCAGTGTCGGGGTCAATGAACTCTTTGAGGTTGAATGGATTTCCCTTGTAGTCGTGCAGATAGCAGACGAGGTCAACTGGGTTGAAGTGTGTGCCCGAGCGCATGATGTCGACAGCCCTGTCGTCGTCAGGGTCGATTTGCGCTGCTTCAAGAATCTGAGGTGAGCAACTGCCGTCGGGGTTGTAGGCGAGATAAGGCCCGCCGCCAGGTTCGCCTTCGTTCTTGACCATGCCACAGACTCGGATGGGACGGTTGAATTTGCGGGTTAGGTATTCGGCAAGTTGCTTTTCGTCCATGTTTGCAGTTTCGGCATTGTGTGTGCAAAGTTCAGTCTCAAGGAATTGCAGCATCGATTTCAGTTGCTTTGCCGACGGAATGCCTTGCTCGAGAATGGTGAGGTAGTTGGCAATTTTTTGCTGCAGCATTAGCAGATATCCGCCCAAGGCTTTCTTGTAGCGGATTGTTTCGGCACGAAGCTTGGATGGAACCACATTGTCGATGTTCTTGATGAACACAACCTGGGCGTCGCACGCATTGAGGTTCTCGATAAGTGCTCCATGTCCCGCTGGCCTGAACAGGAGGTTGCCGTCCTTGTCGCGATATAATGTGTTGTCGAGGTTCACGGCAACGGTGTCGGTTTTCTCGAGTTGCTCGCTCATGCTCACATTGAACTTCACACCCCACACTTTTTCCAGTTTTGGACTTTGCTTCTCAATGAGGCTTTTGAATGCGTTGCGATGCTCTGGTGAAACAGTGAAGTGGATGTTCACATTGCGGTTGGCATCGACTGCGTACTGTGCACCTTCTTCGAGATGCTCCTCAAGTGGCGTGCGGGTAGCCTTGGCAACGGCCTTGTGAAATTTCAGTAAAGCCTTGGGCATGGCTCCGTAGTTCAATCCGTCGGGCATGAGCAGGGCTTTGGCCACATCTACATAACGGCCGTTGTCGATAAGCTGGCGTATTGGCATGCCGTAGAGCGTGCTGCACTTTGTGTTGAGCGTTTCATAGAATGCAAAATTCTCGATGTCGTTAAAGAACTGTTTCTCGAAATCAGTTTGCGGTTCACCTTTGCCATCGGTGATGAAGGCAAATATGTTCTTGAACATGCGGCTTGCTGCCCCTGAGGCAGGAACAAATTTGAGAATCGACCCGCCGCTTTTCTGGTAATTGCGCCAGCGCTCGGTGCAAGCGGCAAACTCCTTGTTTGAGAGCACCTTAATGCCATTGGCCGATGTGGCTGCGCACTCGATCTTGAGGAACGGAAACCCCGTCTCAAATCGTTTAATCTGCTGCATGATTGCATCTTCGGTTATGCCTTTGGCTTGCAGCAATTTTTTGTCATTTTCGGTTAGCATAGTATGTATTTGTTTAAATTTTCAAAGTTGATGTCAATATTTTTTGTAAAGTTAGTGATAATATTTTAATTTTGAACTCTAAAATTGTCAAAATAGTTATAAAAAGATGAATCTACCATATTTTCAAGGCAATGAACTTGCTGAATTGAAAGGCCTGATGCGTGTGCTGCTGCGTAACTTGCGTGAGCAACTGTCGTTGAGCGATGTGAATCAGGTCGATTCAATCATCCGAGGGGCAGTGTCGAATGGGCACTACAGTCGTGACAAGTATGGGCTGAACCCCATCAACCGTTTCATGCGCACGGCAGTTGCAGTGACCGAGAACATTGCGCCTGACCGAAGCATGGCTATAGCCACATTGCTTTTCAATCTGGCCCGCAGCGGTTATGTGTCGTTAGATGAGTTGCGAACTAAATTTGATGATGACATAGCCAAGCTGGTTCACGGACTGATTAATGTGTCGGAGTTATATCGCAAGCAAGCGGCAGTTGAAGATGATAACTTCCACAAACTTTTGCTGTCGTTTGCCGAAGACATCAGGGTGGTGATCATCATGATTGTTGACCGCCTCTCGCTCATGCGGGTGATCAATGCCCACACCGATGAGAAATTTGTGCGTGAGATTTCGACAGAATCACGTTTTCTCTATGCTCCGTTGGCTCATAAATTGGGATTATACGGTGTTAAATCAGAGCTTGAGGATTTGTCGCTCAAATACTTGAACAATAAAGTGTTTACACAAATTGTCAAGAAACTATCAGAAACCAAGGCAATGCGTGAGAACTACATTGCCGATTTCGTGAAGCCTATCAAGGTCGCATTAGACAAGACCGGCTTGAAATATGAAATCAAGGGACGCACCAAGACCATCAACAGCATTTGGAATAAGATGGTGAAAAAAGGTGTGGACTTGAAGGGCATGTATGACCTGTTTGCGATTCGCATCATTCTTGACACACCCAAAGAAGATGAGAAGAAGGCTTGCTGGATTGCCTACTCGATAGTGACGGACATTTATATGGCAAATGTGTCGCGTCTTCGTGACTGGATTACAATACCCAAATCAAATGGTTATGAATCTCTGCACATCACTGTGCGCGGGCCTGAGGATAAGTGGGTTGAGGTGCAGATACGCACTCGCCGCATGGACGAGATTGCTGAACGCGGTTTGGCGGCTCACTGGCGTTACAAGGGCATCAAGAGCGAGGGTGAGATTGACCACTGGATGAACAATGTGCGCGAAGTACTCGAGGCAGGTGCTTCAGGCCAAATGGAACTCATCAGGAACATGAACATGAACCTCTATGAGGAAGAGGTGTTTGTGTTCACACCTAAGGGCGACTTGTTCAAATTACGCCAGGGTGCCACAGTGCTCGACTTTGCCTTCCACATTCACACCAAGATTGGTTGCCGTTGCACAGGTGCCAAGGTCGACGGCAAGACCCAGAAAATCAACTATGTGCTCAAGAGCGGTGATACGGTCGAAATCATGACTTCGACCACGCAGGTACCGCGCCAGGACTGGCTGAACTATGTGGTTACAGCCAAAGCCCGCAACAAGATTAAACAGGCCATCAATGAGGCCAATCTCAAGAAGGCCGAGATCGGTCGTGAGACGCTGATGCGCCGCTTCAAGAACCGTAAAGTGGAAGTCGACGATGCCATGCTTGCCAAATTCATCAAGAAACAGGGATTCAAAAATATCAATGAATTCTTTGTGGAACTGCACGATAAGACGCTCGATGTGAGCGATACCATCGACCAGTATGTTGAATTTGTGAAACGCCAGACCGAGAGTGTAGCTACTCGAGAGACTGCCGAGAATTTTGTGCTTGTCAACAAGACAGCCGAAGCACGCGAAAACGACGACATCTTGGTGATAGGGGAGAATGTGAAAGGCATCAACTACAAACTCTCGAAATGCTGTAACCCCATTTATGGTGACCGCATCTTAGGGTTTATAGCCAGTGATGGTGCCATCAAGATACATCGCCACGATTGTGGAAACCTGAAGCATTTGAAAGAGAAGTATCCATATCGCATCATCAAGTCGGAGTGGTCGGGTCGTCTTGGCAAGCACTATGTGGCTTCGCTTCGTGTGGTTGGGCAGGACGACATAGGCATTGTGGCCAACATGACATCGCTCATTAACAAGGAGGGCAATGCCATGCTTCGCAACATCACCATCAATTCGCTCGACGGCTTGTTTGAGGGTCACCTTGTAATCAGCATCGACACGCTCGAGAACCTTGACAACCTCATCAAGAAGATGCGCACCCTCAAGGGAGTAAAAGAGGTGGAACGCACCTGATGGGTTGATGAAACTACTGTTTTGAGATTCTGCCGCGAAAAAATCCTCATAATTTTTGCACTTTTGATAAATGTTTCATATATTTGTAAGTTGAAATTAAATAATTTATAATCTCATGAAAAAAGCATCATTCACTGTCAAGAAATGGATTGTACGCATGCTCGTTACTGTGGGTGGTGTGCTGGGGTTTGCTTCGTGTCATCACTCGGGCGATAGTCGAAACGAGGATTCGAAAGGATCTTCGACTGTGATGGGTTCACCATCGGCGATTAGTACGAGAGATGTGAGCAAAGTTGAACCTGCGCCTTGTGTTTATGGTCCACCTCCCGAACTTGAAAATGGTGAGGAACCTGTTGAGATTGATCCTGTTGTCGATGTCTATGGACCACCCGTTGTCGTCGACCCGCAGGAACCTGCCGAAATTGCTCCTGAGCAATAATGACTATTAATCACTCCTATTTCATTAATATGAAAAAAACTGCTTTTTCAGTAAAAAAATGGTTGGTGCGTGCTTTTGTGGTTCTTGGGGGCGCTCTTGGTTTTGTAGCATGCCACTCTTCGAAGACTGCTGAAACCGATCCCTCGACTCGGCCAACGCAGCCCTCGACCGAGCCCAGTAGACCGCCTTACATCAATGAGCCACAGCCCCTTGTTTATGGTCCGCCTCCCATGAGGAGAGAAATAGTAAAGGACACCATTTTACCGCTGAATGATGTTTATGGTCCTCCAGTCATTGTCGAGCCCGAGCCAAAAGGCGAGGTGACTGTTGATCCAGAAAGTAATTAGTCAAATTTGGCCAATTGGATATAATCTGGTTGCTTGATGAAGACGAAACAACTCATTGAACTTGAGAAGACGCGCCGTGATAGGATGATGCTCGAGAAGCATCATCCGCTGCGTCAGTTGTTCTGGGAGTGCACCCTACGTTGCAACCTGGCATGCCGGCATTGCGGCAGTGACTGCAAAAAGATATCGCAAGTGCCCGACATGCCCTTGGAGCACTTCACACGCGTGCTCGATGAAATTGCCACTGCCATGAATCCCGCCGACGTGCAGGTGAACACAGTAGGGGGCGAGCCACTGGTGCGTCCTGACCTGGAGCAGTGTGGGCGCGAGATTACGCGTCGCGGCTTCCTTTGGGGTTTTGTGACCAATGGCGTGTTGCTCACCGAGCCCACTCTTCGTCGTATGATTGATGCTGGTTTAGGCACACTTGCCGTGAGCCTTGATGGTCTTGAAGAACACCATAACTGGCTGCGCGGCAATTCGTTTGAGGGAGCTATGGCTGCCGTGAGGCTGCTTGCACGCACTCGCAACCTGTTGTGGGATGTGATTACCTGCGTGAATCGTCGCAATCTTGCTTCCCTGCCTCAATTACGGCAGTACTTGATTGAAGCGGGAGTGAAGCAGTGGCGCATCTTCACCATATTTCCACAGGGCCGTGCCAAGCTTGATCCAGAATTGTTCTTGACTCCCGCCGAGTATCGTAGCGTGATGGATTTCATTGTTGAAACCCGTGAGCAGGGACAAATTGATTTGTCATATAGTTGTGAGGGCTTTTTAGGCGACTACGAAACCAGGGTGAGAGACCATTGTTTTCGCTGCGATGCTGGCACTATGACTGCCTCGATTCTTGCCAATGGCGACATTTCGGGCTGCATGAGCATTCGTGCCAACTATAAGCAGGGCAATATTTACGAAGACAGTTTCGTAGATGTTTGGAATAATCGTTTTGAGCAAATGCGTGACCGTCGTTGGATGAAAACGGGTGAGTGTGCAAAGTGCCGCATGTGGGATTACTGTGCTGGCGGCGCTTTCCACCTGCGCGATGACGATGGCTCGATGATGCACTGCAATTTCCTTACACTTGAGAAATCATATTCATAACCTGGACGACATAATTCTTTGTAGATTGTCTAGAAACTGGGCTGCTTGACCGCCGTCCATTTGGACATGATGGAATTGAAATGATATGGGTAGAGTGGTTTTGAATACACCTTTGCGATATTTTCCCCACATTACCATAGGGTTGTTGAACTGGTCGGTGTATTGATTGACGATGCAGTCAATTTCTGTCTGAATAATGCCTGATGTGCCGATAATCATGCAGTCATCAAGATAACTACTTTTGTAGTCATTTGCCGCTTGTTCAGTAAGTTCTAAATAGCGATGGTTGAATTGCTGCAAATCGTCGGAAAAGGGTATGTCGCAGGAGTTGATGCCACCCCTACAATTCGACACGATGACATTAACGGCTAATTGGTCGAAGTGGTATAGTTTTCCGTCAATGGGCAGAGTATAGAACTCTGCAATCTTGCTTGCCGCCTTGCCAATGCACCAGCATAGGAGCATATTGAATTTTAAACTATTTCGTTTGCTCATCTTGTATAGGCGTGTTACATCGAAGGTCTTGGTTAGCGTCACCATAGGCATGGGTGAACTCATCCACAACTCGAATGCTTGTGCACGACTGGTGTCTTTGGGGTTGATTTCCTGTTTCATCTGCAATGCAATTAAAAACTCGACAATATACTTTTTTACAAAATAGAGATAGGGAGGATTGGCCCTCCCTAATCTCTTATAATAATTGCGCTAAGCGCCAAATAATTTTAAACAATTACCAGACGAGTGCGCGTTGCGACTCGGGGAGGTACATCTTGTCAGACTTCTTGATGTTGAAGGCTTTGTACCAGGGACCAATCATGGGCAGAGCAGCATTGACGCGGAGCTCGTTGGGTGAGTGTGTGTCGCTGTCAACGAGGTTGGCAATCGACTCGGGGGTGCTGTTGCTGGCCCAGACGCGGGCATAAGCCAGGAAGAAGCGCTGTGCAGGTGTGTAACCGTCGATTTTCTTGAGAGGTTCCTGTTTCATGCGGTTTTCGTAGGCGCGGAAGGCAATGTTCAGACCACCGTTGTCGCTCACATTCTCGCCCAGGGTCTTCTCGCCGTTTACAAACACGCCGGGAAGGATTTCCTGCTTGCTGAACCAGTCGGCAATCACCTTGGTGCGTTGGTCATAGTTGGCCTTGTCTTCGGGAGTCCACCAGTTGGCGAGGTTACCGTCCTTGTCGAAGAGGCAGCCCTTGTCGTCGAATCCGTGGGTCATTTCGTGACCGATGACAACACCAATGGCGCCATAGTTGCTGGCATAGTCGGCTTCGGGATCGAAGAAGGGAGGTTGCAGGATGGCTGCAGGGAAGTTGATGCTGTTGAAGCGAGAGTTGTAGAAGGCGTTAACCGTCTGTGGAGTGCATGCCATCACCGTCTTGTCGACAGGCTGGTGCCAGTGCTTGCGCAGATTTGCCTGTGTGGCTTCCTGTGAGATGCGTATGTAGTTCTCTACC
>JAEEGL015386985.1_pt1 | contig 25602 bp, 25 predicted proteins | sample 9134231 | NCBI WGS metagenome assembly JAEEGL01 (sample SAMN16246548, study PRJNA631951) | gut metagenome | biome: gut microbiome; feature: rumen; material: fiber-attached | host: Bos | place: Iran: Karaj | collected 2018-10
CAAGAGAGTATAAGCGTTTGTATATTCAAGCTCACTTTTCGGTGCCGGATTCGCATCAGCAAAAATCTGCATAATTTCCAAAATTTCCGACTTTTTTCTCATGCTTTAACACCTCCTGCTCCGGCAGCCTTCGGTGCATCAATATCTAACGGCCATCTTGGTCTGGGTTTAAAATCCAATTCATCAACATAACCTTTTTGAAAACGTTCCAAACCTGCCCAGGCAATCATAACTCCGTTATCAGTACAAAGCCTGATTGGCGGCGCAGCAAAAACAAGCCCTTTGTTTTTTGCTAATTCTTCCAATCTGCTACGCAAATACAGATTTGCCGCAACTCCTCCCGCAACAACAATATGCCTGCCAGAAGGATAATGTTCCTTAAAATAGTCTGTTGCCAACAAAAGCTTATCAAGCAAACACTCACAAGCTGTTTTTTGAAAACACGCACAAATATCCGCCACATCTTTTCTCGGTAAAACGGTTTCTTCAATATTTCCGTTTCCATACGATTCGATAATTTTTCTGACTGCCGTTTTCAACCCGGAAAAAGACAAATTTAAATCACCAGAACCACGCAACGGATGTGGTAGACTAAAACGGTTTTCGTCTCCTATTGCCGCCATTTTTTCAATCATCGGACCACCGGGATAACCGAGCTTCAGCATTTTTGCAACTTTATCAAAAGCTTCTCCTGCGGCATCATCTATCGTTGTACCCAAACGCTCATAATCGCCTACATTTTTAACTACCAAAATTTGACAATGCCCACCCGATACCAAAAGCAAAAGGTACGGATATTCAACATCATTAGTCAAGCGCGAAACAAGCGCATGACCTTCCAGGTGATTAACCGCAACAAACGGTTTGTTCAATCCCAAAGAGAGAGCTTTTGCCGCCATAACTCCGACCACGACACCACCGATCAACCCTGGACCGGATGCCGCCGCTACTGCGTCTATTTCATCCGGTTTAATTTTTGCCCTTTGAAAAGCTTGTTCAATAATATCATCAATATGATCAAGATGTGATCTTGCGGCAATTTCAGGTACTACCCCTCCAAAAACCTTATGTTCTTCTTGTGATAACACTACATCAGATAAAATTTGCTTCTTATCTGTAACTATTGCCGCTGCTGTTTCATCACAACTGCTTTCTATTCCCAGAACTATCATCTTTTTTCTTTTTTGATAAAATTTTAACCATTGTTGGCTCATAATATAAACCAATAAAAAATTTTTTACAAAGGAAATAACAATGGCAAAAAATAAAACATCATTTCTTAACAAAATCGGCAAGGTGTCTGCCATTTTGTTCAGAACTATAGAATTGATAGTACTATTTTCAATTGTCGGGGTTGCTATTTTTTTATGGCAAAACCCTGAATATTTAACCAAATGGCTAAAAATTAGCGACAACCAACTTTCAACAATCAATTCTGCCAAAATCGATGCCATTGACAACAAACTTTCAACTTTGGAGCTAATAACTAAATCCAACGCAGAAAAATCTGATTTAGTCCAACAAAATTTTGACAATTTTACAAAATCAAAAGCTGATAACGAACAAATTATTGCTCTTAATGAACAAATAATCAATCTTGGAAATCAAATAAACAAGATACATAGTACCACAAAAAAACTTTCTCAAACCTCTAACACCGGCGCATTATTACTTACATCAGCAATAATGATTCGCGACAATACTTTACGGGGCATTAATTGTAAAAACGAGGCAGAAGGACTAAAAATTTTAGCTCAAAACATTGATAGCGTAAGCCATGATATTGAATTTGTTACTTCTTATTGTAACTCAATGTTTGTTTCAAATAACACCCTTATTAACAATTTCAACAATATTTATAACAAAATAGAACATAATTTAACACCACAAAAACAAGAGCAAAACTGGAAACAACGTCTTTCTTCAAAAGTTGGTGAATATGTTCAAATTTCAAATCGTAATCAACCACAAAAAGATGAGTTTAATCCTTTAACAGTATTGCTCCCGATTAAACAATTCGTAAACAACAATGATTTTAGTTTGGCACTAAATGAACTTTCTAAATCGGAAAACCAAAATCTAATGTCTGATGATGATTTAAGAAATTGGTTTGAACAAACCAAAAACAATCTTGATTTTTATAAATCTCTATCAAACATAATTAACGCATCGCTATCAATAATGAAGGTTGAAGATGCCCGAAACATCGTTGAATAAAATCTGGAATTATTTTTATCAAAAAGCACCTGACACGCTTGCAAAAATGTCAAAAATAAAGCGTGTTGCTTGTGCTTTTAACAGTTGTATAGATTCGGTTGTAAAACTATCAGGAAAAGATTTTACCAATCTTTTTTTACAACAAAAATCTTCACTTAAAGAATTAAAAAACATTGTTCATTGTTCTGTAAATTCACCTCTTGATTTATTGCGCGGTGTTTTTCGTTGTTTCACAAATGGTATTGCTGAAGAATGGATTGCAGAACAACCTGAAATGTTTGATTGGATGTTAAAAAATCTTGGTGTAAAAAAAATGCAGGTTGGAGGTCAAGGAGGTATTATCGCCAATACCTTATCCCTGACAGACATTAAACAAATAATCGTTCACAGCAACGCTTTAAGCAATCTTCAAGCAAGCCAGTTCTTTAACCGTAAAAATTTGCTATCTTTTGATAAAAAAGGAAACATTAAACAAGCATCAAAAATCGACCGTGATAAAATATCTTCAATTCATTGGATTGTTGAATTTAATAAAGGAGATAAAATAACTTTAGAAGGACACGAATTTATATGTCCTAAATCAAATCGTTTTATCATTACTTATGACCCGCCGTTGTTTAATTTTGTAATTGATAAAAATTTTATTGATTATACTAACAACAACAAGTTTGATTATTTTATTCTTTCCGGATATCAAGCATTAAGTTCAAAAAATCACGCTCTTAAACATATAAAAAACAGTGTTAATATTATTCATAACTGGAAAAAACAAAGCCCTAAATCAATTGTTCACCTTGAAATCGCTTCAACCCAAGACCAAAAAGTTCTCAAACAGATTGCACAATATTTAATTACAAATGTTGATTCTATGGGGGTAAACGAACGTGAAACAATAGATATTCTAAAAGCACTTAATCAAAACAAACTTCTTGAAAAATGCCGACAAAATCCATCATCGTCAAATCTTTTTGATGCAATCTTAAAAATAAAAACAAAACTAAAATGTCCTCGAATTCAGCTTCATATGTTTGGACTTTATATAACTATACAAGATAAAAACTTTTCTCTTTCGCCGGCCAAAAACCGTAACGGTATGATTTTAGCTGCAACCTCTGCAGCAAGCAAAGCTTTTTATGGGCAACTTTCAAAGCCCCAAGATATTTTAAAATCTTACGGTATGCCCGTATCTGATATAGGAATCAAAGAGCTTTACAACTTAAGTTTACACCTGAAAAATAGTTGTATTTTAACTAAAGGAATTTGTGAATATAAAGGATTCGATGTTATAGCGGTTCCTACAATATTAATTGATCACCCTAAAACTTTGGTTGGAATGGGTGATACCATATCATCATTTTCCCTCATCGGAGCTTGCTAATTCATCCGACAACCAAATAGATCCTTTTACTTTTGCTTCTAAAAATTCACGGTGAGCTTTTTCTTCTTCATCACTAATTTTAAAAATTCTTGGTGCATGATATTCTCTATCACCAGAAAAATTCTTAACATTATTATTTTCTGATTTTTTTTGCAATGAATCACCAAGCATTGACGGCTCATCACCGCCCAATAATTCCAGATAAACCTTTGCTAACAAATCAGCATCCAATAATGCCCCATGCAAGGTACGATTACTGTTATCAACACCAAAACGTTTACATAAAGCATCCAGATTATTTTTAGCTCCTGGAAACATTTTTCGTGCTATTTCCAAGGTATCAATAACTCTATCATAATTATATTCTTCACGGCCGGTTTTTCTTAGCTCATAATTAATAAAATTTATATCAAATTGTGCGTTATGAGCTACCAAAATTCCATCATCACCAACAAAATCTATAAAATCCTGTGCCACATCAGCAAATACCGGATAATCTTTTAAAAATTCTTCAGTCAAACCATGTACCGCAACAACTTCTTCTGGTACATCTCTTTCAGGATTAATATATTGATGATAAGTTTTTCCGGTAGGTAAATGATTAATAAGCTCAACTGCTCCTATTTCAACCAATCTATCGCCTTTTTCCGGAGAAAGTCCTGTTGTTTCCGTATCAAAAACAATTTCTCTAACCATCGTCTCAAAAACCTTTTACATAGTCAATCATAGTTATTACATCAAGCTTCAACAAATTAATTGATTTTCCTGTATCAATAACTATATCAGCCTTTTCTTTTTTTATTTTGTTACTCATCTGCACATTATTAATTTTATCGAAATCCTCAGCTTTAATACTATCTCTTTTCATTACTCTTTGTTTTTGTGTTTCATAGTCAACATCCGCTACTACGACAAAATTACAATATTTATCAAGTCCAAGTTCATACAACAAAGCAACGTCTATAAAAAAACAATCATCATAACCACTGTTCTTTTTTATAACATATTTCAAATACTTGCGCAAAAACGGATGTGTTAAACTTTCAAGTTTTTTCAATTTAGAACTGTCATTAAAAACTATATTTCTGAGCATTCTTTTATTAACAGATCCATTTTCCATAACATCTGGAAAAATCTTTGCAATCTGCATAATAAAAGATTTTTGAAAATACATTCTACGCACCCATGCATCAACATCGAATACGGTATATCCCTGTTCTCTTATTATTTTTGCTATTGTTGTTTTTCCGCAACCAATCGAACCTGTAACTGCAATTAATTTCATTTATCAACACCATCTGTGTATAAAAATCAAAAATCCGACTAATCATCAACTTTAATCCCGATAATTAGTTTTTTTCATACCAAGATAATAACAAGTTGATAAGTTTTGTAAACATATTTGCATTATCTTAATAAAGATATTTTTGATTTTTTATTCAATAAAATTATTTACAAAATTTCACTTATTCTTTTTATACGAGTCCCTAAAAATCATTTAAAATTATAAACAATTCTGTAACAATATTATCAACATATGGATAACTCGGTGTATAAAAAATAATCCCCAATTTACGCATCAATCAACAAACTACTAAAACATTTTTAAATATATATTTGGGTGATACTCGCTGTTGATAAAAAAGACTTAACAATCAAACATTGACATAGCTTAAAAAATGATATATAAAGCACATGTTATTTAACACTTCTTATAAATTTTCCAATACAATCCTATTAATTTTTTTTCCAAACAGGTAAACATGCATTTAAAAGAATTAAAAGAAAAATCTCCTGCTCAACTGCTTGAAGAAGCAGAAGCTTTAGGTATTGAAGACGCATCATCTATGCGCAAACAAGATTTAATGTTTTCAATTTTGAAAAAAGTCGCCTCTGACGATAATATAATTTACGGCGATGGCACAATTGAAGTTATGCAAGACGGTTTTGGTTTTTTGCGTTCTGCTCAATCCAACTATCTTGCCGGTCCAGATGATATTTATGTATCTCCTGCTCAAGTCAAAAAATTTGGTCTTCGCACCGGTGATACTATTGAAGGTGAAATTAGAGCTCCGAAAGAAAATGAGCGTTATTTTGCCCTTACAAAAATCAATCGTATTAATTTTGATGATCCCGAAAAATCCAAATTACGTATAAATTTTGATAATTTAACACCTTTATACCCTACTGAAAAACTTGATTTTGACGTTATATGCGGTGATAAAGATTACACAACAAGAATAATTGACTTAATATCTCCGCAAGGCAAAGGTCAGCGCGGATTGATTGTTGCCCCTCCCCGAACTGGTAAAACCGTTATGTTGCAAAATATTGCTCATGCTATTTCTACCAATCACCCTGAAATTTATCTTATGGTTTTGTTGATTGATGAACGCCCAGAAGAGGTTACAGATATGACCCGTTCGGTTAAAGGTGAAGTTATATCATCAACTTTTGATGAACCGGCGACACGCCACGTTCAAGTTGCTGAAATGGTTATTGAAAAAGCTAAACGATTAGTTGAAAACAAAAAAGATGTCGTTATTTTGCTTGATTCTATTACTCGTTTAGGTCGTGCATATAATACGGTTATTCCTTCATCAGGCAAAGTTTTAACCGGTGGTGTAGATGCAAACGCTTTACAACGTCCAAAGCGTATTTTAGGTGCAGCACGTAATGTTGAAGAAGGTGGTTCTTTAACAATTATTGCTACCGCTTTGATTGATACCGGATCTCGTATGGATGAAGTAATTTTTGAAGAGTTTAAAGGAACAGGTAACTCCGAAATCATACTTGATCGCAAACTTACTGACAAACGTCTATTTCCGACTATTGATATTACACGTTCCGGCACCAGAAAAGAAGAACTTTTGGTTGATAAAGCTACATTAACCAAAATGTGGGTTCTCCGCCGTGTATTAATGCAAATGGGAATGACCGACGGAATGGAATTTTTGCTTGATAAATTAAAACAAAGCAAAGACAATAAAGATTTCTTTAATAATATGAATTCCTAAAATTAAAAATCCCCTTTCCTCAAAGGGGATTTATTTTATTTAATCAAAAAACTTTCAATATCCTTCATTCTAAAAAAGATGTTTTTAATGCCGAGTTTTTTAACTTTTTCAATATATTTTTGATTATTATTCATTTTGCATCCCAAAAAAGCTACAACTTCCATTCCAGCCTTTAATCCTGCGGTCATACCTGCAATAGAATCTTCAATTACAACACAATTTTTAGGACTAACTCCCATTTTTTCTGCAGCCAATAAAAACAAATCAGGATCTGGTTTTCCTTTTTTTACCATATCTGCTGTAAACAAATATTCTATCGGAATATATTTTTCGAGCTTTGCTGATTTTATTTTTAACATTGTTTTCTTAAAAACACCGCCTGTTGCCACACATTGTAGTAAAGATTTATTTTTTAATATTTTTATAATTCCGTAAGTAGGTCTTAAGCCGTGGTTTATTTTTTCAATATCCATTTTAAGTGCTTCTTGCCAAAAATCATCACTTGTAACAATCCCTAATTTATCCAAATTTTCACGTTTGGTCTTGTCGCTCATTCCGCCGCAATACTTATTTATGGTATCAAAACTCCAATTAAGACCAAAATCTCTGTTTAATAATTCCAGTCTTGTTTCAAGCCATAATTTTTCCGTATCTGCAATCACGCCGTCAAAATCCCAAATTACTAATTTTTTCATTTTTTCCCCACAAAAATTTGAATCCGTTACAAGCCCGTACAGAGGAATTTTGATTATTTTATGAAACAAGTATTAAGAATAAATAAAAATACTCTCCAGAGTCAAAAAAACGCCATTTTTACCATCATATAAAAAATCAAACAATAATCCCCTCACCGTCAAAAGTGAGGGGATTATTGTAAAATTAGTCGCTACCTTGTACTCTTTATTTCATATAAAAAATTTCCTTTCAATTTTACAGATATTATATCATGACTGATAAATCTGTATCTTATGGAATCACCGGCACTAACATCAAGGAGCCCATCTGAAAATGTCAATTTTTTTCCTCCCTCAATGTAAAAAGTATATATATTACTCGTAAAAACCAGCTTTTCCCCTCCCTCTGTATAAACATATCGGGCACCAGACGCGTTATTATTACACTCTACTTTATTAATTTTGTGAAAAGGCTGCTCATAGAAATTATTTACTTCTTTTTGATAGACAGTTTCTGCATCATAAAATATAATAGCAACATAACACAAAAACACTACACAAACAAATAAACCGGCAGCAATTTGATCTTTATCATTTATAGTATTGCTAAACCCTGTTACAGGCACCACAGGTACCATTAGAATATTTATAAAGAACCAATGCCATACCACAGAAATAAATAATATTGCCAATACTTGCCAGAACCCGATGCCAAACAACAACAAAGATATAAAAAATATATCAAATGTCGTTGTTATTAACACTAATTTTTCTACGGGTAAAGTCGCTTTAAATAGTGTGCAGGAGTTTGGCAAAATAGTTGTTAATGCTACAAACGCAGCAGCAACAAAACTTATTACCAACATGTAAAAATGCGGATAAACGCCATCAAACAACCCTACTTTCGTACAGTAAAACATTACGATAGTGCAAACAACAGCGAGAACTGTGCTAATTGATTTGAGCACAAACGATTTTTTAATGTAATCCATAATGATATCATTTTTAATAAATTAATAATTTTTATTTATCATCAAGATAGCATAAAAATATAACCAAGTCAAATATTTTGTCAAATTTTGTAATTTAATCTTGCATAAAAAATCAAACGGTTTATAAATATTTTCATTGATAAAAAGGAATTTTAATATGGACAATAAAACCATTTATGCCCTATCAACCGTTTTTGGAAAATCAGGCATTGCCACCGTTCGCATTTCCGGAAAAAACGCTCTTGAGGTCTTAAAAAAACTTTCTGATATTGACACAAAAAACGTTATTCCGAGACATGCTTATTTTTCAAAACTCCACGGAGTTGATAATATCCCGCTTGACCATGCTGTTGTCATATATTTTCAAGCTCCGTATTCTTTTACCGGAGAAGATATTGTTGAAATAAGCTGCCACGGATCAAAAGCTGTAATATCATCTATACTTTCCAACCTGTCACAAATAAAAGATTTTCGTCTGGCTGAAGCCGGAGAATTTTCAAAACGTGCTTTCTACAACAACAAAATAGATTTGACAGAAGCTGAAGGTTTGGCTGATTTAATTGATGCTGAAACTTCTGAACAACAAAAATACGCTTTACGTCAAATGAATGGCGAACTCAAAGATTTATACGATGGTTGGCGTACAGAACTAGTTAATGTTTTGTCTCACATTGAAGCATATATTGATTTTCCTGATGAAGAGTTACCCCAAAACATTGTTTTAAATCTTGAAAACACTGTATTTAAAGTCAAAGAATCAATCAAAACACATCTTTCACAAAGCAATTATGGTGAAAGACTAAAAGACGGGTTTAGAGTTGTAATTATCGGTGAACCGAATTCCGGAAAATCGAGTTTGCTTAATACACTTGCCAACCGTGAGGCTGTAATTGTATCTGACATTGCCGGCACAACCCGCGATGCTATAGATATTCATATGGATATAAATGGTTATCCGGTTGTATTTACTGACACAGCCGGACTGAGAAATACAACAGAAACTATTGAGAAAAAAGGCATAGAAATAGCTTATGAAAAAGCTAAAGATGCAGATCTTATACTTGCAATGGTTGATGGAAAAAATCCTAATTTCGACCAATTTAATGATATTGCTTCAACCTGCTCCAAAAAAATTATATATGTTATAAATAAGTCTGATTTGCTTAATGAGAAACAGTGTTCTGAATACAAAAAATCCGGATTCATTGTTATTTCAGCCAAACATAAAAACGGAATTGAAAATCTTATTTCAGCTATTAATGAACGTATATCTTCAGAGTTTACTCAAAATTCTTCTGCTTTAATTACCAGACAACGTTATAGAGAAGTTTTGAACGATGTATTTAAAGACCTTGATCAATTTAACCTAAATAAATCCATAGAACTTGCCGCCGAAGATATAAGGCTCGCCGCTCGTAATATCGGAAAAATCACCGGTCATATAGAAATAGATGAGATCTTAGATAAAATATTCGGAAGTTTTTGTATCGGAAAATAACACTGTATTTAAAGCCTGTATACATATACATTCTTAAATAACATCTTTTTTCCGGTCTTAATTTCCTCTACCAATGGCAAATTCGGTATTTTGAAAGTATTTGAATATATGGTTTGAGATTTTATATTGTCATGCAGTATTTTTTCACCGAATCTTTTCATCAAGGGATCCATCAAAAAGCATACAATGATGTCCGCTTTTCCAAAATTCTGATTAAACATATTATCACATACAAAATCAATGTTTTTAAGTTTCCTTGCCCTCAAACGGCAAATCATATACGAAAACTTGTTCCACTCAATACCGATAAATTGATGTTCACTAAATTTTTTTGCTAAATCTATCACTAAAGTCCCTGTTCCGCACCCGGGATCAAGTATAGTTAAAGGTTTTTTGCTGTTTTTAAGTGTATCACTGACTTTTTCAATAATAATTCTTTTTTCTTTTCCAAAGCTGGGAATATATGGTGGACACTCCCTGTATTCTTTATTTATAAATAGCTTAATAATAACAACCCACATCCAAATTAAAGCTATTAAAATCAAAAAATAAATTAAAGCCGTAATACAAAAAATAGCCATTTTATTCTCCACAAACCTTGGTTATTATGTATGATAAACAAAACATCTATAAAAAAGGTTAATTTTTACCTTGCCAAAACAACAAAACTATACTAAACAATTTAATTCGTTCTAAGGTATATAAATGCAAAAACAATATGACGTCATAGTTGTCGGCGGAGGACACGCCGGTTGTGAAGCTTGCGCGGCTTCGGCTCGCATGGGCGCTCAAACTTTGCTTATAACTCACAAAATCTCTACCATTGGTGAGATGTCTTGCAATCCGGCCATTGGAGGTTTGGGTAAAGGGCATTTTGTACGTGAAATTGATGCTCTTGACGGTCTTATGGGTCGAGTTATTGATAAGGCTGGAATACAATTTCGTATGCTTAATATGTCAAAAGGTCCTGCGGTACGTGGTCCCCGCGCTCAAGCTGACCGGGATTTATATCGCAAATATATGCTTGATGCTCTTAAAGAACAAAAAGGTCTAGAAATCCTTGAAGCTGCTGTTGAAGGTCTTGTTTTTAACAACGATTCAATCATTGGTGTTAAACTTTCTGACGACACAGAAATCCATGCAAAATCAATAATTTTAACAACCGGAACTTTTCTTAACGGAATTATGTTTATTGGACATACAACGTCAGTTGGTGGTCGTATAAATGATGTTTCTTGCACAGGTATAACACCGTATTTAAAATCCAAAGGAATTAAAATAGGGCGCCTTAAAACCGGCACCCCAGCTCGCTTGAACGCTGATTCAATAAACTGGGATATACTCGATGTCCAGTCAGGAGACAATCCGCCTCAACCATTTTCATATTTAACCAAAGAAATCACAAATCCCCAGATAAACTGCTATATAACTCATACCAACGAAAAAACTCATAAGATAATTCGTGATAATTTTGAAAAATGCGCCCTCTTTTCGGGATTGATTAAAGGTGTCGGCCCCAGATATTGTCCGAGTATTGAAGATAAACTGGTCAAATTTGCCGACCGCACCAGTCATCAAATTTTTCTTGAACCCGAAGGTTTAAATAGCAAAGTTGTTTATCCGAATGGACTTTCAACCTCTCTTCCGGCCGATGTTCAAGATGAATTTTTGCATACCATAAAAGGACTGGAAAATGTAGAAATAATACGATATGCCTATGCAATTGAATATGATTATGTCGATCCGCAAGAACTTGATCATTGCCTGCAGGTTAAAAAAATACCAAATCTTTATCTTGCCGGCCAAATCAATGGAACAACCGGTTATGAAGAAGCCGCAGCACAGGGAATATTGGCGGGTATAAACGCCGCTCTCAACGCCACCGACAAAGGCAATGAGTTTACTATTGATCGCAGTCAGGCATATATCGGTGTTATGGTTGATGATCTCATAACCAAGGGTGTTGACGAGCCATATCGCATGTTTACATCGCGTTCTGAATATCGCTTATATCTTCGTGCTGACAATGCTGATGCCCGACTAACGGAAGCCGGCTATAAAATTGGTTGTGTTGGTCAATATCGTTATGATGTATTCAAAACCAAACAAGAACAAATTTCAAGGCTCAGAGCAATGGTTGACGAATTATCTATACGACCTCTTGATATGGAAAAATACGGCATCAAAAAAGATTCGCGCCGCACGGCTTTCAATTTAATGTCTTATGAAGATGTTTCACGTGAAACAATTTTAAAGATATGGCCACAACTGGCTGATTTTAAACCCGAAATTTACGAAGCTGTTGAAATTGAAGCCAGATATTCCGGATATATAAAAAGACAAATGACAGACATAGAAATATTTAAAAAAGACGAAAAATTGAAAATTCGTGAAGATATTGACTACACAAAAATCGGTGGATTATCTAATGAAATGGTCGCTAAACTTAGCCACGTTCGCCCAGCAACAATCGGCGAAGCTTCTCGCATATCTGGAGTTACTCCGGCAGCTATAATGGCAATACTTGGATATATAAAAAAATGATAAATACAACAGAACAAACCGGTTATCCTCATAAGGAAACAGCATTAAAAATATGGGAGCAGGGCATAATATACCGACTTTCAAGACCATACGGTTTTACATTTGAAAACGAATATCGTTTTCATACCATGGGTGTTGCATCTGCTGCCGAAAAAATAGCACGACATATTCCATCAATGAACGCTGAAAAGGCTTTTGTTCTCGGTTTATTGCACGATTATGGCAAAAGAATAAACGAAAGAATAGAAAATCGTTTTCATGGTCAAGAAGGATATGAGCAAATGATGGCCATGGGATATCCCGATGTTGCAAAAATTTGTTTAACCCACACATTTTTCCAACCAGATTTTAATGATAATGAATACACTTATCCCCAAGAGTGGAAAAACTGGGCTCGTAAAATGCTAAAAAACATAACGTACGATGATTATGATTATTTAATTTGTCTTTGTGATAAATTTTTTGAAGGACTTTCAATAGTTTCTATATCCAACAGGGTAAAAGGTATTGTAAACAGATATCGTTTGGGCAAAATAGAAGAAGAATGCTTATTCAACCAATCAATAGAACTTAAAAAATATTTTGATAAAAAAACCGGACAAGATATATACCAAATTTTGAACATTGAGGACTAATATGCAACTTTTCAGCTATCATACTCATACAACCTTTTCAGACGGCAAAAATTCTGTTCATGAAATGATAGAAAAGGCTATAGAGTTAGGCTGGCAAGAAATGGGTATAAGCGACCACCTTATTATACATAAAAATATTTCAAACAGCCCTTCCTGGTATAAGTGGCAAAAAGAACCGGACTTTTTTTATTCTGATTTTTCAACCTATTACGAAAAATTTGCTCGCCACATAGATGAGATAAGATTATTGTCTGAACAATATCCGTTGAAAGTCAGAATAGGCGCAGAAGTTGATTTTTTTGTTTACCCTGGCTGGCTTGATGAATTTGTAAAGTTACGCGATAAACTTAATTTAGATTACTGCATTTCAGGGAATCATTTTTTGTTCTTAGACGATGAAGGTGATAATATTATTGACTTTAAAGACGCCAAAAATCTTTCTGAAGAAGACCAAAAAAACATGATCAAGCGTCATTTTTCAGCCCTTTGCCAAGCATCTTCGAGCAATTTATTTGATTTTATGGCACACATTGATTTTATAAGAAAAATTCCTCTCTGCAGTGATAATGATTTTTGGGATGAAAAAAATAAATTGATAGAAACAATAGCTTCTTGCAATGGCGCAATTGAAATCAGTACTAAAGGTTTGCGCAAAAGCAATAATTTTTATCCCGCAGATAGTCTGTTGAAAAAGGCGGTCGACAACAATATAAAATTTGTTATTAGCGATGATGCTCACCGCACTTCTGAACTCGGCTACGAATTTGATCATGCCGAAAAAACTTTACAGGAATTAAATTGTTCTAACCGTTGGAAATATATTGAGAAATAGATTCTGTTTGTTTCTATAACCATTTGTTTCACCTTATAAAAAAGTACGCGAATTTTTGTGTTGATTCATTTTGTTTTTATAATAATTTGATTTTTAATGGTATTTTTTATGTGTTCATAAGTCGTTTTTTTATTTTAAAATACAAAATATGAATATATAAAAGATGTATGAATAATTTTTGCGATACATACAATGTTTCACGTGAAACATTCTTAAAGCTTGACCATTACCAGAAATCTCTGATTGAATGGCAACGAAAGTTTAATCTTGTTAGCAATAATTCGATTGAAGACGTTTGGAAACGCCATTTTGAGGACTCGGCTCAACTTTTTGAGCTTATTCCTCCAACCGCCAAAAAACTTCTTGATATAGGGAGTGGAGCCGGTTTTCCTGGGATGGTAATTGCAATTATGGCTGCTGAAAGAACACCGTATTTAAAGATAACGCTGATTGATAGCATTCTCAAAAAAACACTGTATTTAAATCATGTAAAAGAAATAACAGGTCTTTCTAATGTCAATATTGTTAACTCCAGGGTTGAAAATCTTTCAAAGCAAAAATTTGATGTTATAACCGCACGTGCCGTAACATCCCTAAAAGATTTAATTTCTTATGGTTACCCGCTTATTTCTAAAAACGGGATTTGCATTTTTCCAAAAGGTCGCAGCTACGAAAGCGAATTGCTTGCCGCAAAAAAATATTGGAATTTTGATTTGAACACTGTTCAAAGTAAAACATCGGAAAATGGTAAAATTTTAATCATCAGCAATATGACTAAAAAAGGGGAAAGATAATGTCAAGAATAATTGCTTTTGCCAATCGCAAAGGAGGCGTAGGTAAAACCACAACAACGGTAAATGTTGCCACCGCCATGGCTGCAACAGGAAAAAAAGTTTTGGTTATTGATCTTGATCCACAATGTAACGCTACAACTTCTTTGGGCTTTGACAAACACAGCAATGTTGTTTCGTCTTATGATGTAATAACAGGAGAACGCAGCCTAAATGAGGCAGTTGTTTGGACAGAGATTCCTAATTTATCAATAATCCCGTCTTCTCCTGATTTGGCGGGTGCTGAAGTTGAATTAATCGACAAAGATCATCGCGAGTTTTACATGCACAATGCTTTGAATAAAACAATAAGCTGTTACGACTATGTACTAATAGATTGCCCTCCGTCATTGAGCCTTGTTACCATCAACGCACTTGTGGCGGCCGATGCTGTAGTAGTTCCCCTCCAATGTGAATATTTGGCTCTAGAAGGCATGAGCGATCTTATCAGCAACATCAACATAATCAAAAAACACTTTAATCCCAAATTGGAGTTACAAGGTGTTGTTTTGACCATGTATGACGGACGCAACAATTTAACCCAGATGGTTGAAGAAGACGTCAGAGGATTTTTCGGTAAAAAAGTTTATAAAACGGTTATTCCGCGGAATGTTCGTGTATCTGAAGCCCCATCTCATGGCAAACCTGTTTTATTATACGATTTTAAGTGTCCCGGCTCACAAGCTTACATAAGTCTTGCCGGCGAAATGCTAAAAAGAGAAAAGGAGTTGATGGCATGTTAGAAGACAATAAAAGAAAAAGTTTAGGACGTGGTTTAGAAGCTTTATTGGGTGATGATGCCTTATTTTTGACCAACGATAGTGCAGCTCCATCAACAATCACCACTGGCGATGTAAAAAAAGTTCCGATAAAATTGCTCTATGCCAGCAAATATCAACCTCGTTCTGAATTTAATAAAGAAGCACTTGATGCACTGACTGTTTCCATTAAAGAAAAAGGGATTTTACAACCGCTTCTGGTCAGAGCCAAAAATAACGGAAAATTTGAAATTATTGCTGGCGAACGTCGTTTCAGAGCTGCTTCACAAGCCGGATTAAATGAAGTTCCGGTCATAGTTAAAGAGATGGATGACAAAGAGGTTTTAGAGGTTGCTCTTGTTGAAAATTTATTACGTGAAAATCTGTCGGCAATTGAAGAAGCAGAAGGACTGCAACGCTTAATTAATGAGTTTTCTCATACCCAGGAAGCTCTTTCGAATGTTATAGGAAAATCACGCAGTTATATTGCCAATACCCTAAGATTGCTATCACTTCCGGCGCCTGTTCAACAAATGATTCGTGATAACCAATTAACAGCTGGCCACGCCCGCCCATTAATTGGTCTTGAAAATGCCGAAACCTTAGCGGCAAAAATTGTTGCCAAAGGATTAAGCGTGAGAGAAGTTGAACAACTTGTTCAAAAAAGCAAAGAACCGAAAAACAAACGCAAAAAAAGTAGTAATTCGGATGTTGCGGATATTGAAAAAATGCTTAACCGTGGTCTTGGAATAAAAGTAAAAATTTCAACATCTGCCAATGGTAGCGGAAAGGTAGTTTTATCTTATTCCGATTTGACTGAACTAGATCGCATAATTGATATTTTGAGAAGCAATAAATAAAAAAATACTTTCAAAAAAGTAATAATATTTTTACCCTCAATGATTAAAATATTTCTATATTTTGCATCAAAGAGGGTAAAACATGTTATTTTTAAAAAAGCTATTTTTGGGAATTATAGCCATAGCACTTATTCTTATTGGCGGTAGCGGAACACAAAGTTCAAACTTTTTGACCCAGGGTGGCGGCATTGTGGGAATAATTGCCGGGCTGGTTGTATTATATATGTTTGGAAAACTGGTCTGGAAAGCCATGGGATGTCTGCCGTCAATTCTTTTTTTAGTGGGTTTTTGCCTTTTTATCCTCTATGCTATAGGTGTCTTTAATAACGGTATCGAAAATATTATTCCTAATATACAGAGATTTATAGGTATTAGCACCAACCAATCACCAGAAGAAGATCTTGAAGATTTTGACACAATAGATCTTGATGAAGAAGCCCCAAGTGTAGGTATAACTGAAAATTTCGAAAAAATGGGCAATATAGAACCGTCAGAAAAAGGCGAGATTACCACTCAACCAGAAGAAAAAACTCAAATCATGCAATCCGAACAGGAAACCGAAGCAAAAGAAGGTGGGGTTATGGGATTTATTAACGGGCTTTTAGGAACCAAGAAACCTCAAATTACCGAAAACTTTAATCCTCGAAACTACCCTTCAATATATGGACAAGTTGCGGTCGCAAGCGGTGACACATTGCTGATGAACGGACGTTATATTCGTTTGTTCGGTATAGATGCTCCTGAAATCAAACAAACATGTGTTAACGCTCAGGGAAAAAAATATAACTGCGGTCAGGAAGCTATAAACTGGCTAAGACGTTGGCTTCAAGACTATGAGATTGAGTGTAATGTTATCAAACAAAATTCCAGAGGCAATGCTGTTGGAGTATGTTCAATTGGAGAATATGACATCGGAGCCGCTCTGGTTGCCTCCGGTTGGGCTATCAGTTTACCTAACAATAATGTTTATGGTCCATATGAGCAACAAGCTCAAATGGCTCATCGTGGCATGTGGCAAGGATGGTTTTATAAACCGTGGGATTGGGTAAAAATGCAGTCTGTCCAACCCAAAATAATCGTTAAAAAACGGAAAAGAAAATCTAAAAAAACAAAACGCCTTTGGGATTTTTTATAAATGAGTAAAATTGATTTTATTTGTACTTCTGAAGAGCAAACAGAGAACATTGGCAAAAAGTTGGCAAATATAGCTCAAAAAGGTGATGTTTTTGCACTTTTTGGAACATTGGGAATGGGAAAAAGCGTTTTATCACGAGCTTTTATTCAATCGCTGACCGCAGCCAAAGAAGTTCCAAGTCCAACATTTACATTAGTTCAAACATATGAAGCCCCGGATTTTGATATTTATCATTTTGACCTTTATCGCATAAAATCGGCGGAAGAAATTTTTGAATTAGGAATGGAAGAAGCTATTTATGAAGGCGTGTGTTTGATTGAATGGCCCGAAAAAATGGGAGCATATTTGCCACACAACATATTTCGTGTAGACATAACTCCATTTGGAAATGGAAGAAAAATAACCATAGAAACCAAAGATCCCAACAAACAAAAAAGGATTGAAAAAATTGCCGGTTGAAAACATACATACCACAGCGGTTGCCATAGACGGAGCTGCCGTTTTATTAGTTGGTTCTCCTGGTAGTGGAAAATCGGACTTGGCATTGCGCCTTATTATGGATAAAGGAGCTGTTTTAATAGCCGATGATCGAGCCGACATAGCTGTTGAAAACGACGTATTAAAAGTTTCTTGTCCAAAGAGCATTAAAGGTCTGCTTGAGGTTAGGGGAGTTGGAATTTGTAAATTTCCGTATCTATCATCAGCAAGGGTTAAACTGGTAGTCAAAATGGCTTCCTCAATATCTGTGGTAGAAAGACTTCCATCCTCGCAAACAACTGATTTTTTAGGAATAAAAATTCCTACAGTTGAAATATGGCCGTTTGAAGCCTCAGCTCCCGACAAAATACTCGCAGCTTGTTACAAAAATCAATAGAAAGGTTGCATTTTGCAACTTGTTAATTTATCATTCGGCTATGATTTTATAAGGAACAACCGAATGAAAAAATATGTAGAAAACTTTTTACGAGCTTTAGGCAAACCGCTTGTCGGGTTTATTTCTCGCTTGGGTGAATTATCGATATTTATTGCCAAATCCCTCTATAATTGCATTACCCCGCCATTTTATCTCAAACTTTTACTGCGTCAAATGGTAGATATCGGGTTTTATTCATTACCGGTTGTTGCCTTAACCACGGTTTTTGCCGGTATGGTTATTGCACTGCAAACAAATGCCGGTTTTTCAAGTTATGGAGCTGAAAGTGCGGTAGCAACAGTCGTTTTAATTGCCGTTACACGCGAACTTGCCCCTGTGTTTTCGGGATTAATGGTTGCCGGACGTATTGGTGCAGCAATGGCTGCAGAAATCGGAACCATGCGTGTTACGGAACAAATAGACGCTCTTGCAACCCTTTCCACTAATCCTTTTAAATATTTAGTTACCCCGCGCCTTTTAGCCGGCATTATCGTATTACCTTTATTGGTTTTAATTGGTGATGTGATCGGTATTTTCGGTGGTTATACAATCGCTATTTATCAACTCGATTACAATGCCGCAAATTATATAAACACAACCATTAATGAGCTTTCCTTAATTGATATCACTACCGGTCTTATCAAAGGGGCTGTTTTTGGTTTTATCATTGCCTTAATGGGTTGTTACAACGGCTACAAGTCAAAAGGTGGTGCCCAGGGTGTTGGCAGTGCAACCACAAACGCTGTTGTTTCCTCATCAATACTCATCTTGATTTTCAACTACATAATAACTGGTATGATTTTCACAAATTAGGAGCTAAAAATGGCTAATAAAAAAGCTAAAATTGAAATAAAAAATTTGCACAAATCATTTGGTCATAAAGTGGTTTTAGATGGGGTTGATTTAGAAATAAATAAAGGAGAATCTTTGGTTGTAATAGGTGGTTCTGGCACCGGAAAATCGGTATTGATAAAATGTATTCAAGGACTTATTGAACCGGATGCCGGCTCAATCAAAATTGATGGCAAAGAAACAGTCGGTCTTGGTAACGATGAGGCAGAAACTCTTTATGCTAAAATGGGTATGCTGTTTCAAGGCGGAGCACTTTTTGACAGCTTAAGTGTATGGGAAAACGTTGCTTTTGGTTTGATTGAAAATCAAAAACTTCCTCGCAAAAAAGCCAAAGAAAAAGCCATTGATTATTTGCGCCAAGTAGGTCTAAGCGCAGAAGTTGCCGATTTATCACCGTCGGAATTATCCGGTGGTATGCAAAAACGTGTTGGACTAGCCAGAGCCATAGCTACCAATCCCGAAATAATCTTTTTTGATGAACCGACCACCGGGCTTGATCCGATAATGGCAGACGTAATTAATGATTTGATTATCAATTCGGTCAAAAAAATCGGTGCAAGTGCTTTAACAATTACGCACGATATGGCATCAGCCCGCAAAATTGCTGATCGAATAGCCATGCTTTATCAAGGCAAAATTATTTGGCAGGGAACAGTAAAAGAACTCGAAAAAACTGATAACCCGTATGTTTGCCAATTTGTTAAAGGCAGTTCTCAAGGTCCGATAAAAGTTGAGATTTAGGAGCAATCATGGTCAAAAAGTCATCTGTTCAATATGTGTGTCAAAATTGTGGTACAGCGTATCCCAAATGGCAAGGTAAATGTGATGCCTGTGGCGAATGGAATACAATTATTGAAGAGCAGGTCGGAGGCGAAGGTTTTTCAAACTTTCATCCCAAACATAAGGGAAAAATTATTGAATTTGTTTCACTAAGCGGCGCTTCACAAAATATTGAGCGCATATCAACCGGCATAAAAGAGCTTGATCGAGTTAGTGGCGGAGGGCTGGTTGCCGGTTCAGTAATATTGGTTGGCGGCGACCCTGGAATTGGTAAATCGACGTTATTATTACAGGCTTGTGCCAGTATAGCTTCATCGTCCAATCATCCGGAATGTTATTATATTTCCGGAGAAGAAGCTTTGGATCAAGTTCGTATTCGTGCCAAACGCCTTGGGCTAGAACAATCTCCGGTTAATTTGGCTTCGGCAACGGACGTTAAAGATATTGTTGATACGCTTGAAAAAACTAACGCTAAAATAGTTGTTATTGACTCAATTCAAACCATGTATTTAGAAGAAGCAGAATCAACCCCGGGAAGCGTTTCGCAAGTTCGTGCTTGCGCGTATGAACTTATAAAAATTGCCAAGCGCAAAGGCTTTGTGCTGTTTTTGGTTGGACATGTAACCAAACAGGGTTCAATAGCGGGTCCCCGTGTGTTGGAACACATGGTTGATACAGTTTTGTATTTTGAGGGCGAACGCGGACATCAATTTCGTATTTTGCGTGCTGTCAAAAATCGCTATGGTGCTACTGATGAAATTGGTGTTTTTGAAATGCAGGACAAAGGCTTGGTCGAGGTTGAAAACCCGTCTGCTCTGTTTTTGGCGGAACGTCAGGGCAACATATCCGGTTCTTGTGTATTTGCCGGAATAGAAGGCTCAAGACCGGTATTGGTAGAAATACAAGCTTTGGTCAGCCAAACCGGCTATGCCAGCCCCAAAAGAGCAGTTGTCGGTTGGGATTCGGGACGTTTAGCAATGGTTCTCGCAGTATTAGAAGCTCGCGGCGGATTGAACTTGAGCAGCCAAGATGTTTATTTAAATATTGCCGGAGGCCTAAAAATCTCTGAACCTGCCGCCGATTTAGCAGTTGCCATGGCCATAATTTCTTCACTAACCAACCGTCCCTTACCGGCAGACATGGTAATTTTTGGAGAAATCGGTTTGTCTGGTGAAATCCGTGCCGTAAGCCAACCGACTCTACGCCTCAAAGAAGCTGGCAAACTTGGTTTTAAGAGCGCAATTGTTCCGGCCCAATACAAAAATGATAAGAAACTGTCGTCTAAAGATATTTCTTTACATGAAATCGGCAATGTTCAAAAACTGATCAACTGGTTTAATTAAGGATTTTTTATAATGAATAATCTTGATTTATGCATATTGATTATTGTGGCAATATCTGCACTTATAGCTCTCAATCGCGGCCTTGTAAAAGAAGTTTTATCTATTATCGGTTGGGTTTTATCGGTAGTTGTAATAGTTTTTATGTTACCGATAGTGCAACCGCTTGTTCAGGTATATGTCAAAGACGATACAATGGCGATGGTTGCTTCATCAATAGGAATTTTTTTAGTATTTTTCATTATCTGGCTCATATTGACCTCGGCAATTGTTGATAAAATTCGCTCCAGCAAGCTTAGCTCGCTTGACCGCATGCTCGGATTGTTTTTTGGTGTTGTCAGAGCCTGTATTTTAGTAATTTTGTTTAATATAATGGTTGGTTGGATAATTCCTGCAGAAGATCAACCGGAAATGTTCAAGGATTCAAAATACTTTCAACTTGCCGGTAGCTTCGCCGAACCGATTGAAAAACTCATTCCTAAAGATAAATTTATGAAAGAAGATGAAAAACCGGATGAGAAAGACGAAAAGAAAAACGACAAGAATGATAAAAAAGATTCTGTCGTTTCCGAAGATATGGATAAACTTTTTGATAAGCTTGTTCAGCCGAAGGTTGAAAAGAAAAGCGATAAAGATAAAGATTCCAAAGAAAAAAGCTCAGCCGGTTATAATAAGACCGAGCAAAACAGCCTCGACCGCCTGATAGAAATGAATGTTGAGTAATTTGATTTCATAATTTAAAAACAGAACAGCACCTTTTGGGGGCGCTGTTCTGTTTTGAGATTAGAGATTACAACAATTCGTAGATTGTTGTACGTCTGAGCTTTGAGACATTGACTTTCATTCCGGGTTTTGCCTCATACCAGAATCCGTCTTGCGTTACAAGTATGGAGGCATGGCTGCCATCGGTGAAAGTAACGTTAGCGACAGTGTATGTTCCTCCCTGAAAACTTCCCGAAACAGAGCCTTTGGCTTTGCCGCCGCCACCACCGCCTAAAAGACTGACAAAGGCAAAGAATGAATTGTAACCAAAGCTTCCGTTAATAGAACCGCTATATGCTCCTTTGATTTCACGGATGACGACATTTTTGATTACCACCTGTTTCTGAAACTTTTTGGTTTCATGCCAGTAATAATCGCCAGTGTGATAGATGAGGTCTCCTTGTTTGAGACGTCTGCCATCAGTCAAATTGGTCTTGATGTCCCGAGATTTTTCTCTGGGAGATTTAGCAGTGTAGCCATACATTATTTTATCATAGGGAGCCAATACTGTTCCGTCTGAAAGTATTACTTTAGCAAAGGGTTTTTTATTACATGACCACCTCATGTGGTCACCAGTTTTTGCACAACAATTAACGTAGGTCACATCCTCTACCGTGAGGAATTCTTGAGCCGTTGCTTGAAAAGCAACAAGCATTGCAATTAAAATAAAAAATAACTTTTTCATAATGTAAAGATTTTAAATAATTGGAAAAAAATAAAATAACAAGACAAAAATACCACACTTTTGTCAATCTGTCAATAAAAATATTAGAACAACTAAAATTTATTTAAAACCAGAGAAGAGGCTTCCTTGCGGAAACCTCTCCCCTGGTTTGTTTTGTTAAAGTTTTCTTTCAACAACAAGGTCCCAAACCCAAGTCTCTTCGGTTGAATTTCGACCTGTCAGTTTATAAAAGAGCTCGATTTGTTTCGGAGTTGCCACAGATCTTGCAGAAACTCCCTCGCCATATTCAGCCCTTTTGATGATTTTGCCATTCTGATCACGCGTTATTAAACACGGTTTCTTTTTTGGAATTTCCTTTCCCGCATATTTTTGATATACAGAAATCACGTCATCAACAAAAGGCATTACTTTATCGGGATAAACGACAAAAAGATAAGGAGGGACATTGCCCCCATTCCATTCTGCGTTAACGTTCTCGGTTGAAATGCAAGGGTCACCTAACATCTTTTTTACTGTCCCGATGTAAAGTTCTCCTCGGCTCCTAAGTATAGCCGCCATAATCTCCTCAGCGTCGGGTCGGTCGAGAATCTGCATCTGCCATATTCCGGTGATGATATTTATTGTTCCGGGGGTTGTCGCAGAGTAGCGATAACTTCCAAAACAGCCGTCATAGCAGTTTTCAATCAACATGATCAGGACATCTTTGTCCATGGTCTTGAGGTTGAGGGTATACCCGCTATACTCGAGCACATCGCTTAATGGAAAACCATTAAGCGCGAACTCGCGCAACTCTGCATCTGACAAAATACAGTCAGCTGCAGGCTCCCAGCTTTCTTCTTGATCGGTCACACAGGTGGCACAGGTGGCGTTTGCATTGGCGATTGCAGTCAAAATGACAACAATCAGCAAGAAAATAGATTTTTTCATAACGTTGCTTTTTGATAATAGGTTAATAATTAATAATTAATACATTTTGACACAAAAATACCACACTTTTGTCAATCTGTCAACAAAAAAATAACACCACACAAAACCGGCGTTTTTACGCCGGTTTTGTGCTCCTAAAAGCTTTACTAAATATCAAGATTGATAACGTTCAGAGCATTTTCCTGAATAAACTCTTTACGTGGCTCAACCACATCACCCATCAATGTCGAGAATACCTGATCGGCATCATCAAGCATATCAATTTTAACCTGCAATAATGAGCGGGCTTCCGGATCAAGAGTTGTTTCCCACAACTGTTCAGGGTTCATCTCGCCCAAACCTTTATAGCGCTGCAAGGTAATTCCCTTACGCCCCATTGCCATAATCGCATCAACAAACGAAACCGGACCATGAATTTTCTTTTCCTCCCCTAGTTTTGGAGAAGAAAGTTTTTGGTCTTTGGCATAATGTTCTTCCAAAAAGGCCTTCATTTCATTCAAAGCCTTTGCTTCCGGACTATCCAAAACTGAAGCGCCAACAACGTGCTTTTCCTCAACACCACGTAAAGTACGGTGAAAACTTACACTGCCATCTGACAAAATGTCTGCTTTCCACCCTTTATCATACTCTGCTTCTTGATTATCAAGCTTAACAGCAACTTGTTCTGCTTTAGCTTTCAAAACATCCAAATTATCAATAACATTGCGATCAAACAATCCGTCAACCGCCATTTGTTCAACAATCTTTTCCGGTGCTTTTTTGTTTAGCGCAGCAATAAGATTACGAGCCTTACGAGTATTTTCAACCATTGCTACCAAATCTTGTCCTGCAATCTGCTCACCGGCATCTGTTTGCAGAACGGCATCTTCACAACCGCCACGGATTAAATAATCTTCCATTTCGCGGTCGTCTTTAAGATACAGAACCGAATTTCCTCTTTTAGCTTTATACAGAGGCGGTTGAGCAATATAGACATAACCTTTTTCAATAATTTCAGGCATTTGACGATAGAAAAATGTTAACAACAATGTGCGAATGTGGCTACCATCAACATCAGCATCGGTCATAATTACAATCTTGTGATAACGGCACTTGCTTACATCAAATTCTTCACGACCTATGCCTGTGCCAAAAGCCGTAACCATTGTGCCGATTTCTGCAGAGTTAAGCATACGGTCAAAACGAGCTCGCTCAACGTTCAAAATTTTACCACGCAATGGCAAAATAGCTTGAGTGCGGCGATCACGTCCTTGTTTAGCCGAACCACCCGCAGAATCTCCCTCCACGATGAATATTTCAGATAGAGCAGGGTCTTTTTCCTGGCAGTCAGCCAATTTGCCCGGCAGTGACGCAATATCCAAAACCCCCTTGCGTCTTGTTAACTCACGAGCCTTGCGAGCTGCCTCACGGGCAGTAGCGGCTTCGATAATCTTTCCGACAATGATTTTTGCCTCATTCGGGTGTTCTTCAAGCCACTCTTGTAACTTGTTACTGACAACACTTTCGACCACCGGACGAACCTCTGATGACACCAACTTGTCTTTTGTTTGGGATGAAAACTTCGGATCAGGCACTTTAACTGACAATACGCAGCTCAAGCCTTCGCGCATATCTTCACCGGTAATCATATCCTTGTCTTTGCTTTTTACCAAACCATTTTCATTAATGTAGTTATTGATAGTTCTGGTTAATGCTGCACGAAAACCGGCCAAGTGAGTACCGCCGTCCTTTTGCGGAATATTGTTGGTAAAACACAACATGCTCTCATTGTAGGCGTTGGTCCACTGCATAGCGGCTTCAACTTGGATATCTTTATCTTCTCCGGCAATAGAAATAACATTTTCATGCAATGGGGCTTTTGATTTGTTAATGTGGTTTACAAAAGCCTTCAATCCGCCCTCATAATGCATGACAACTTCACGCGGTTCGGTTCCGCGATTATCAATCAATTTAAGATAAACACCGGAGTTAAG
>JAEEGL014381674.1_pt1 | contig 25601 bp, 25 predicted proteins | sample 9134231 | NCBI WGS metagenome assembly JAEEGL01 (sample SAMN16246548, study PRJNA631951) | gut metagenome | biome: gut microbiome; feature: rumen; material: fiber-attached | host: Bos | place: Iran: Karaj | collected 2018-10
AAACTCATCAATAATGATAAGTGTACGTTGGGTAGTTTTTCTGTCAATATATTCAAAAGCATCTTTCCAGCCTTCAAACGAAGCTATAAAAGCCCCATCATATTTTATCTGTACCAGCTGGGAAAAATCATGCAGGTTTAAAGCATCATTTTTTTCCCGGGCGGGGAAAAATACTGCTTCCTTACCCTTAGCAAACTCCTGTAGTAATGTGGTCTTCCCCACTCTCCGCCTTCCGTACATAACGAGATACTCAAATCTGCCGCTATGGTACAGATCATTTAAAACACCCAGTTCATTCTGACGTCCTATCATAGCACCCTCCCGAAAAACAAATTATACTACTTATGAGTAGTATACTCGTAAGTAGTATAATACAATAGCCCTATAAAGTCAAGAAGAAGATCCTATTTTACCGAACGAAATGCTCAGCAGAGCGGAAAGAATGCTCAAACTCTCCGAAATGCGTGCTCTATTTCACCGTGCAGCGTGTTCTAACTGATCGGTATATACACTGCTCACACCTTCTCAAAAAATGTATCCGGTCTGTTCGGATCAAATATCTCATTACATGTCATTACAGTCACTAGGTTCTCCGTTTCCGACAAATTAATAATATTATGTGTCCATCCGGGTATCATGTGAACTGCTTCTATCTTGTCTCCGCTCACCTCAAACTCCACAGGCTCGTATTCCTTACCCGTCTCGGGGTTGATACCTATCTTACGCTCCTGGATCAGACCATGCCCTGATACTACTATGAAAAGCTCCCACTTGGAATTATGCCAATGCTGACCTTTGGTAATACCGGGCTTTGAGATATTGATCGATACCTGACCGCAGTCTTCAGTATGTACAAGCTCTGTAAATGACCCCCTGTCATCCACATTCATCTTAAGAGCATATTTAATCTTCTCAACAGGCAGATATGATAAGTACAACGAATATAGCTTCTTGGCAAACGACCCCTTAGGCATCTTAGGCATAAGAAGCGTTGCCGGCTGTGCCTTAAACTGCTCCAATAGATCAACTATCTCACCCAGTGTCACCTTATGCGTCACCGGTACGCAACAGTACTTTCCATCATCCTTAAGCACTGTCTCCACACCCTCAAATTCACAGTGCTGCTCCTTGCCTTCAAGCAGATCAAACATTCCTTCTACAAGGTCATCAATATATAAAAGTTCAAGTTCAGTCGACCTATCATTCACAGTAAACGGCTCATCATTAGCTACAGCCCAGCAGAATGTAGATACAGCTGAATTATACTTAGGTCTGGAATGTCCCATAAGGTTCGGGAAACGGTATACCGCTACCTTCACACCCTGCTCTTCTCCAAACCGGAAGAACAGCTCTTCTCCGGCCTTCTTGCTACGTCCGTATTCAGAATCTCCAAAACGTCCCGATAACGTTGCCTGTATCGAAGAAGAAAGCATTATACCAGCCTTGCTTCCATGTTTTTTTAATGCTTCAAGAAGTTGTGACGCAAACCCAAAATTGCTCTTCATAAACTCCTCAGGATCTTTTGGACGGTTTACGCCGGCCAGATTGAATACAAAATCCGTCTTTGTACAATACTCGTCCAGCTCCTCCGGAGTAGAATCAATATCATACTCGTAAATCTCATTTATAGACAAAGCGGGACGGGTTCTGTTCTTCCCATCCCTGATATTCTTTAAATTATTCACAAGGGCAGTTCCAACCATACCCTTAGCACCTGTAACCAATATATTCATAGACCCTCACCTTAATATCTCTTAACTATCCTTGCGCCATACCATCTTATTTACTACACCAACATAACTCTGTATAATCTTAACCACCTTTTCGGACACGTTAATATCTGTATAATCCGGTACAGGTATTGCTCCGCCATTCTTCTCTTCCTTGACCATCTCTACCGCAGTATCTACCGCCTGTAAAAGGCCCTTGGTATCAATACCTGAAAGAATGAAGCATGCCTTATCAAGTGCTTCAGGACGTTCTGTAGAAGTACGGATACATACCGCAGGTATTGGATGTCCGATAGACGTAAAAAATGAACTCTCCTCCGGCAAAGTACCCGAATCGGATACCACACAGAATGCATTCATCTGTAAGCAGTTATAATCATGGAATCCTAACGGCTCATGCTGTATAACACGAGGATCCAGCTTAAAGCCCGAAGCTTCCAATCTCTTCTTTGATCTGGGATGACAGGAATAAAGAATGGGCATATCGTACTTCTCCGCCATCTTGTTAATAGCTGTAAAAAGACTGGTAAAATTCTTCTCTGTATCAATATTTTCCTCTCTATGTGCAGAAAGAAGAATATATTTACCCTTCTCTAATCCAAGTCTGCTATGTACATCAGAAGCCTGTATGGATGAAAGATTCTCAGTCAATACTTCAGCCATGGGGCTACCTGTTACATACGTACGCTCCTTAGGTACACCACAATCTGCCAAGTATCTGCGAGCATGCTCACTATATGCCAGATTCACATCAGATATGATATCTACTATACGGCGGTTAGTCTCCTCAGGCAGACACTCATCCTTACAACGGTTACCAGCCTCCATATGGAAAATCGGTATATGCAGACGCTTAGCACCTATAACAGAAAGACATGAATTGGTATCACCAAGTACCAATACTGCATCAGGCTGTAACTCAACCATAGCCTTATATGAACCGGCAATAATATTACCCATGGTCTCACCAAGGTCAGCGCCAACTGCATTCAGATACAACTCCGGATCCTCCAATCCTAAGTCCTTAAAGAACACACCATTCAGATTATAATCATAATTCTGACCGGTATGTACCAGGATAGTATCAAAATACTTCCTGCACTTTTTTATAACTGCTGCCAAACGGATAATCTCCGGTCTGGTACCAACTATTATCATCAGCTTGATCTTTCCATTATCTTTCCAAGAAGCCATAATTTCCTCCCTCACATCCCAAGTGCTTCTTTCACATAATCAGTAGTCAATATTTTCTTAACCACGCCATCTACATCAAGCAATGTAGTATTATGAGAAGTATAACTGTCCTCGGCCTCTGTAAGTACCTGCCCCTTTACAAAGTACTTATCATAATTAAGATCTCTGTTATCTGCGGCTACTCTGAAGTAGTGTCCCATATCCTCTGATCTTAATCTCTCTTCACGGGTCATAAGAGTCTCATACAACTTCTCACCATGACGTGTGCCTATGATATTAGTACCGGTATCACCAAACAACTGCTGCACACCCTTTGCCAGGTCACCAATGGTAGACGCATCCGCTTTCTGTATAAACAGGTCCCCGGGATTTGCATGCTCAAATGCAAACTTAACCAAATCTACAGCTTCATCCAGATTCATAAGGAAACGTGTCATGGCGGGGTTAGTAATGGTAATAGGGTTGCCCGCCTTAATCTGATCTATAAAAAGCGGTATAACTGAACCGCGTGAACACATAACATTACCATAACGGGTACAGCATATTACGGTGCCGCCACGCTCTGCTGCCACACGTGCATTAGCATATATAACATGTTCCATCATAGCTTTAGATATACCCATGGCATTGATAGGATAAGCAGCCTTATCAGTAGATAAGCATACTACACGCTTAACCCCTGCATCAATAGCAGCATGAAGTACGTTATCAGTTCCCTCTACATTAGTCTTTACTGCCTGCATAGGGAAGAACTCACATGAAGGCACCTGCTTTAATGCTGCTGCATGGAATATGTAATCTACACCAGGCATAGCATCCGCCACTGAACGCGGATCCCTTACATCTCCCACAAAAAACTTAACCTTAGACGCATGCTCCGGATACTTAGCCTGAAGATCATGACGCATATCATCCTGCTTTTTCTCATCACGTGAGAAAATACGTATCTGGCCAATATCAGATGTTAAAAAGTGCTTTAAAACTGTGTTTCCAAAAGAACCGGTACCTCCGGTAATCATTAATGTTGCTCCGTTAAATGTTGACATTCTCATTCTCCCTATATTAATAATATCCTTAAATAGTATTATGATTCACAACATAATTTCTTTTTAAATGCATCAACTATATATGATACTTCCTTAAAATCTATAAATTGTCTAGTTGGTAATAATTCTTCAATAGTTGTAGAAACAATAGCATCATTTCTTTTCCATAAACACTTATCTTTTTTACCACTCATACAATTTACACAAATAGGGAATATGTTTCCACATAAATTAGAGAGAGTATGTGAATAATGCTCCAAAAAATGACTCCAAAATCGTAAATACCATTTTCCCTTAGCTATATATTTTATTTGTTTTCTGTCTATACCTAATTTATTTGCGAATTGATCAAGTAATCCTATTTTATCAGATAATCTAGAATACCAATAATCTCCTCCATTCCCAACCAAATTGCCTTCCTTCATGCTATATGTTATTTCACAGGAATAACCAGGTATGCAACTGTTTTTCAACGCCTCAAGGGAAAAATAATATAATTTATCTAAATTATCATTATCAAACTTGTTAAACAAATGATCAATCACTAAATCCGTTATCAACGTTGCAGGAGCTTTAGTAATAAATTCAAGCAATCGAGCAACCGTTTTTCTGGTAATTAAATGTGTTTCATAAGAATAATATTTTAATATCAATATATTATCATTGGTTGGTAAAGTATTTCTATATGACCTAACATCCCTATCAATTATTCCTAAAAAAAACTTTTTTAATCTATCATCACTATTTATTATGTTACTTAATTCTTCTACTGCCTTTATTACTTGTTCGCATCCCTCTCCATATCCGTCGATGTTTTCAACTGCTTTTACTTCAATCTTTAATTTCTCTTCAACAGCAATATTAGAGTAAAATTTTATATCATCATATCCCTCAACTAAAACTACTGGTCTATGTGTCATAAATGCAGCATTTATTGTATCTCTCAAATCATATTTCATGCATTTCTCTCCAATTCTACAAGACACTGAGAATTATCATGAGCAATAGAAGGACTATGTGATGCAAGAATTATTTCAGAATTAGGCGCAAGTTCACTTAATAATGGTAATAACTTCCTCTGCCATTCCATATTTAACGAAATTTCTGGTTCATCAACCATAAACAGATTTCTATTATATCCTTCGATTACAAAAATAGTTAATAATACTAATAAATGCTTTTCTCCACTTGATAATGCTTCAATCTTATGTACATCATTCGACTTAACGAAATGAACTTCCGCTGACTCTTCAGAAATAACAAGATATTTGTCAGGTCCAATATATTCATTGTAAACTTCCATAAGTTTATTAATTGGACGTAGGGTTTCTGATTCCTGATTTAACTCTCGGATCATATTACAAATTAATTTTTTTAGTAACTTATTCTGACCAACATCTGATAATTCCTGATCAACACTAACATTTTCAAGAATATTGATTATTCTTTCAATTACAGTATTGTTTTCTTCAGATTTTAAAGCGGTTATAAGGCGATCCTTATTATCTAATAATATCCTTTTATATTCAATATCTATTATTTCCTCTTCTTGGTTACTTGAATTGGAGTCACATGCATCAGCTATTGTATCAAATAACGCTTTTATAACTTTCCCCGTTGATATTCGTTTTGCATAATTAACTCTTTCAACTAACAAATCCTCAATTACATCCATTGAAATACCATCAATCGTTAGGGACGGATCTGATAAATCTAAAACATTTCTAATGCTTCGTCCTCTTATGCTTTTTCGCTTATTATCTAAATACCTTAATATTAAACGAGCCAATCGATAAGTATCTGAATGAGATAGATAATTGTCTTGAATTCTAACACGATAAATCGCATTCGTTATATCCTCTTCATTGATATCTATATTGTCAGATATTCCTCTATTCACTCCAAAAAGAATACTTTTAAACCTGTTAAGCACAGAATCACTAAATCGATCCCAATCATATTGCTGCAGCAATGTAGACATACGTTCATCTTTCACCATTTCTGATTTATCGTTAGAAATTTTTTCTACCTCAACAAACTTCAATATAGTATCATCATAATAACGAATAACTATTTTTTTAACTTTTTCATTTAACAATATACTTTCATTTTGAGCAAAAACTGCACTCAAACATCTTAAAAAAGTGGTTTTCCCGCAACCATTTGCCCCATAAATCACTGATATTTTTTGCTGAGAAAACACTACTCTAAGGAAATTGTTATATGCTAAATCCCTATATATATCCACAGATTGTAACTTAATTAATTGCTCCGCCATAAACAAACTCTCCTAAACTAAATGACTTATTTTTAGTAAACGCATACATCCCGTATTTATGCATACTACTCTATCCCTCACTACTATCTACCGCTATCTTCAATTCCTTATATATCCTATTTTTTATCACATACGGACGCTTTTCTATATAAAATTTTTGTTCCAAGTTTTCTAGTTTCTTATTCTCTTGTTTTCTATTCTTTTTATTTTTATCACTATTTCTAATAATCGCATATCTAAAAGGGGCAATATAAGGCATATTTATCAGCAGTGCCGCGAGCGTATTCAATAGCATAATTGTATCTACTCTGTTATTTGAACACATATATCCATGCGCAGACAGATGTCTGTATACCTTTTTATTCGTATTAATTGTCACCTTTTTAAAATCACTTTTTTCAAAAATCAGATCAATATTATTTGATAACATCTGCAACGGAAATATAAAGTAAATATCACTTAAACAATAGTTATCCGAATAAAACTTTATAATCGGATGCAACAATCCCCTCCTCGACACGCATCTCTTATCATCCACTAATATACCCAGTATATTTTCAATAATTGGAAACACAGCATTATTAATCAATGCATAATGCTTATTATTATATGCTTCAACAATTTGTTTGAACATAACTTTGTGCTTGCGAGGAATATTGTTACGAATATACAATAACATTTCCTGTATTATGTTTTCTGAGAAAAAAGAGCTGATAATACTATCAAATTCTTTCTCATTGTTCGCCTGTTCCACAAGTATCTTCAGCTCATTAGTGGATATATTAAAAGGCCATGCCCAATGAAAAGCCTTCAGTTGCTTCAGGTACCTATAATAATTTAAAGTACTATTCGGATTATCATTAGCTTCTATGACTGCATTTCCAAAACCAATAAAACTATCTTTTACTGACTGCATATAGTCAGAAGAAAAAACCTGTGAAACATAATTGCAAAATTCTGATACAACCTTTATAGAATTTTTAGTTTGTTCCGAATGGATAATCTTATCTATTATGTTCACTATCTGACTTAATGTCGATATTGTATTCTCAATCCCCACTACTAACACTCCATCACAAAAACCCGTGCAACACGCGCAGGTTTTACTAATTACACCTGACATCTATATTCATATCGGGATTTAAATATACCTTAATTAATTCTACTAAAGAATATTTATCAACGAACAGAATTTCATTTTAGACACTCGTTAGCTATTCTGTCTACTGCTTTATCTCTAGAATCCGTATCCATTTCCGTTTTTTTACGAACTCTCCAAATAGTAAGCCAAATACCTGCCAAAGCAAAAATTAAGCATATAATAATAGCTATTATTTTGACTTTTTCGGACTCTAATCCAAAAACGGGATTAAAATCGGAGGTCAAAAAGGTAATTACTAAAGTCCCCACAATCGACCAACAAATCCCCCATAAATCATGTATTCTAAATCTATGAGAATCCTTCAAAGCTTCCTCATATGCCTTTAACAGTAATCCTTTAAGTTTTTCATTTGATATCGTAACCTTTGTTTCGGTTACTACAATTCCTGCATTTTTATTATCAATGATATTATTGTTCCCCATCCTTCTTTTCTCCTTTTATGAAACCTAACGAACCAAGAGCAAAAAAATCTATATGTCCACAGTTTTCACAAATTACCATACCTGCAGGAATGTTTGGTCCAAGATTAATATGCATAATATCATCGCTTATAAAAATAGCCGCAATATTTTCCGTTGTTGTAAAATTGCTTTTCCCACAAAAGGGACACTTCATTGAGCTAAAGCTATCGCCCATTTTATTTTTTATCGCTTGAACAAAATCATTAGGATTATATTTTGCCATAAATAATTACCACTCTCCCTTCAATATCTTTTCCTTTATTTCATAACTATAAGACATCCGATTAATTATTATTTATCCTGTTTAATACACTAGTACCTAACCTTCCCCTCAGCCACAGCTTTTAAATGCTCCCCATACGGACTCTTACCATATGCCTTGGCACTCTCCATTAACTTCTCTTTACCTATAAACCCATTGATAAAAGCTATCTCTTCCGGAGCGGATATGGTAATCCCCTGCCTAGACTGTATCATCTCAACAAAGTTGGCAGCCTCAAGTAAACTACTCATAGTACCTGTATCAAGCCAAGCGAAGCCACGGCCTAACAGCTGTACATCAAGCAGGCCATCTTCCAAATACATCTCATTAAGTGTAGTAATCTCCAGTTCTCCACGAGCTGAAGGCTTCACCTGGTTGGCTCTAAAGCTTACTCCTGAAGGATAGAAGTATAACCCTGTCACCGCATAATTAGACTTCGGCTCTTTCGGTTTCTCCTCAATGCTCAAAGCCTTTCCTGTCTCATCAAACTCTACCACACCAAAACGTTCAGGGTCTGGTACGTAGTATCCAAATACTGTAGCCCTCTTATTTATTTCAGCATTATTCACTGCCGCCTTAAGAAGAGTCCTGAATCCATTACCATAAAAGATATTGTCACCCAGCACCATTGCTCCGGCATCACCTGCAAGGAACTCCTCTCCCAGTACAAATGCTTGAGCTAAACCATCCGGACTAGGCTGCACCTTATAAGAGAGGGAAATACCAAATTGATTACCATCCCCTAGCAGAGCCTCAAACCTCGGTGTGTCATCAGGAGTACTGATAATAAGTATCTCCTTGATGCCTGCAAGCATAAGGGTTGATAACGGATAGTATATCATTGGTTTATCATATACCGGAAGTAACTGTTTACTAGTCACCTTAGTCAACGGATACAATCTTGTACCCGAGCCACCTGCCAAAATAATACCCTTCATGTTACTCGTTCCCCTTATGCTTTTTGTATATCCTGTTTTACTCAAAAAAAACTCAAAATATCACAACCACTTTTCTGCCCACTCAAATGACTGTTTCTTGAACCCCTCATGTTTCTCATCTTTTTCTGAAGTCTTATATGGAACATCTAACTCAGGCCACTCCACATTTATATCAGGATCATCCCATGGGATACCACCCTCAGATGTTGGATCATATACATCAGTGCATTTATATACGAATTCAGCTGTATCCGACAATACAAGGAATCCGTGAGCAAACCCTTCCGGAATATAAAACATATTCTTTTTTTCGGATGAAAGGATTACTCCAACCCACTGTCCATAAGTTTCACTGCCTGGCCTTACATCTGCGGCTACATCATAAACTTCACCATGAGTTACTCGAACCAACTTACCCTGTGTATGGTTCTTCTGAAAATGAAGTCCACGTAATACGCCCTTGGTACTGCTACTCTCATTATCTTGAACAAACTCTTTAGTTATGCCCGCAGCAACATAATCATCTTTCTTATATGTTTCCATAAAGTAGCCACGATTATCTCCAAACACTTTAGGCTGTATTATTACTACCCCAGGTATCTTGGTTTTTTCAAATATAAAAGCCATTATAACTATGCCTCCCATCACAAATTATTTCTTGTTTCAAGTATAAAATCAATTTATAAATCTATATATTCCTGGTAATTTATATTCCCTTTTACTATATTGGGCTCATACAAAAAATTTTTTAATATACTTATTTCTCAAATAATTATATGCTTCTTAATTTGAAGCAATAATCTTTTTGTTCATTTTATCAGTAAGTAGACAAAAAAGAAATGTTGCTGTTAACACCACTATTGGATTGATCCAATTTACCATAGTATTGTTCAACCGTGATGATATTATGCTTGCACCAATCACGAAAAGATAGTGGTAAATATAAATCCATTGACTATACTTTTTTCCACATATACTGTACAAATCAATGTTTGGATTTTTTATGGACAGGCACATTATTATCAAACACGCAACTAATGAATTAACCAATATTTCCAACGAATCATTGAACAATAGTGTTTCAATGACAAACAGAATGATATATATTATACTACATATTCGAAGATCTATTTTGCTAAAAAAATCTTTATGCTCCGATATAAATCTTCCTAACACGAACATTGGAAATCCTATACATAACCAATTACGATAATAAAATCCCGGGATATTACTTGACGTAAAGAATGATGTATATTCAATCACAAATGTCATAATTAGTATAATAACTGATAATATGTTAGCTAGTCTCCACAAGTTTCTTTTTTCTACAATTACTATTAAAAAGTAAACATATAGAAGCGCCAACAAATACCATAAATGTCCAACTCCAAGAAATGGTGTTGTGTAGTTAAAAACAATAAGATATATCCAATTATGTATATCACTTATTGATGTAATAAATGAATGTATGGATCCCGAAAAAAAGGATAGTGTAACATTTACAATACCATATAATAAAACACTATACAATAATAGTCGCAATGCCCTATTAATTCGACGTTTATTTTTTTTATTATCACCATCATTTTTGTGGGAGGATTTCCAGTAATATCCACTGATTATAAAAAAGAGTGGAACCGCAAATCTTGCAATATTTTTAATAATAATTCCCACATTACCTGGAAACATACAATGAATAAATATAACTAATATTGCTGCAATAAATTTTGCACTATAAAGCGTCTTATTTTCTTCATTAATCATTTCTTATCTATATCCTTTGTTCCCACCTTTAATCTATTAGTAATAGAATTCTTTATCATTTTTAGTATTTCTTTTGACATTGTATCTTTACAAATAATTAAGTATCCAATCGAAAGAATAACATAAATCACCCCCCCAATAGCTATAACAACGATAAGATTAGGAACATTAAATGCCAACATGCTTTGAATAAATCTCAAAGAAACCGCCATTATTGTACCAATAATAATAAAAGGAATCCCCCTTATAATATAAGAACCTATTTCAAGTTCTTTTCTAACACACCAAGTTTGATACCCGCAAAGTACAACTTCTGCAGCAATAGTACCTACCGCTGCACCTACTGCCCCCAATTTTCCGATCAAGGAAAAATTAACTACCAGATTAACAACAGCCCCTGCAATTAGAGAAATAGTATATTCTTTATCTCTTTCTTTGGGTATTAAATACTGCGTTCTTATTACATTTCCAAAACAACTAAATAGTAGTGAAACAGAAATAACAGTAATAACATTAGAACACCTATCAAAATCTTGTCCCCAAAAAACAACTGAAAAAATAGGAGCTATACCAACTAATCCAAATAAACCGGCACATGCTAACCATATCATAAAATACATTGTATTTTTAATACTTTTCTTTATTTGTTCTACCTTACCGCCGATAAGCATATTGGCTGTATGCGGTAACATAACCGATCCAACTGCCTGAATAAGAGACTTTGGCATACTAAGTAGCTTATCCGAATTCTCATAAAACCCCGCCTCTGACATAGTACTTAATCTGCCTATCATTATCTTGTCCATATAAACAAAAATACTGATTGCTAAAACAGGAATAAAAAGTATCAAAATTCCCTTTATATGCTTTTGGGCATCAATAAAACGAGTCCTTTTAAATGATATTTCTTTTAATAAGTACGGCCATTGAATCATTTGTCCTAAAAGTGTACATCCAGACATTACTAAAGTATATATCCAAACATCGTCAGGAGTCTTTACAAGAAGAAATATAAGCAATGCATTAAAAATCTTTACAAGTCCATTTCTTATAGCTATAAGCTTAAATGACTCCTTTCCATTAAAAAACCAAGTTATATCCAAGCCATAAGATAGTATAAATAATGACTGGCATAATTCTACGTATAGATAATCCGTTCTTCGTATAAGACAGTATAATAAATAAATAACAATAGAGATTATCAGCATAGTAAACTGAACAGAATAAATACTCCAAAAAGTAGTCGTAAGTTCATCCTTATTGTCTCTAGTCTTTGCAATACTTCTGGTTCCATAGTTAATTATACCAAGCATTACAAACATCATAAAATAATATGCAACCGAATATGTATATGAGTATATACCGATTCTATCTGCTCCAAGCGTTCTAGATATATAGGGAGATGTTACTAGTGGAACAATAAAAACCAATGCCTGATAAGCAAAACTATAAGCAATATTTTTCTTAACACTAATTCCCATTATCTGCCTTCCAGTCCATTAGTAATTATATACCGATAATATGTATCTTTTTTCTCCAGATCGCTAGGTTTATTTCTATATGTAAGCTTATGAAATGATGTTGTCTTGCTCAATAGCTGATAATAACTATCATTAAATTTTTTAAACAATTCAATGGCTAGTACATGCGGACTTACATTTTCCATTGTAGGAACCTTGTTCCATTCTTCCGGCATTCGTTCAACTACTACTTTAAACAGAATATGAAACAAAAAATAATTTCTCGGCTTAACATGTTTTTTCCAATAATCTATAAGCAGTTCATACACATTCCTTAGAATAATATTATTAGGTTCTGAATATATTAACCAATTTGAAAGTGCACAAGCATCGTCATATCTTAACATATTTTTATAAACAAAAAGAGGAGGTTTTTCACCACTTATGTAATTAAACAAATCTGAATTTGTGCAAAACACGGTAGAGTCTATCCAGTAACCACCATATTCAATCAATAATTTTAATCTGACCAAATCCGAGTAATGAGCCATCTTGATTTTTCCCTTTAAATATCTTTCTTCTATTTCATCAGGTAGATTAATATATAAAGGAAGATTTTTTTTATTTAAAACAATTAATTCATAATCATTCGGCAAATGCTTACGTACCGAATTCCAACATGCTTTGACTATATCAGGAGCGTTTTCTTCTCCTTGTAGCCACATCGTCCATATTTTTTTCCCATGTTTATAGTAATCATCATTATTTTCAAGTGGCATTATCGTTCTTACTTTTTTGCCATAGTGCTTATTAAAATAATAATAGTCACTATAATTTATTTTATTAAAAGCCACCTTTAGGCTAGCTTTATTGGGTATAAATGCATTAACCCCTATTTTAAATAGCTTTCCTTTACCATAAAAAGCAGCAGCACCTTTTAATTTTTCCTTGAAAGATTGACCCACATCGTTCCTCCCGCTGTAAAACCATTTTTTAATGTACCTATCTATATTATTTCTCTGGATTGGTGTTTATTTCATCATGGGTTATTTTACTCTCCCCGTCACAATCATCCGCATCATAAAGATCTTTTTTCATTTTACTGCTACTTATTTCAGGTGTTCTTGGTAGATATACTACATCTACTCCTTCTTCTTTTAAAAAGTCAAACTTACCTTTCCAGTCGTCACCCATTACAAAAGTATCAATAAAATATTCGTGCATGTCAGAACGTTTCTGTGTCCAACTTGTCTCTGGAATAACCAAATCTACGTAACGTACTGCTTCTACAATAGCCTTTCTCTGTTCGTATGTGAAATAACATTTTTTATGCTTTTCTTTCCAATTGAATTCATCAGAACTAATCACTACGATCAAATAGTCTCCAAGGGCTTTAGCTCTGCGGAGCAGATTAATATGCCCATAATGAAGTAAATCGAATGTTCCATAAGTAATAACACGTTTCATACTCCAATCTCCTTGTATACTGGTAGTGACTTCTATAACATCAAATAATGCAAAGCCAAACCAAAAATATGCTTTTTAATATTGGTTATTATGTAATTATACCTAATAAATTACATATTTCATTATAGATGTGCTCACATGAATCTATTTTTTCAAAAGTAAGCAACTCTTTTCTTCTTTTTTTTCTTATCTCAACCATGCTGTCATTTCCAGCAATAATATCTCTTATTACCGTTTGGAGAGATATTTTATTAGATACCACAACTCCACACTTTATTTCCTCTATATCAAAATAAACTCCCCTATCTTTTGTTCTGTATTTTTCATAATCATACGTAAAATGAATAATGGGTCTATTTAGCAATAAAAAATCAAAAATACAAGATGAATAGTCTGATATTAATATATCTGATGCACACATTAAAGTTGTTGCATTAATATCGTTAAAATTAATAACATTCGTCTTATTATCAACACTTACAGATCCAATATTTATATCTGCAAAATGTGCTTTCTGAATGATCACTATATTATTAATCCTAAGGAAATCAAGAAAGTCATCATCAAAATATCTATTAAGATCAACACATACATCCCCAGCATCTCTAAACGTAGGCATATAAGAAATAATCTTTACTTTATCAACCTCCACCCAAGGGCAAATACCTAATACTTTTTTACAAATAGCATCCCTACATCTAATAATTTCATCTTCTAAATAAAAAACACTATTTCTAGGTAGTCCGGATTTTATTAACTGCTTTTTTTTAACCCCAAAAGCAGTTTTTATCTTCTGGGAATATAACTCAGAAATGGTAATATATTTTTTTGACTTTTCAATAGGATTCAATAGCTTACAATAAAATCGGAACAACCTTCCCCCATTTTTATAAGCATCATGCCCTATTTTTTTCCAAGGAAATCCATGCCAAAAGTTTACGGAAATAGCTCCCCCATATCTATTAAAGGGATTCAAACTAACATCAAGGAAATTCTGATTTAAAAAAATAGCCCCCGCGTTATTTAAAACTCTTTCTGCTTCTTTTGTCCCTATTTCCACAATTTTAATCTTTGGAGATAATAAACTAATATCTGTTTTTCTATGACATATCCAATACAGTTTTAGCTTTTCCGATTTATCTGCCACATAATTAGCAAAATATGTACAATTATCTCCGCATCTATTTCCAAACCATTCTCCAAAAACCCATATTAAAGAGTTTCTGTGCTGTTTAAAAGATATAAGATAGTTAACCCAACCTTTACACAGTCTAACAATTCTATTAATCAATCACTATCTCCCCCTCATCTATTATCGATAAGGCAATCGTAAACATCAACATCTGCGAGGCAAACAAAATATAGTGGTAAAACATTAACGAGATTATTGATGTAATAATCATGCAAAAAACAATCGCTGATGTATAATTGTTCTCTTTACTAGATTTTTTAAACTTTTTATAAATATATGCCATCATCGTGATAAAAATAGCAAATCCTATAATCCCTGTATCCATTAGATATGCAATGTAAGTATTTTCCATATCATACGCATATTCAACCCCTGCTCCAAGAACAGAACGTGCATAATCAGATCTCGCATACCCAAGAGTCGACGTACCAAAACCTGTCCCTAAAAGCAAGAATGGAAGTACCTCTATCATAGCTGACGGTAAACATAGGATATAATCAATACGTACATTATTCGAAACAAGATTTTTTCCAAAATATACTGAGGATAATCGCCCCACAAATCGATCATAAGCAATAAAAACAATGTTGACTATTTTATCCCAATTAATTGCAAGTATTGATACAAAAAATATCGCTGATAAAGCTGATATCACTATTTTTTTTATCGTCATTTTTTTTCTTTTTTGGGGATAACTCACATATATTATTATTGCTATTATAGTCGAACTCACTAAAGCCGTAGTCGATGCACTCGCTAAAACACCACCTAATCCAATTATTATAAATAATAATCGTTTGCTTTTCACACCATAACCAACCAAAATAGGGGCAATAAAACCAAGTTGTGCTGGATCTGCATTAAAGCCTCCTGCTCTAATGAATCTTGATGTAGCATAAACCAACGACAAATTCCCATATCTTATATTGTTTCTTGCAATATACCCAGCAAAAACTATATTATTAACCGATTTCCCAAATAAGTAATATCCCCCTGCATCAATCATTGCCCATAGACAATTGGCAATGCAACCATAAAAAAAACCTTTAACAACTAATCCATTTAAAATCCGTTTATCCTTCTGTGCACCCCATAACACCGTGAACAACAGTAAGGAGGCCACTTTCGATATATTTGCTCGTGCTGCAGCTGACCATTCTGGTGCAGAACGCATCAAAAACAACCATCCACATAAACAAGAAATTGTCCCCAACAACAACCATATTACCATTTTCTTCGTAGCATTTCCTATTGTAATCGGTCGTTTCACAGCCTCTATTCCCGTAAAAGCAATAGTAAACAAAAAGAAAATTCTATAAAAAGATATATCGGTAGATCCTATATGTATTCCCACTACCGGCATTGTTGATGTCATGCCTAGAGCAAAAGCAAAAAAATTCCTAATATTAAACTTTACGGATTCCTGGTTTTCGCCATAAAAATCAAACATAGTATAAATTCCTTTGTATAGCATTAGCTAAAAACCTAAAACAATCACAAAATCAATTTTTCCTTATCAAAAGGACATAATCATCAGAAAGCATGTTTCTCAATGTAGGATAACATTTTCTATTTTTGATTTGGAATAGGATCATCTTTATCAAAGATTTTTCTTCAAGTATTGTCTTTCTTCTTAAATTAAAAGATAATTGCCTTTTAATAAGTTTACATTTTTTTAAATAACCTCTTTTCTTGCATTCTTTCCAGAAAAAAGATTCAATCTTAATATCATATATCAATTCTTCAAGTCTTCTTGTACGACATAAAGAATTCGAAGGCGTTGATGCGCTCTCGGAATGTCTCCTAAATTGAATAGTTTTCTTATTAAACAAATACAGAGTTTCATCGATTGCTGCATATGCCCACAACATAGCATCATGTGGAGCCGTAATCATATCCCTGTTCCACAGTTGATTAATCAGGCTTTTTTTTGCACAGTATGTACATCCAGGGCGCATTACAGATAATGAACTACTTTTGAACTTTAATTTTTCCACAAACCCATCATCTCTGTTAAGGCCCTTTATTTTAACTTTTTCTTCCCTATCAACATCTATTACTGTGTAATTGGATATCAGTAATTGGATATTATGATTATCCTCCATTACCTTTTTCATACTTGATATTTTATCAATCATCCAGATATCATCCTGATCACACAAAAATATTAAATCCCCAGAACATTTCTTGAATGCTTCTCTAAAGTTTGCTCTCCATCCAAGATTTCTCTCATTTCTATGGTTTTTCCAGTTCTTCAATTTATGGTTTTCAATATATTCAGATATAAGCTCGAACGTTCCATCTGTAGACCCATCATCAACTATAATAACTTCGTCTGGCTGAACCGTCTGATTTCTAATGGAATCAAGAAGTTCAATTATGTATTTTTTCCCATTGTATGTTGTCATCGCAATAGATGTAGTCATTATTAGGCTCCTTCATATAAAATACTAGCGGACAAAAATAAATCTTCTAAATTAAGTCTTTATTTAGTATGTTCCTATACAACATATGAAACTCTTCATCAAATCTTGTAGAGTCAAATACTACCGAGCCTCCATCTACTTTTTTATAGATATCTGGCCAAGGAATATGCTTTATAGGAACCTTGTATTCCTTCGCGATTTGATTGGCTATGTCAAGAAGACTCAACTCTTGTCCTCCTAAATTATAGTCAAAAAATTTAATTCTATCACTATTTATAATAAGAGAAAACGCCTTACATATATCTTCCATTAATGTAAATGTTTTTCTTTGCAATCCATCTCCAAATATAGTAATCTCGTGTTTTTCTATAGCTTGATTTTTAAATATCTCAAATGTTCCATAATTTCCATAATCTTTAAGTAAAGTTCCTATTGGAGTGCATATCCTAATCACGACAGAATTCACATCAAATGAGTCCTTATATATTTTCAAATATTCTTCTGCTGCCTGTTTTGTAATTGCATATATCGATTTGCATTCTCTAATACTATTTTCATTTATCCTATTCTTTTCATCGCTCCTAAACATAAGTCTCGAAGAAGGATACACTATCTTAGCCTTAGAATTTGCATTTACATAAGCTCTAAGAATATTAAGCAACATAATCTCGTTGACTTCTATGAACGATTTATAATCTTCAAATCCGATTGTAGTACCTGTCTTACCAATATAAATCATCAGTACGTCGGCAGAAAAGTCTATTTTTTCTACTTCCTTTTGCTTTTCAAAAGAGATTTTTGTGAATTTAAATTCAGGCCACTCATCTCTCATGCAATAATCATATAATTCAAACTGGTAGTCAAATCCATTATCAATTGAATATTTAATAAAGTTTCTAGCCAGAAAACTTCCCGATCCAATTATAGCAATTCTTTTCATTTACTTATCCTCAAAAACCTCGTATACCTTCCGGTTGAAAGCTTCAATAGAATACTCGTCCTTAGCCAACTTTCTACACGCCATCATACTTTCGTTATCTTTTTTATCACATGACTTAACTAATTTTTCCAAAGCATCTACAGACACTTCATCACAATATTTGATTGCCGGATTATCTCTTTCTGCAAGATATTTCAAACCACTTGTATAAAAACAACAAACTGGTGTTTCGCACGCAAATGAAATAAGGCATGAAATAGGCATAGTATCCAATTTACTTGCTAACAAATATAAATCTGCTATAGCATATAAATGTGCTAGCTCAACTTGATCTTCCAAATATCCAATTGTTGTCATATTATGAGGTATCTGTTCCGGCTTTAAATCTCCGTCATACCCCACGTTTACAAAGTGATACCTTGTCCCTTGTAATCTTCTGGCAATCTCAAAGAAATACTCCTTAACCCCTTTTCTAGGATTTGAATAGTTTGCAACTGTTAAAACTATTATTCTGTCTTTTGGAATATCATACTTTGAAAATAACTCATCATCTATTTCATATTTATAAATATCCAAATCTACTCCCCATGAAACTCTTTTCATCGGTTTATCTTTTACCAATGCCGATTCTCGAAATTTAATAAGATTTGTTTCCGGTCCAATCAATGTTATTGTATTAAATCCATCATAGGCTCTTTTTTTTCTATAAAAAATATCTTTAGACCTGTCAAAAAAAAGACTCTTGGGATACTCCTTTTTTAATGGGCATTTACCACATTCAGTTTTATACCTCTCACACCCCATATTATAACAACACTTTCCTAACCCTGCATACTCATCGGGAGTAACGTAGGCTGTTAGAATACGATTCATTTTCAAATATTCTAAAAGAGCCTTCTCATTTAAATAGTATCCATGTATATTTAAGAGAATTACTCTCGTGATATTTTCTTTTCTTAACTTTCTTAGAAGCTTTCTAGTTGCTATATTAGAAAAAACTCCTTGATAGCCTGTAATCAAAGTCAAAACCTTGTGTACATAAAACTCCAATAAACTATCTATCTTTATGACATGTTTATCGCAGACATCATGACCCCTTCCATAAAAAACAAATGTCTCGTAGCCATGCGAATTACCATATTCATACAATTGTTTTGTAAGTGAACCTGTACTTCCAAACTCATAAACAGAGTTTATAATTGCTACTTTTTCCAATTTTATCCTCTCAAACACCTATTAATTATTTTATAAGAACTCTCAGAAGTATAATTATTTCTTAGAAATTCAAATGATTTCATATCCCATTTTTCTTTTTTAACTATTTTCATAACTATTTTAGCTACTGCCCATGCATCATTGCTCTCGCACCACCATCCAAAATCTCCTTTAGAAATAACACTTCCCAAATCAGTATTTTTATCTGTTACCGCGAATACCGGCAGATTTGCTTGCATATAAGAAAGAAGTCTTGATGGGAAATTGGGTATTGTAAATCGATGATCCAAAAATATCATCCCTATATCACATGCTCCGACTAAATTATCATAATCTTCTTTTGGAAGACGTTTCATCAATCTAATATTCTTTGGTTTTGAACAACTCACAAATTGTTGCAATTTCCCGAATTCAGTTCCGTCGCCAATTATTAAGAAAAAGGCTTTTTCTATATCTTTGCAAGCCTTTAAACATTCAATTAAAAATGATATTCCTTGAGGTTTTCCAAGATTTCCTCCATATACGAATACCTTTTTATCAAGCGGTATTCTATATTTGTTCCGGATTGCTATCCTAGTTTCTTCATCTACACTTTTATCTATGACTTCTATGCTGTTGGGACAAACCTCAACAATACTAGGATTAACTTCTGAATTATGATTTATCACATAATCTACATTAGCCGGGCTCATACATCCAATTCTATCAGAAATTTGATACAATCTTTTTTCTTTCTTTCTAAAATGTTTATATAACAAGCCTTTTAACCCTCTAGTTTTTAGAAGCCCTATATCAACAGCATTTTGCGGAAAAATATCTTTTAATAGCAAGTATGTTTTAGCATTATCTCTTTTCTTTATATACTCTATCGCGGATACTAACGTAATAGGAGGGGTTGAATATAGTATTAAATCAAACTTAACATTTAAAAAGTACTTTTTTATTGCGTTCTTATATTGAGATTCAATCCTTAAGGTCGAAATGCCTTTTTCTATAATGTTAGTTTTTTGTGTATTGCCTATTTTTAATCTTAAAATTCTAGCGTGTTTCTCTCTAATCAAATGCGTGGGTTGATTCTGTCTTTTCTCTACAGGAGATATAACATACACTTTATGGGAATTTTTAACAAATTCTCTAAGCAAATCGGTATAGATATTTCTTTCTTGTAAAGAATCAAACTGCACTAACGTAAGAAATAACACATTCATATCTTTTTCCTCAATAATTATCTTTTACACAATACTTATCTTTCTCGACATCTGCCGTACCAAATCATATCCATCCCACACAAGAGTAAAGTCCATCGACTTTCCCATAGGAACTATCCTGTCTATACCTATCGGTCTTGATTCTTCCAAGAATCTCCTAAAGTATTCTTCCTTTACTCCGTAATAAGTCAGTGTCTGGCACCGGACATCACATACATCTTTGATCTCAGATAGATTTTCAATGTCCTTTTCAAAATAGAATCCACTGTTATACTTGTACTGCATCAGATCTTTATCCAGCTTATCAACCTTCAGTCTGGTCACAAGCATGTCTTCACTGCTCTGAAGCTCAACATCTTTCTTTGCTGCCACAGAATACATTGCATTCATCTTACCTACCGACTGTACTGCTGCCAGGTTATATTTTTCTATTACTAGATTATGTACCCTTCCCCAGAAGTCTTCTTTAGCGTCTTCCTTGTTATCACCAATCCAGAAGATTATCCTCGGTGAGGTACATGCATTCTGATCAGTATAGTAAGTGTCATTATAGAAATTCTGGATTATCACATCTTTATTCTCTGCTTTCAGGTACTCATCCGCATTTATTACTGCTATCGAATGCCTGTCTGCAAATGTTATCTCTGTCGTCCTGGCCGGTATCTTTGACTGGCGGAGTTCTGCCACCGTCATATCCCCGCCCCATATAACACGGACATTACATAACGAAGAAAAGGCATCCGTTATCTCTTTTACCGGAGGGAACTTGACAAATACAACATAAGGAGCCATGTTCTTATGTTTGTCTTTAAGAAGTTCATTTACAGCATTACAGATGATGTTTACCTGCTCAAAAGGTTTTCCCGGAAGTCTTACTATATTTGCATTCCCAGCCAGAAGTCCTGACGCAAAACTGAACGCAAAGTTTACCGGTACATTGGAAGGAGTACTGTGGAATACTATCCCTTTTCCAAACCTTTCATTTATATCATCATACTTAGCTTTTTCCTGTAACAGCGCTGATTTCCTGCACCAGAATCCGAATGTGGCCACATCAGGGAATGTTCTGCAGGTTCTAAGCAGTCCGGACAGATCATTAAGGAACGCTATGACATCGTCATCAAACGGACGGAGCACTCTCGCTTCCGGCATCTTTTCTACTATTTCAGGGGTACCTACTACATACTGTAACTCATTAAAACTTAGCTGCATAAGTATCACTGCACCCCCTTATCTCTGCATTCTTAAGACGTCCGTTTATCTTAAAATATTTTCCTTTCCTTCCGCATGGACAGTCATCTATACCGAGTATCGACCCTTCATCCTCTGTGAGAAGGCTATGCCCGGGATATGATTCCGGAATAGTGGATACTACCTGTATGATACCGGTCTCACCTATCTCCGCTTCAGAAAAGTCTATCGGTCTTCTGATGATAACATCAGAGAAGTTACTTGCATGCAGATGCCCGCATTCACACTCCATATATATGCATCCGGTTTGCTCAACCATTCCATAATAATCGTGGATATCCTTAAGACCACATACATCTTCCAAGCGCTTGTGGAACTCGTCATGACTTACTGCTTCAGATATAAGCTTTTTCCAGCCTCCGCCATGAACAAGTATACCCTCTGAAAGATCAAATGTTACACCTTCCTCTTTAAGTCTCAGAAGCTCCTTATAAAAATGCTGCCATATCATGAACGTGAATCCGAAGAGCAGAATCTTCTGACCTTTAAACTTCTCCAGGAACTCTTTTACACCGTCCACATCCAGCTTCATATCGTCATCAAGAGCATATATCTTCTTTGCGCCGAATATCGAAAAACCAAGTATTCCTGCACCACGTGCAGAAAACATTGCCCTGTTTTTTATCACACTCGGACAGTCAATGATGATCATCGGCATACGGGATGAACCTGTAAACTCGGACACTATCTTGACCATAGTCTTCTGCTGGTTCGAAGAAGTATCTCTATCGAGATATATCTTGCTCACTGCCTGACCTGTGGTACCTGATGAAGTCATAGTCTTGACCACTTCTTCCTGCGGTACAGATTTAAGGTCCATTTCCTTGAACAACCGTACAGGAAGAAACGGGATATCTTTGTAATCTTTTACCTTCGTTTTATTATATCCCACACATTTAAGCATATTGCGGTATTCAGGACAGTTCTTTTGATGAAGATCAGTTAATTCCAACAGCCTTTCCTTTAATAATTCACTCTTTTTTTCTTTTTCTAATGAGTATGGCGAAATATTCAATATCTCTTCAAAAGTCATGTCCCACCTCTAATATGCCCATATTATTTACTGCTCTTAATTCTGATAATACTTACTTAATTCCTTATATAATGTCTTACCTGCATCATTCTTAGGTATATCATCTATAACAATCACCTTAAAAGCAGCAGGATTTAATCTTGTCTTATTGATCACAAACTCACGTACCGATTCAGAAAAATTACTATCCGTCACAAATATATACATATGGTCATCAACACCGGCGCTTGCCATTTCTATATCAAACTCGGTCTTAACCATACGGTCTATTTCATCAAGATTTACACGGTTACCGTATATCTTTAAGAAACGCTTTTTACGACCGACAATATAGTAGTAGCCATCTTCGTCAAATTGAGCCATATCACCAGTCTCAAGTATACCATTACGTTCATCACCCTTTATCAGGTCCTCTCCGCATTCGGCGTACCCAAGGGTAACGTTCTTACCTTCATATACCAACTCTCCGGTGATATACGGATCTTTTATATCTTTTCCATCAACATCTATTAAATGGAATTTGCCCCCGGGTATAGCTACTCCCATAGAGCCCTTCTTCTCTACAGCTTTTTCAGGCGGAAGATATCCCATGCGTGCAGTCGCTTCACACTGACCGTACATTACTACAAACTTCTTGCCCTGCTCTTCTGCATATTTAGCAAATTTCTCATGTAGTTCTGGCAGTATCTTACCCCCCGCCTGTGTCATCGTCCTCAATGTAGGAAGCTGCATCCTGTAAAATCTTAATCTGTCAAGCATCTCATAAGTATAAGGCACGCCACCGAATGAAGTAGCTTCAGCCTCTTTAAAGAATGCCCAAAACTCTTTTTGCATTATGCCTTTTTCGGTTACCAGTATAGTAGCTCCAACCAAAAGATGACTATTGATAATAGAAAGTCCATAGGTATAGTTCATCGGAAGTGTAGTAATCGGTCTTTCCGAAGAATCTAACTCCAGATATTTTACGATGGACTGAGCATTATTCAACACATTTGTATATGATTGTCTTACAAACTTCGGAGATCCTGTAGAACCGGAAGTCGTAAGCAGTAGTCCAAGTTCTTCATACAGCGGATACTCTTTCTTATATGCCATTTTCAACAATACATATCCATATTTTTCATACTTTATTTCTGTATCCACAAACTGTTCTGCCTGATCCTTAGGTACCCACAGATAACTCGGTTCATATGTAGCAAGAAGGTTTAAAAGAAGATTTTCTTCCAAATGGCTGTTCAAAAGTACCGGAACTATACCGTTATTAATAAAACCGACATATCCTAAAACAGAGCCTATTTCATTTCTGCACAAAGAAAAAACTAGAGTCCTTCCTCCTATTACAGCTGCTAAAGCTTCTGCTTCGCCATTTAATTGCTCGTATGTAAGCGTTTCCCCATATTCGTCTTTTAACGCTATGTTACTCTTATGCTCTGCCAGATTCCAGATTTTATTCATTAAAACTCAACTCCATAAGCTGCTTTAGCCAGAATTTCCTTACCTTTTTCATATGAACTAAAATCAATTATGTCGTCGGTATCCATCATGATATCAAATGCATCTTCAAGAGCTGCAACAAGGCTCATGTGTCCTACCGAATCCCATGCCGGAATCCCCTGATAAGTTAAATCCTTAAGCTGATCTTCAGTAACTTCTAGGGTTTCAATAAATGCATTGTTATACTTTTCCAGATTTGTCATATTTTTTTCTCCTCTACTATGTTTTTTGTTTTAAACTTGAGTTTCCCCATCAATACCAATTATTTCACCAGTAACATAAGAACTTAAATCTGATGCCAGGAAAGTTATGACATTAGCAACATCAATCGGCTCCCCTAGCCGCCCCATTTTAACACGGGCTAAATTTTCTTCAATTTTCTTTTCGCCAATTGCTCTAAATAAATCTGTATTAATCAATCCAGGAGCAACAGCATTTACTCGAATACCATTTGGACTTAACTCTTTAGATGCTGCTTTGGTCAGTGAAGCCACAGCTCCTTTTGAAGCTGAATATACCATTTGTCCGGCAGCTCCATCTACCCCAACAATACTTGATATATTTATAATGCTTCCCGATTTCTGCTTAATCATTAGTTTAGAAGCAAGCTGTATCATGTTAATAACAGCGAAAACGTTTATCTCAAATACTTTTTGCATTAGATCATGGTTAATCATTCCAATGATATTATCTTTCATGATTCCCGCATTATTAACTAATACGTCAAGCCGTCCTTGTTCTTTTTTTATTTTCATAACAGCTGCTTTAGCAGCATTCTCATCCGTAACATCAAAATATAACGGCAAAACGGAAGTTTTATATCTTTCACTCAATTCACTAAAAGGCCTATCTAAACACCCATCAATAAAATCTGTTCCATACACAATTGCGCCTTCTTCAGCAAAACGTCGTACAGTCTCAGCACCTATACCTTTTCCAGTTCCTGTAATCAGGCAAACTTTTCCTTTTAAAAGATCCATTATGTATTCTCCTATATATTTATACTATAGCTCCACCATTAACTCCTATAATATCTCCTGTAATATACCTTGATAAATCAGATGCAAGAAATACTATAGC
>JAEEGL013646078.1_pt1 | contig 25600 bp, 25 predicted proteins | sample 9134231 | NCBI WGS metagenome assembly JAEEGL01 (sample SAMN16246548, study PRJNA631951) | gut metagenome | biome: gut microbiome; feature: rumen; material: fiber-attached | host: Bos | place: Iran: Karaj | collected 2018-10
TGATCACAATGTTACGCTACAGCCTCTGGCTGACAATCGTAGTATTGGGTGTAATATTCATCATGATGAAAATCACCGGCAAGTTTGCCGGACGCAGTGCCAAGTACATGGTTGCCCAGCAACAGTCCTTAGCCGCTGAGGAAGGCTTCATTGAAGAAATGATGGAAGGCATGAAAGTCGTTAAGGTCTTCACCCATGAAGACGAATCAAAGCTCGATTTCGATAAGCTGAATGAAAAGCTGTTTGACGACAGCAACAAAGCCAACCAGAACGCCAATGCCTTGATGCCGATACTGGCTAACGTAGGTAACATTCTGTATGTTGTCTTAGCCATTGTAGGCGGTGCCATGGTAACTCTTAAAGTACCTAACCTCCACTTAATAGGCATCAATGTGCTGTCCGTAGGTACCATCGTTTCCTTCCTGTCTCTTTCACGCTCCATGTCTCAGACGGTTTCCCAGATCTCCATGCAGACTTCCAGCATTGCCATGGCTTTAGCCGGCAGTGAAAGAGTGTTTGCTCTGATCGATGAAAAGAGCGAGGAAGATGAAGGATATGTTACATTGGTCAGAGCCCGTAAGGACGCAAACGGCAACCTCACCGAAACAGATGAATACACCGGCATGTGGGCCTGGAAACATTACCATGCCCAGAGTGACCACAGTACGACTTATGTTGAACTGAAGGGTGACATTCAGATGGTAGACGTTGACTTCGCCTATGTACCGGACAAACAGGTACTCTATGACATTTCACTTTATGCTCATCCGGGTCAGAAGATCGCCTTTGTCGGAGCGACCGGCGCCGGTAAGACTACCATTACAAACCTGATCAACAGGTTCTATGACATACCGGACGGCAAGATCAGATATGACGGCATTAACGTCACCAAGATCAAGAAACCAGACTTAAGAAGGTCATTGGGTATGGTATTACAGGATGTCAATCTGTTTACCGGAACCGTCATGGACAACATCAGATACGGCAAGCTGGACGCTACCGATGAAGAGTGCATCGCGGCAGCCAAGCTGGCCAATGCGGATGACTTCATTACCAGACTGCCGGAAGGCTATGACACGATGCTGACAGGAAACGGTTCCCAGCTGTCTCAGGGACAGCGTCAGCTGATCTCCATTGCCAGAGCGGCTGTTGCCAACCCGCCGGTCATGATCCTGGACGAAGCCACATCATCCATCGATACCAGAACCGAAGCTCTGGTACAGAAGGGCATGGATAACCTGATGAAAAACAGAACCGTCTTCGTCATAGCTCACCGTCTGTCAACTGTCCGTAACAGCGATGCCATCATGGTACTTGATCACGGCAAGATCATTGAACGCGGTACTCATGATCAGCTCCTCCAGCAGAAGGGTACATACTATCAGCTGTATACCGGAGCCTTTGAACTAGAATAATACATCAAGAGGAAGAAACCCTTCCTCTTTTGTTTTACGGCAATATGCAAGGCATATGAAACTATATGCATTGTCAGTGTGGTATAATTAACATAGTAAAAAAGGAGATATGAGACATGGCACGGGAAGTAGTAATCTGTAATGGGTCAGTAGAAGCACGCATCAGTGCTAAGGCGGCGGAAGTAATATCTTTTAAGAAACTGAGTGACGGAACCGAAGCGGTTCTGGACCTTAACAGGAATTACTGGTCCAACTGTAACCCAATACTGTTCCCTTATTACGGACCGCTGGTAGACGGCAAATATGAAATTGACGGAAAAGAGTATTTCCTTGGCCAGCATGGGTTTGCCAGAAGAGCCATGTTTGAGTTTGAAGAAGTCGAAGAGGATTACGCCGTTCTTTCACTTACATGGAATGAAGAAACCATGAAGGTTTACCCATTCCGCTTCAAACTGACAGTACGTTATTTCCTTGAAGGTAACAGGCTCGACATGGAATACCTGATTGAGAACCTTGATGAAAAAGATCTGCCGTTTAATATCGGCTTCCATCCGGCCTTCAACTGCCCGCTGACAGAAGATGGAAAGTTTGAAGACTACCGCATCGAATTTGAAAAGGAAGAAGATCTTACCAGTGAAATCAAGCAGTTACCAAGAGGAAGATCCTTTGAACTGAAAGATGTTCCGATCCAGTTATCTCATTTCTACTACAACCACCAGATAAAGTCATCATGGGTCTTACTGACAGACGGAACCCATGGTGTAAGAGTAGGCTGCGCAGGCTATTCCATACTGGGATTCTGGCGCAAGAATACGGAAGCTCCATTTGTATGCATTGAACCGTGGAATCCGGATAATGATCTGCCGAAAGCCCGTACATTCCGCGCTGATACTGAAAACAATCTTCTGCCGGCAGGACAGAAGTTTGTCTGCTCATATTATTTTGAACTGATATAGGAAGTGATATTATGAATAACAGCAAAATACGCAAACTCACATACATGGCATTATGCATGGTTGCAAACTATGTGGCTTTTGCGTATGGCAAAATCAATATTCCTCTTGCGGCAGGTGGGAATACAGCCATTCACATCGCCAATGCAGTGGTTGTACTGTCAGCCTGGATCTTAGGTCCGGTATACGGCGGTTTTGCGGGAGCGGTAGGCTTATCGATCGCTGATGTTCTGGACCCCCGTTATATTACCAGTGCACCCAAGACCTTCATAATGAAGTTCATGATTGGCTTCATTGCCGGAATGGTAGCGGAAAAGATTGGACTTCATCAAAAGGAAAAACATGGAGACATAATAAAGTGCGCCGCCATAAGCGCCGCCTGCGGCTTGGGATTCAACGTTCTGGTCGACCCGGTGTTTGGCTATCTGTACAAGCGTTTCATCTTACAGGTACCTGCCAAGGCAGCTTCTATCCTGGCTACCTGGAGTGCCGGAATAACCGCCTTGAACGCGGTAGTGTGTACGGTAGTTGCCGCGCTTCTGTACATGTCGCTGTATAAGACGATCAGAAGATTAAGATAATGACCCAATTACGGTACAGCCATAAACAATAATGGCTGTATCATTGTTTCAGGCAGGAATCACAGATGGAAAAAAAGAAAACCTATATATGCATAGACCTCAAATCATTCTACGCCAGCGTGGAATGTGTTGAGCGCGGTCTGGACCCTCTGACCACTAATCTGGTAGTGGCGGATAAAAGCCGTACCAACAAGACCATCTGCCTGGCTGTTTCACCGGGCCTCAAGAGTTTCGGCGTACCCGGAAGACCGCGTCTTTACGAGGTTGAACAGCAGGTTTCCAAATTGAATAAGGAGCGGCTGCGCAAAAACGGTTATAATGACTTTTCAGCCAAATCATATACCACAACCGATCTCAACAGTGATCCTTCCCTGGAACTTGACTACATCGTTGCTGACCCACGCATGAACTATTACATGCAGTACAGCGGTGATATCTACAAGATCTATCTCAAATACATATCCAGCGAGGACATACATGTCTATTCGATAGATGAGGTCTTCATGGATGTTACTTCATATCTGAAAAACTACGGACTGACCGCTCACGAACTGGCCATGAAGATGATAAGGGACGTTCTGGGCAGAACGGGAATTACCGCCACTGCCGGCATAGGACCCAACATGTATCTGGCCAAGGTTGCCATGGATATTGTTGCCAAGCATATCCCGGCAGACAAGGACGGAGTCCGCATAGCCGAAATAGATGAATACTCATACAGACAGCTGCTGTGGGACCATCTTCCGCTGACTGATTTCTGGATGATCGGACACGGATATCTCAGAAGACTGTCCAAATACGGTCTGCAGACCATGGGCGATGTAGCCCGCTTCAGCATTGACCATGCCGATAAGCTGTTTAAGGAATTCGGTGTAAATGCGGAACTGCTTATAGATCATGCCTGGGGTTATGAACCCTGTGAGATAAAGGACATCAAGTCGTATGTTCCTTCCAATAACAGCGTTTCCAGCGGACAGGTACTGTTTGAGCCGTACCCTCATGACAGGGCACTTATCATCGTTAAGGAGATGATGGATGCACTGTCACTGGATCTGGTTGAGAAGGGACTTGTTACCAGCATGGTAAGCGTTGTGCTGAACTATGATGTCGTGAATGTCACGGAAGACTATGAAGGGGAGATAGTAAGGGACTATTACGGCAGGCAGGTACCAAAGAGCGTGCATGGCTCGGTGACTTTCCCCGAATTCACTTCCAGCACTACTCAGATGGTTGAAGCAGGCAAGCTTATTTTTGAGCGCATTGCCGATCCGAAATTATATATAAGAAAAGTTACCGTCATTGCCAATGAAGTAAAAAGGGAAGGCACGGTAAACGAAAAGACATATCGTGAGTATGATCTGTTCAGCGACCCTGAAAAGGAGATCAGGGAAGAAGAGGCCCGGAAGGAATATCTCAAGAAAGAGAAGAACCTTCAGAAGGCCATGCTGGACATTAAGAGAAAATATGGAAGAAATGCCGTGGTAAAAGGCATGAACCTGGAGAAAGGCGCAACAGGCTTACAGCGCAATAAACAGGTAGGAGGTCATAAGTCCTGATGGGAAAGTATGATGACATCATTAACATGAAATACAAAGGCGTGCCCAACCACAAGCACATGTCCAATCATGACCGCGCGTCCCAGTTCTCTCCTTTTGCGGCTTTAGTGGGATACGATAAGGTCATAGAGGGCAGGGGCACTGTCTATGACGAAAAAAGAGAGCCTACGGAAGACGAACTGGCTGCCCTTAATAATGTGCTTAACACTGTTAAAAGAAACGACACAATAGAAGTATACTGTTACATGGATGGCTATTACCGGACCGTAATAGGAAGATTTGTTTCCTATGATCCTATTCTCCAGCATATAACGGTAGATAAAAAAGACATCAGTATGACTGATGTCCTGAGTATGAACATTATCTCTGATAACCCTTAGGAAGCTTATTCTTGATCTTGCGGTTGGCGATTTTCCCAAATCCCAGAGGATAGTCTTCCACACATATCAATACCCAACCCTTATAGGTGGAATCATATTCTATGGTTTCACCTTTTAAATACTTCCGTACTCTGATGTCATCAGCCTTCAGGCATATTGACTGAGCAAAGTCATCTTTTTTTAGAGCCATGGCCAGATGCTGGGAAGGTTCGAACAGGCTGTTTTCAATAGTACCCAAAAGCAGTCCCGAGCGCTGGTATCTTATCCGCGGCAGTTCAGGCAGGGGAGTACGGATGACCATGTTGTTTATCATGGTCAGATTGCCGTCAAACAGACCCGGAGTGATCATATTCATGAATTCCTTAAAACTGCGGTTATTGATCTTTGAAGGCACTGCTGAAGGAATGGATGAAACGTGAGAGCCGCTTTTTTTAAGAAGTGCTGCAAAGTGGCCTTCTCCGTTAATGCGGTGAGGATAGAGCCTGACGCAGTTTTCAAATCCTTTTCCGATTCCCGGTGCAAATTCGGCACAGCGTTTCTCTATCGGCATGAGTTTCAGCTCGGGACAGAGATTCAACATATGGGCGATTATCTCCTCGTTTTCCTGTGGGGAGAAAGTGCAGGTTGAGTAAACTATTGTTCCGCCGTCCTTCAGCATTTTCAGGGCGTTTTCCACGATGCTTTTCTGTATTGGAGCATAATATGAACTGTCATGCTCGACCCAGCTCTTTATAAGTGAGGGGTCCTTGCGGAACATTCCTTCCCCTGAGCAGGGAGCGTCAATAAGTATTCTGTCAAAGCAGTTTTCAAAGTGTATTGCCAGATCACCGGCGTCTTCGCTGCAGACAACCGTGTTGGTCAGGCCGAACTTCTCCACGTTGCGTAAGGTTGCCTTCTGCCTGGAAGAGCTGATGTCGTTGCTGAACAGCACGGAGGCTTTTAAGGCCAGCTGGGTGGTCTTTCCGCCTGGGGCAGCGCAGAGGTCCAGAACCATGTCATTCTCTTCCACGGGCATTATCTGTGCCGGTAACATGGCACTTGGCTCCTGCAGGTAATACAGACCGGCATCATAGAAAGGATGCTGGGAAGGCTGATCATCATGTGAGTAGTAAAAACCGTTTTCTGTCCATGGGACCGGTGTCAGCGCAAACGGAGATATTTTCAGAAAATCCTCTACACTTATCTTAGAAGTGTTTACTCTTAAGCCGGAGTACGGAGAAACAGCCATACTTTCAAGGTATGCCTCAAACTCATCACCCAATAGCTGCTTCATTTCCTTAAGATACTTATCCGGTAATTCCATAAAAAAATTATAACATAACAATTATGCCTTCTAATCTGTTAGAATGGTTTTGAGGTAGTCTATGATAAAAAACATTATATTTGACATGGGCAATGTCCTTATAAAGTATGACCCTGAACTGTTCATTGAAAGAGCAGGCATTTCAGATGAATTTGATAAAAGAAGCCTTATGAATTCCATCTTCGAATCATCCGGCTGGCAGGAAATGGACATGGGCATTCTGGATGAACATGGGATGTTTGAAAGAACCATGAAGGTTCTTCCGGAATACCTGTGGGATGTGGCCTATGATCTTATCTATGAGTGGGACAAGCCGCTTATACCGGTAGATGGAATGTATGAACTGGTAAAGTGGTGCAGTGAGAAGGGTTATAAGCTGTATCTTCTGTCCAATGCCAGTGTAAGACAGCCTGAGTACTGGTATGACACGCCCATACACGAGTACTTTGACGGCGCAGTTGTATCAGCACTTGAAAAGGAAACAAAGCCGTTTCCGCAGATATATTACACACTTCTGCGCAGATACGCTCTTAAGGCAGAAGAGTGTCTGTTCATAGATGATGTTGAAATAAACGTCAAGACAGCAAAAGCCATTGGAATGGATGGCTGGCTGTTTAAAAATGACGCCGGAAAACTGAAGGAATACATTGAAAAGTTGCAGTAATGCAGCTTTTTTGATTGTTGATGTATTATGATTGACTTTACAGTTACAAAAAGTGATAATACTAGTGAAAACAGTCCAAAATGAGACAGTTTTTGCGAAAAATGAATACTGAAAGATTAACAAAAAGACAAATCAGAACCCTTAGTGAATCAGTACTGCTGAAGAACATGACTTCAGAGGAAACAGAAACCCTTCTTAACGATGAAGGGTGTTTATTTGTGCAGTTTTCAAAAGGGGAAACGGTATTTTCCAAAAATGATACCAAGCGTTTCCTGATGTATATCGTAAAAGGAAAAGTTGAGGTCTATACAGCCGATTCCATCTACCAGATGAGAAGGATCGATGCAGGTAACTTCTTTGGTGTAGCTTCATTATTCAACGAAGAAGGGTATGTTACGGATGTCATTGCCGACAGTGACGTTTCCGTCATTATGTTTGAACAGCAGCTGGTGGAAAGATACATCAGAAGCTGCCCGATATTTGCCGCTAACATGATCACATTCCTGTGTCAGAGAGTCCGTTTCCTTAACAGAAGAATAGCCTTGCTGACAAATGATTCCAGCCAGCACAGTCTTAACGGGTATCTGGTCAGAGCTTACGAAAACTGGGGGTCTGAATTCACTTTGCCGCAATCCTGTGCGGCACTGGCACGCACACTCAACATCAGCCGTTCGGCCTTATACAGGGCTCTGGCTGATCTGGAAACCAACAACATTATCAAGCGCCAGGGCAAAAATATAACTGTCCTGAATATAAACGCACTGAAAGGGGAAAAAATATGAAAAAGTTCAAAATCGTTTTAGCAGTATTAACTGTATTACTGGCATTGGCGGGCTGTCAGAAGAAGCCTGTTGAGGAAAACGTAGAAGTCAGATTCGGCGTTCTTAAGGGACCTACAGGCATCGGTGCCAGTTATCTCTTAGAGAAAAATGACAAGCAGGAATCACTGAACAAATATGTTGTTACCGTAGCTGCTGAAGCAACCGACATCGTTGCCCAGGTTATTTCCGGCCAGCTGGATATCGCTGCCGTACCGACAAACGTGGCTGCCACGCTTTATAACAAGACCGAAGGTGGCGTACAGCTGCTGGCTTTGAATACGGCGGGCGTTCTTTACATTCTGGAAAAGGGCGATACCGTTCATTCAGTCAAGGACCTGGAAGGCAAGACCATCTATTCAGTAGGCCAGGGTTCCAATCCTGAATATGTATTAAACTACATACTTGCTTCCAATGGCTTAAAGGTAGGAGAAAATGTCACTGTTGAATTCCAGGACAGTGCTGAACTGACAACCAAGATGGCTGCCGGAAACATTGACATATGCATGCTGCCGGTACCTGCTGTTACAACCGTCTTAATGAAGAATTCTGAAGTCAGAATAGCTCTTAACATGACCGAAGAGTGGAACAAGCTCAATAACGGCAGTGTTCTGACCATGGGCTGTGTAGTAGTCAGAAAGGAATTCGCAGAGAAGTATCCGCAGACAGTTGCCAACTTCCTGAAGGAATATGAAGAATCAATCAACTATGTCAAGACCAACGTTCAGGATGCCGCTGCTCTGTGTGAAAAGTTTGAAATAGTACCAAAGGCTGCCGTTGCTGCTAAGGCCATTCCTGATGCCAACCTGATCTTTGTTGCCGGCAAGGACATGAAAGGATACATTTCCGGTTATTACAAGATCTTAGCTGAAGCAGACATCAAGTCAATCGGCGGAAAGCTGCCGGGTGATGATTTCTACTATGAGAAGTAACAGACTGGTAAGAAATGCAATAGTTGTATTATTCTGGCTGACAGTCTGGCAACTGTGTGCGATGCTGGCGGGTTCTGACCTGATTCTGCCGGGACCTTTAACAGTATTTGAAAGACTGCTGTCTTTGATAGTGACTGCCGAGTTCTGGCAGAATACCGGAATTACGATCCTAAGGATAATCGGAGGTTATCTGTCAGGACTGCTCGTCGGTACGCTGCTGGCAGTCATAAGCTGTGTTAGTCCGCTTTTTGATGCGCTGTTTTCACCGGCTGTAAAGACCATAAGGGCTACACCGGTCGCATCGTTTATCATTCTGGCACTGTTATGGATGGGGAAGAACATCATACCGTCACTGATGGCTGCCTTAATGGTGATACCTGTTGTCTGGGGCAATATTGTAGAACAGTATAAAGCCGTAGATGTAAAGCTGATAGAAATGTCCAGAGCCTACCGCTTCACAAAAATGAAGAAGTTCTGGTACATATATGTGCCCAGTATTTTGCCTGCTTTCAAGGCAGCATGTCTTACTTCCATGGGGCTGTCATGGAAAAGCGGCATTGCCGCAGAAGTACTGACACAGCCTTCGCTTGCCATCGGTAGCAACCTCTACTATTCCAAGGTCTATCTGGAGACCCCTGAGCTTTTTGCCTGGACCATAGTAGTCATCATTCTCAGTTTCCTGATTGAGAAAGTCATAAAGAAAGTCATCAACAGTTTCCAGGGAGGGTACAGTTATGAAAGTAAATAATCTGACCTTCCGTTATGGAGACAATACCATTTTTGAGAATTATACGCTGGAGATAAACAGTCCTGTCACATGCATCATGGGAGCCAGCGGCAGGGGAAAGACAACGCTTCTCAAACTCGTTGCCGGCCTTATAGAGCCTGATGACGGAGAAGTGGAAAACGCACCCGTAAAGCCAGCAATGATGTTCCAGGAAGACCGTCTGCTGCCGTGGGTAAGCGTACTTAAAAACGTTGAACTGGTCTGCGATGATCATGAAAAGGCCGTGAATCTGTTAAGGGAACTGGAAATAGATGAAAGTCTATATCCTAATGAACTGTCAGGCGGCATGGCCAGAAGAGTGGCTCTGGCAAGATGTCTGGCATTGGACAGTGACGTGCTGCTGCTGGACGAACCGTTTACCGGGCTCAATGCCCAGCTGATGGAAAAAGCCGCCAGGCTTATCCTTGCCCAGAACAAGCCCGTGATAGTAAGCACGCATTCCCTACAGGAAGCGGAAGCCCTTAAGGGAACAATAGTAATGCTGTAAACAAAGAGTGCTGAGGCACTCTTTTTCTTGAAATGATACAGGCACATTCTTGGGAATACATGCTCTGCCATGATATACTCTTATATAAATAGCGGAGGATGATAATATGATAATCAAGAACGGCTTAGTGCATGATGCAGTAAACAGAGAGCCATATGTGGCTGACATCCGTTTTGAAGAAGGAAAGATAAAAGAGATCGGTCATGATCTCAAACCTAATGATAGAGAAGAAGTGTTTGACGCGACGGGTTTATGCGTATATCCGGGCTTTGTTGAAGCACACTGCCACTTGGGCCTTGACGGCTGGGGCATTGGCTTTGAAGGCAATGATACCAATGAGTTCGGAGATATCTGCACACCGCAGCTGCGTGCTCAGGACAGTTTCAATTCTCTGGACCCAAGTGTTCATGATGCAGCCAAAGCAGGCATTACCAGCGTAGCCACGGGACAGGGGAGCGCCAATGCCATCGGCGGTACTTGGATCGCCGTCAAGACGACGGGCATCTGCGTTGATGACATGATAATCAAGACACCTGTTGCCATGAAGTGTGCTTTGGGTGAAAACCCCAAGCGCTGTTACAGGGACAAGGGCAACGCCGTAAGAATGTCCACGGCTTCCGTAATACGCAACATGATCTTCAAGGCTAAGGAGTATCTGGCCAAAAAGGAAGCAGCCGGCGATGATATTACCAAGCAGCCGCCGTTTGATTTCAAGTGTGAGTCCATGATACCGGTACTTAAGAAAGAGATACCTCTTAAGATACATGCTCATCAGGCAAATGACATACTGACGGCTATCCGCATTGCCAAAGAGTTTGACCTGCTTCTGACCCTTGAGCATGTTACGGAAGGACATCTCATTGTTGATAAGCTGAAAAACAGCCCGTATCCAATGGCGGTGGGACCAAGCCTGACTCACGCAACCAAGTTCGAACTGCAGAACAAGACATGGGAAACCCCGGGCATTCTGTCAAAAAACGGCTGTCAGGTTTCCATCATTACCGACTCACCGGTTATTCCTCAGGAATACCTGCCGCTGTGTGCCGGACTGGCTGTTAAGGCCGGCATGGATCCATTTGAAGCACTTAAGGCCATTACGATCAATCCTGCCAGACAGATCGGAATCGCTGACAGAGTAGGCTCAATTGAAATTGGAAAAGATGCTGACATCGTCATTACGGACGGTGATCCGATGGTAAGCGATACTGCCATTAAGAATGTATTCATTGACGGTAAGGAAATCAATTAACAGGTGACAGGCTTTATGACGGTTTATGATCTGCTGATAAGAGAAAAGGATGAGGAATATAAGGATTTTCAGGCTAAGCTGGTCCCCAATATCTCTCCTGATACCATGATCGGTGTCAGAACACCGCAGATGAGAAAGATAGCCAAAGAGGTATTTAACAGCGAAAGCAGAGATGAGTTTCTCAAGGATCTGCCTCACGGATACTATGAGGAAAACCTGGTTCATTTCTTTGTTATTGCGATGATAAAGGACTTCGACCAGTGTGTCAGGGCAGTAGAGGAATTCCTTCCCTATATTGACTGCTGGCCGGTATCCGATCAGGCTACACCAAAGACTTTCACCAGAAATCATGAAAAACTGCTGCCGTATATAAGGAAATGGATAAAGTCAGACCATATCTATACAGCCCGGTTTGGTATAAGAATGTTGATGAATGAGTTTCTCGATGAAGATTTCAAGCCTGATTATCTGGAATGGGTTGCCAGTGTAAAGGGTGAGGATTATTACATTAAGATGATGGTAGCCTGGTATTTTGCCACGGCGCTGGCGAAGAGATACGATGAATCCGTTAAGTACATCGAAGAGAGAAAACTCGATGAATGGATACATAAAAAAGCCATTCAGAAAGCCCTTGAGAGCTACAGAGTTACGGCTGCACATAAGGAATATCTAAAGAGTTTAAGATAGAAAACACATGAAAGGATAGCAGTGCTATCCTTTATGGTTGTGTGCGCAATTATTATGTAAAAAATATTTTTACTGTTATATAATTATAATGTCAATTTATGGTAATAAGGAAGGATTTTAATATGGCAAAACTTAGCGCAAGTGCTGCTCAGAAAATCGTCGAGATCTGCGAACGTTACAAAAACGAAAAAACACCTCTGATGATGATTTTGAGCGATATTCAGAATGAGTATGGCTATATACCTCTGGAAGTCCAGGAACTGGTATCAAAGCAGACTAACATTTCTGTAGCTGAGATTTACGGTGTCGTCACATTCTATTCATTCTTCTCTCTCACACCTAAGGGAAAGTATGTTATCGGATGCTGCTTAGGCACGGCCTGTTATGTAAAGGGGGCACAGCAGGTAATCGATAAATTCTCAGAAATCTTAAACATCAAACCGGGTGAAACGACTGCTGACGGTCTGTTCACACTGGATGCCTTACGCTGCATCGGTGCCTGCGGCATCGCTCCGGCAGTAAGCATTAACGGACAGGTATACCCGAAGATGAGTGTTGACAAGGTTCCTGGCATTATTAAAGAATACCAGGCCAAAGAGGTGGCAGCATGATTAAAAACGTAGAAGCTTTAAATGAACAGGTAGCTGTCTGTACAAAGAAGCTGGATGAAAAGATCACCGGTTCAGACGGCAAGCGCCACATCGTATTATGCGGTGGTACAGGCTGTCTCAGCTCACACTCAGATCAGATCAAGGCCAGATTTGAAGAAGTTCTGGTTGAAAAGGGTGTAGCTGACAAGGCTACAGTCAACATCGTCGGCTGTTTCGGTTTCTGTTCACAGGGACCGTTCGTCAAGATCTATCCGGAAGATACTTTATACAGACTGGTTAAGATCACCGATGTTGAAGAAATCGTCGAAAAAGATATTATCGGCGGTGAAGTAGTGGAAAGATTACTGTATGTTGACCCTGCTACAGGTGAAAAGGTCAGCAAACAGGATGATATCAACTTCTATAAGAAGCAGAGAAGAGTAGCTCTGTATGGCTGCGGTGTCATCAACCCTGAGGACATCCACGAGTCATTAGGCATGGGCGGATTCCAGGGACTGAAGCGTGCTTTAAGCATGAAGCCGCAGGAAGTCATCGATGAAGTCACCAAGTCAGGCTTAAGAGGCCGTGGCGGCGGCGGATTCCCGACAGGCCGTAAGTGGCAGTTTGCCTACAACGTCGATGCTGATCAGAAGTACGTTGTATGTAACGGTGACGAGGGCGACCCGGGTGCATTCATGGACCGTTCCATTCTGGAAGGAAACCCTCTGGCAGTCATCGAAGGCATGGTAATTGCCGGATACGCTTATGGTGCTTCCGAAGGTTATTTCTATGTCCGTGCTGAATATCCTATCGCTGTTAACCGTCTGAGAAAGGCAATCAAACAGGCTGAAGAAATCGGACTGTTAGGCGACCATATCCTCGGAACTGACTTCAGCTTCAGATGTCACCTGAGATTAGGTGCAGGTGCATTCGTCTGCGGTGAAGAGACAGCTCTGCTGAATTCAATCGAAGGCAAGAGAGGCATGCCTAGACCAAGACCACCATTCCCGGCAGTCAAGGGCTTATGGGGCAAGCCAACCTGTGTTAATAACGTAGAAACCCTGGCCTGCGTACCATTCATTCTGCGTAACGGCTGGGAAAAGTTCGCTGAAGTAGGAACTGAGAGATCAAAGGGCACCAAGGTCTTCGCCTTGGGCGGCAAGGTCAATAACGTCGGCCTGGTAGAAGTACCAATGGGCACAACCTTAAGAGAACTCATTTATGACATCGGCGGCGGCATTCCTAATGGCAAGAAGTTCAAGGCCATTCAGACAGGCGGACCTTCAGGCGGATGTCTGACGGAAGAATACCTGGATGAACCGATCGACTTCGATAACCTGGTTGCCAAGGGATCCATGATGGGTTCAGGCGGAGCCATCGTAATGGATGAAGACAACTGTATGGTCGACGTAGCCAAGTTCTATATGGAATTCATCTGTGATGAATCCTGCGGCAAGTGTACACCATGCCGTATCGGTACCAAGAGAATGCTGGAGATCCTGACCCGCATTACTGAGGGTAAGGGTACCATGCAGGATCTGGATGAACTGGATGAACTGTCAAAAACCGTTAAGGCCAACTCACTGTGTGCCTTGGGTCAGACAGCCAGCAACCCTATCACATCAACATTAACTCATTTCAGAGACGAATATCTTGCCCACATCATTGACAAGAAGTGCCCTGCACATGTCTGTAAGAAACTTATGGAATACCATATTGATCCGGACAAGTGTATCGGCTGCGGCATGTGTGCCAGAGGCTGTCCGGCAAGCTGCATCAGCAGAACTGAATATGTGGCTCCGGGACACAAGCTTGCTTCAATGCATATCGATCCAAGCAAGTGTATCAAGTGCGGTGCATGTATCTCAACATGTAAGTTCGGCGCAATTGAAAAGAGATAGGAAGGAGGAATACACATGTCATTAGTTAATATTAAAATCGAAGGCGTTCCTTTCCAGGTTGACAGTGGTTTAACCATTCTGGAAGCAGCCAAAGCATGCGGTTACGAAATTCCTTCCTTATGTGCATTCAACCATGGTGAATGTAACCAGGGTTCATGCCGTGTATGTCTCGTTGAAGCTACCGGCGCCAGAGGCTTAGTTGCCAGCTGCGTATATCCTGTCAGCGAAGGAATGGAAATCAAAATCTCATCACCTGCAGCAGTAGAGGCCAGAAGAAGAAGTGTTGAACTCCTTCTCTCCAACCACAACCAGAACTGCCAGCAGTGTGACAAAAACGGCAAGTGCGAACTTCTGCACGTTGCTCAGCTGGTCGGTGCCAGAGAAGGTGCTTTCGCCGGTGTCAAGTCAGAAACATATCTTGATGAACTGGCTCCTGGTCTGATCAGAGACACATCAAAATGTATCCTCTGCGGCAGATGTATTGCCAGATGTTCAAACGCTCACGGCTTAGGCATTCTGGGCTTTGAAAACAGAGGTTTCAAGACCATCGTCGGACCTGCTGAAAACAGAAGCTTTGTCGATTCACCATGTATCCAGTGCGGACAGTGCGTCAACGTATGTCCTACCGGTGCGCTGATGGAACACTCAGAGATCTACAAGGTCGATGCTGCTCTTAAGGCCGGCAAGCATGTCATAGTACAGGCTGCTCCGGCAGTACGTGCTGCCTTAGGCGAAGAATTCGGTTATCCGATCGGCACACCTGTCACAGGCAAGATGATCGCTGCCATGAGAAGACTCGGCTTCGAAAGAGTCTATGACGTCAACTTCGGCGCTGACCTGACGATCATGGAAGAAGGTACTGAACTGTTACACCGTCTGACAGAAGGCGGAGTTCTGCCAATGATCACATCCTGCTCACCGGGCTGGATCAACTATGCCGAATACAACTACGGCGATCTGCTTGACCACCTGTCAAGCTGTAAGTCTCCTCACCAGATGCAGGGCGCCATCATCAAGTCCTACTGGGCACAGGAAAAGGGCTATGATCCAAAGGATATATTCGTAGTATCCGTCATGCCATGTGTTGCCAAGAAGGTTGAGAAGGAAAGAGAACAGCTTAAGGTCAATGGCATTCCGGATGTAGATGCAGTTATCACAACAAGAGAACTGGCCAAGATGATCAAGAGAAGCGGTATCATCTTCAACCGTCTGCCGGATGAAGAATGGGATCAGGACATCATGGGCGATTACACTGGCGCAGCCGTTATCTTTGGTGTAACCGGCGGTGTTATGGAAGCAGCTTTACGTACCGTATACTTCAAGCTCACAGGCAAGGAATACGGCAAAGTTGCATTCACTGAAGTAAGAGGCCATGAAGCAGGTATCCGTGAAGCTTCACTTGATATCAATGGCACAGTTGTTAACGTAGCCATCGCTTCAGGCATGAAGAGCGCTAAGGTTCTGCTGGATGAGATCCGTGAAGGCAAGTCAAAATACCAGTTCATCGAGATCATGGGTTGCCCGGGTGGCTGTATCAACGGCGGCGGTCAGCCATATGTCAGACCGGTATTCCTGCCAAACGAAGAGGACAATATCCTTGATACCTACAAGGAAAAGAGAGCTAAGGCCCTGTACTCAGAAGATGAAAGACAGGTAGTCCGTCAGTCTCATAACAATCCTCAGATCCAGGAACTCTATGCCAAGTACTTAGGTGAACCTAACTCACATAAGGCACATGAACTGTTACATACAACATATGCTGCAAGAGAAGGGTTCAACGTAGTAAAGAAATAAGCAATACTAACAAAGAGGTGTCTGTCAGAGACATCTCTTTTTTTTGGCGGTGTGATGTATAATGTATATGTGGAGGTATGGGCATGTTTGAAAAAAGAGATAATGGTGTATATGTAACCGAACACGGAGTTAATGAAGTTCTGGATGCCGTGATTGACGCAGCCAGATTCAAGAAGATGAAAGTCAGCAATGTTGACAGCGCTAACCATGTTGTGGAGTTTAAGAGTGCCATGTCATTCTTTGGGATGGGAGAAAAGCTTAAAGCCTATATTGATGAAAATGAGGAAGGACTGACCACCGTGATGTTCGGTAACAATGCTAACAGCAGTCTGGTCGGTGAGATCATGTCCATGGTCATTACGCTGCTGGATAACAGTAAATCCGGCGGAGCATGGTAATAATACGGTAAAGCACTTGAAAAAAGTGCTTTTTATATGCCTTTTGTTGTAAAATAATAATTAAAGGAAGTAAAACAAATAATTATCAGGGAGTACTTAATATGAAACCTTATCAGCTGATTTTTATCGCAGTATACATGCCGGTAGTGATCATGTATCTTTTCTCGGAAACCAGCGGTGACTTCAAAAGGAGAGCCGTTAATAAGATAGCCCTGGCATCAATGTTCATGCTGTATGCACTGGTGGAGTTGTTCCGCAGGGATCCCAGAACTCCTTTTGACTATCTTCTGATGATTGCCATAATCTTCTCTTTCCTGGGCGATGTATTCCTTTTGTGGGATTTCGTCAAAGGTGGAGTGCTGTTTATGATAGGAAACTTCCTGTACATAGCCTATTTCCTGTTAAGAATCATCAGCAACGGCATTACAGCTGGTAACATAGCCTGCATTACCGCCATGGCTGCCATTCCTATAGGGATGTTTATGTACTGGTGCAGCACCGGGTTTGTCAAACTGGGTAAACTGCAGATCTTCAAACTCTATGTAGGGTCCATAACAGTTGCTGCCGCCTGCGGACTGGTGCTCATGTATACGCTGAAATCCATGCGCGGCAATCTGATGGGCATAGGCATACTTCTGTTTATGATATCAGACTATTGGCTGAGCCTGCATAAGTTCAGAGATAAGGAAAGCAAGTTCTTCCTGCGGTCCAACAGTTTCTCCTATTTTACGGGAATGATGTTAATAGCCCTGTCTATGGGAATGTTATAAGAGGTAGTTATTTATGAAACATGTATTTATCATTAATCCGGCCGCCGGCCCCAAAAACAGCTTTGACACCATCAAGGCGATGGTTGAGAAGCACACTGAAATAGACTATGTGATTTATAAGACTCAGGGTGAAGGGGACGCAACAATCTATGTAAAGAAGATGTGTGAAGATAACCCTGAAGAACAGCTGAGATTCTATGCCTGCGGCGGTGACGGCACCATGAATGAAGTCCTCAATGGCGTTGTGGGACATCAGAATGCCGCCCTGACAGTTTATCCTTCAGGAAGCGGCAATGACTATGTAAAGTATTTCGGCGGTGCCAGGCTTTTCCTGAACCTTGACAGTGTCATAAAGGGTACGGAAGTTCCTGTTGATGTCATGAAGATCAACAACCGCTATGCGCTTAACGTCATTAACTTCGGCTTTGATACTGTAGTGGTCAAGACCATGATGAAGGTGAAAAGACTCCCATTGATGAAGGGAAAGATGTCCTACATTGCCGGTGTAATATCAGGCTTGTTTGGTGGGCGTCATAATAACTGTTACATAAAGGCAGATGGCGAACTTCTGAATCCGGATGGCGAGTTTATGATGTGCACCATGGCCAACGGTTCCTTTGTCGGAGGGTCCTTCAACTGCGCACCGCGTTCAATAGTTAATGACGGACTTATTGAGGTAACGGTAGTCAAGCCGGTAGAGCTGATCAAGGTGCCTGATTTCATAGGCAAGTACACAAACGGAACATTCATTGACGATCCTGCCTGTCAGAAATACGTAACATACCGTCAGGCCAGAAAGATCGAACTTGACTGGGATAAGCCGTACGATATGTGCATTGACGGTGAACTGGATGTGGATAGCCACTTCACCATTGAAAACCTGGAAGGTGCCGTCAGGTTTGTGGTGCCTGCCGAGGACTGTGAGTGTTAAAAAAGAATAACAATCTGTTATAATAAAGAAAAGAGAAGCCTTATTACGGCGAAAGGAGATATAAAAATGAAGAAATTGATTCTGATCGTTTTGTCGTTGCTGATTATCGTATCTCTTGCCGGATGCAAACCGGGGGATAAACCTTCTGAAACCGGAGACAAGGAAACTCTTGCAGAACTGTATAAAGCAGTCAAGAGTTCGGAGGGCAGATGGATATCGATGATCCAGGCCAATAACTACTATCTCGATTTTATTGAAAAAGACGGTAAATACCTAGTTGAGATGATCAATCATGATTTTGACACGAATACCGATACGGTCAAAAACTACGAAGCAGTTGATGCTGCATATAACAAGGAAACCGGTATTTACACTGTGGATTTAGTTGAAGTGGGGCAGTCATCGGCAAAACTTGTCATGCATATTGATTCCAAGACAGCTGCCGCAAATGAACTGTACACTGAGTGCGTCTTCAAGAACAATGAAAGCATTTACTATGTGTTTGATCCGTATGTTCAGGATGATCCTGAACCGTTAATTGATTTCTTTAAACTGGTAAAGGAAGATGAGGGCAGATGGTCACAGGCTGCCGGGGCGATAGACTTCCATATCCTGTTCCGCCTGATAAATGGCAAACATATGGCAACACTTATTAAATTTGACAAGGGCGGTTATTTCTTTACAAAACTGGATTATGAGGTTGATGGCTACGTTTACAACAAAGAGACAAAGATTTTTACAGTAGACCTGAAGGGAGATAATAACTACACTCTCCATGTCGATGTTTCCAATGTCGATAACATGCTGATAAATGCGGAGAATCCTTTTGATGAAAACAAGATCATAGAGTACATGTTCGAGCCAAATGACGGTACAAGATACTTCATTCACGCAGGTTCTGATGCCATTTCTCCTGACAGTTATCTGCCAAACTTCATACTTAGACCTGATGGCACTTATCTCTTTATAGAGAACATGGGTAACGGTTTTAGAATGTTCAGCGGCACCTACCAGGAAGACAGCACTCAGCTTATTCTGAAAATGGAAAATAAGGAAGAATTAGGTGGTGCTACTATGAGTGAGTTGGAGAAGGTCGTCTTCAAGAAACAGGCAGACGGTACACTCGTTCTAAATGATGACCTCGCAATCAGCTGGCATGGCGATAAGTTCTACCAGTACATGCCGTAAACCAATAAGAAGTCTACACAACAAAAAAAGCCTCCAATCGGAGGCTTTTGTCTTTTATAACTTTAACAGTTTTTTGATGCCGTCCTTGCCGTATTTCAGGGCATACAGGACCGGAAGAATTTCAAGTCGTCCCATGATCATGCCTACGATTTCAACGATGAGAACACCGGCTGAAGCAGTTGGGGAAGTAACTCCTATGGACAGACCGACAGTAGACAGTGATGAAGCGAATTCAAACATTGCTTCATGCAGCTGACATCCTGAGAAGGCCAGTGTCAGGAATACACCAAGCACATACATTATGATGTAGAGGCTGACATAGTTTACAGTATCTGTCTGTTCCTTAGCGGTTATGATGTCTTCACCGGTTGGGCGATAGATACGCATTGTGCTCATTCTTCTTGCCGGATAAAGCTTGTCGAATACAGCCTTGAACTGTGCCTTTATGTAGATGTATACTCTGGTGAGCTTTAAGCCGCCGGCTGTAGAACCCATGCCTCCGCCAAAGATCATCAGAACCGTAAGAAGGAAGATGACCAGGTGAGGCAGGTGATCATAACCGCTCATCGCAAAGCCTGAGGTAGACAGACTGGAGAAAACATTAAACAGAGAGTACACGAAGTTGTCCCATGTACTGATAGACTGGGCATTTGCCATGGCAATCATCATGATTGGAACACATATTACACATATCAGCAACAGGAATCTTAATTCCGTGTTCTTGTATACTTCTCTGAACTTTCTCTGTGACAGCATCAGCAGCACAACCGTATTCGTCGTACCCAGCAGCATCAGCAGCACCAGCCACAGGTTGATTGCGGCACTGTAGTTGCCGAAACTGGCCAGTTTGGTAGAAAATCCGCCGGTGGACAGGGCACACATGGTGTGGTTAAGAGCGTCAAATAACGGCATTCCCAGAGCCACGAAACCAAGAGTTCCGACTGCCAGAAGAACCATGTAAATCTTCAGAATCGTTCTTGTAGTGATCTGCAGGTTTGGACGCAGCTTGTCAGGATGGCCCTCCGCTGAGAACAGGTCCATGGACTGCTTGTCATGAACAATTGAAAGGAACAGCACAATGAACCCGAATCCGCCGACAAATTGCATGAGTGAACGGTGGAACAGGAATATCATTGGTGTGGCTTCCACGTCCATGGTGGACAGACCGCAGGTGGTGAAACCTGATACTGATTCAAACAGAGCTCTTAATACCGGTAGCAGGCCGCTGGTTATAAACGGCAGGGCTCCGATGATGAAGTTGAACACCCAGGCAAACAGAACAAAGGTAGTGCTTCTTCTCTGGGTAATGGTGTAGAAACGTGAAGGTACGTATTTCTTACCAAATACAAGGAAGAGAGCGCCAGTCAGAAAAGCAACGGCCGATGATATGAGAAAATGTACCGCATACCGTGCTTCGGAAGGGTAAAAAGGCAGAACAACCACAGGGAAAAGAGCTATCACACCGGACAGTATGGACAGTTTTCCGTAGTTGTTCAGCTCCAGCAGTTTCTTGTCGTTCATAGTTGTTATCCTGCAATGACCTTGGTTGCTTCGTCTTCGTGCTCGGCATCCGTGATAAGAAGAAGGCTGTCGCCGGCAACGATCTTTGTTGCACCGTAAGGGACGATTACCTCTTCATTTCTGATAATACATCCGATAATTGCCTGATTAGGCAGAGGTATGTCTTTCAGTTTCATTCCTGAGATCTTGGCACCCTCAGCTACCGTGATTTCGGAGATGCGGATACGGGCATCTGTGGTTGGAACGATACGGTTCAGCTGATCAGAGAAAGTCTGCTGCTCAAGAGAACCGGCAATCATTGATGTTGCGCATATTACGCTGTCAACTCCCATGGCATCGAACAGAGGCTTACGCTTTACGTCTGACAGCAGGGATACGGTCTTCTTGACACCGTAAACCTTCTTGCATAATTCACAGGTAACAAGGTTATCGGCATCATGTTCATACATGGTGATGGCGATGTCATATTTGAAAATGTCGGCATCTTCCAGAACCCTGGCTAGTCTGCCGTCACCGCGGAAGACATGCAGGCCTTTGATGGTTGACAGTCTTTCACAGAATCCGACTTCGTCGGAAACGATAGTTACATAATGGTTTTTTAATAACAGGGATTCAGCCAGAGATCTGCTCTGGGTTCTTCCGCCGATGATGATTATCTTCTTCTTCATGGCTATTTACCTCCCTGATAGATCTCAATTACCTCGTCAGCGGATAACTGAGCAGGGCAGATGGTTGAAATGCCCATATCTGTACATAGAGATTCCTTGTCCTTGTGGATGACTCTTACCATGACGTTTTCAACGTTGAAAAGCGCCTTGGCAGCCTGACCGACAAAGATATTGTTGTTTTCAAAGTTGGTAACGGCGATCACGGTAGTGGCTTTTTCGATGTCCGCTCTCTTAAGCGTTTCAAGATCACAGCTGTCTCCAACGATGGTCAAGCCTCCGAACGATGATTCCAGACGGCGGAAAGCATCGGCACTACGGTCTATTACTATTACATTGGCACCGGTATGGTAGATCTCGTTGGCAACTCTGGCACCCAGAGTACCGCAGCCGGCTACTATGGTAAGGTTTTCTTTCCTGTTGCTCATAAATGGATGTCCTTCCTGTCATATAAAATATGACTATATAATATTATTACAACTCCCTGCGTTTCGCAATGAAAATAGTATGTAGGGCGTGCCTGGGACTGTTGTTGAATAATAAATATATAAAAAGTGCAAATAAGTGCTTGACGGCCTGTTTATCTTGGGTTAGAATAACAAGGCTGAAAGTTGGCTCCGTTGTGAGCCATATAAATGTAAGCCGAATGGCACACCCGGAAGTGTGTGCAGAAAGGAGAAAGAAATGCCAACTATTAACCAATTAGTTCGTAAGGGACGTGACAGAAAAGAATGGAAGTCCAATTCACCTGCTCTGAACCGCGGTTACAACACTCTTAAGCGTCGTACCACTAACCTGACAGCTCCACAGAAGCGTGGTGTCTGCACCCGTGTAGGTACTATGACCCCTAAGAAGCCTAACTCAGCTTTACGTAAATACGCTCGTGTACGTTTAAGCAATGGAATGGAAGTAACAGCTTATATCCCAGGTGAGGGACACAACCTGCAGGAACACAGTGTTGTACTGATCCGTGGCGGCCGTGTTAAAGACCTGCCTGGTGTCAGATATCATATCATTCGTGGTACCATGGACTGCGCCGGTGTAACTGACCGTCAGCAGGCACGTTCATTATACGGTACCAAGAGACCTAAGAAGTAAACCGTTGATTGTGAAAGGAGGAAAACACAATGCCAAGAAAAGGACATATTACTAAGAGAGATGTATTAGCAGATCCTATTTATAATTCAAAATTAGTAACTCGTTTAATCAACAGAATCATGATCGACGGGAAAAGAGGAACTGCACAGACTATTTTATACAACGCCTTTGAAATCGTTGAAGAAAAGACAAGCCGTCAGCCAATGGAAGTTTTCGAACAGGCTCTTGACAACATCATGCCGGTTCTCGAACTGAAACTGCGCCGTGTCGGTGGTTCAAACTACCAGGTACCTGTTGAAGTTTCACAGGAAAGAAGACTCACCCTGGGTTTAAGATGGTTAGTAAACTACGCCAGACTGCGTAATGAAAAGACCATGGAATTAAGACTTGCCAACGAGATCATCGATGCATCTAACGGTGTTGGCGGCGCTGTCAAGAAGCGTGACGACACTCATAAGATGGCTGAAGCAAATAAGGCATTTGCACACTATCGCTGGTAGGAGCTTATATGCCAAGGGAATTTGACCTACTACACACTCGTAATATCGGTATCATGGCTCACATCGATGCCGGTAAGACGACTACCACAGAGCGTATACTGTACTACACCGGGCGCACCCACAAGATAGGGGAGACTCATGACGGTACGGCTACCATGGACTGGATGGAGCAGGAACAGAAGAGAGGTATCACCATCACTTCCGCCGCTACCACAGCTACATGGAAAAACTGCCGCATCAACATCATTGACACCCCAGGGCACGTCGACTTTACGGTGGAAGTAGAGAGATCGCTCAGAGTCCTTGACGGAGCCGTAACGGTGCTCGATGCCAAGGCCGGGGTAGAACCGCAGACAGAAACCGTCTGGCGGCAGGCTTCGACATATGGTGTACCGAGGATCGTCTTCGTCAACAAGATGGACTCCGTCGGTGCCGACTTCTACATGTCTGTAGACAGCATTGGCAAGCGTTTGGCTGCCAAGGCTGCACCGATTCAGCTTCCTATAGGAGTTGAAGCAGACTTCAATGGTGTCATTGATATTGTTGAGAGAAAAGCATGGAAGTTTTCTGATGATGTCAATGTACCGGATGTAGAGATACCGGTACCTGATGATATGGTAGATGCCATGGAAGTATACCGCGAAAAGCTGGCGGAAATGGTGGCTGATTATGATGATGACTTCATGATGCAGGTTCTGGAAGGTGAGGATATCTCTACTGAAGACCTGAAAGCCGCAATCCGCAAGGCAACTATTTCCGGTGATTTCTTCCCGGTTCTGGCAGGTGCAGCGTACAAAAACAAAGGTGTCATTCAGATGCTGGACGCCGTAGTTGACTACCTACCGTCACCGGTGGAAGTTCCGCCTTATAAGGGCGTTAACTCCAGAGGTGAGGAAGTACTCATCCACGCGGACGACAACGGACACTTTGCAGCATTGGCATTTAAGATCATGACCGACCCGTTTGTCGGTAAGCTGACCTACTTCAGAGTATATGCAGGTACAGCTAAGGCAGGGTCATATATTTACAACGCAACCAAGGGACAGAAGGAAAGATTCGGGCGTATCATGCAGATGCATGCCAACCGCCGTCAGGACATTGACGAGGTTCACGCCGGTGATATCGCCGCTGCCATTGGATTCAAGTATACCTCAACAGGTGACACCCTGTGTGAACCGGGGCACGATGTGAGACTTGAATCAATGGTATTCCCGGAACCGGTAATCAACATGTCTGTTGAGCCGAAGACCCGTAACGACCAGGATAAGATGGGACTGGCTCTGGCAAAACTGTCAGAGGAAGACCCGACATTCAGAACCTATACGGATACGGAAACCGGACAGACCATCATTGCCGGCATGGGAGAACTCCATCTGGACATCATTGTAGACCGCATGAAGAGAGAATTCGGCGTTGAATGCAATGTAGGTAAGCCGGAGGTTGCTTACAGAGAAACCATTACCAAGGCAGCAGAATGCCAGGGTAGGTTCGTCAGGCAGTCTGGCGGACATGGCCAGTACGGCGATGTCTGGATCAGATTTGAACCTAACGAAGATAAGGGCTTTGAATTCGTTGATGCCACAATAGGCGGAAGCATTCCGAAGGAATTCATCAAACCTGTTGAAGACGGCTTAAGATCAGCCTTAAACGGCGGCTTACAGGCCGGATATCCGGTGATCAACATCAAGGCAACATTATTTGACGGCTCCTATCATGAGGTGGACTCAAGCGAGAACGCTTATAAGATAGCTGCCAGTCTGGCTTTGAAGGAAGCGGCAAAGAAATGCGCTCCTGTCATTCTGGAACCGATCATGAACGTTGAGATAACAACTCCAAACGAGTATCTCGGTTCCGTAATGGGAGACATTACCTCCAGACGCGGTCAGATCTATGACCAGGTTGAAAGAGGAAATGCCACAGCCGTCAAAGTCATGGTGCCGCTCTCTGAAATGTTCGGATACGCAACGTCGTTACGTTCATTTACACAGGGAAGAGGCAACTTCGTAATGCAGATGGATCACTATTCACAGGTACCTTTCAGCATTACGCAGGAGATTATCAAGCGCAATGCCGGGGTAATCGATATTTATTGATTTATCAATTATTATGCATTAAAATGTTTATTGGGTTTAACGAAAATCAAGGAGGAAAATAAACAATGGCAAAACAGAAATTTGACAGATCTAAGACACATGTTAACATTGGAACTATCGGCCATATCGACCATGGTAAGACAACTTTAACATCTGCTATTACCAGAGTTCTTGCTAAGCAGGGTAAGGCTCAGGCTATGGCATACGATCAGATCGATGGTGCTCCAGAGGAAAAGGCTCGTGGTATCACTATCAACACAGCACACGTTGAATACGAAACAGATGCTCGTCACTACGCTCACGTTGACTGCCCCGGCCATGCCGACTATATCAAGAACA
>JAEEGL015406382.1_pt1 | contig 25597 bp, 21 predicted proteins | sample 9134231 | NCBI WGS metagenome assembly JAEEGL01 (sample SAMN16246548, study PRJNA631951) | gut metagenome | biome: gut microbiome; feature: rumen; material: fiber-attached | host: Bos | place: Iran: Karaj | collected 2018-10
ATCAAAGACATTCTCGTCACCCTGAACGCCGCGGATATCGCGGCTATCTTCGCTGAACTGGAGCCGGAGATCCTGCCCCTGCTGTTCCGGTTGCTCCCCAAGGAGCTGGCGGCGGACACCTTCGTGGAGATGGACCCGGATCAGCAGCAGCTGCTCATCACCCGTTTTTCTGATACAGAGCTCAAAGAGGTCATCGACGAGCTGTACATCGACGACGCCGTGGACCTGGTGGAGGAGATGCCCGCCAACGTGGTGAAGCGTATCTTGGGTCAGGCCGATCCGGAGACACGCAAGCTCATCAACGAGCTGTTAAAGTACCCGGAAGACAGTGCCGGCAGCATCATGACCACCGAATTTGTGGAGCTGGGCATGGGCTACACGGTGGAGGATGCCATCAAAACCATCCGGCGCACGGGCTTTGAGAAGGAGACCATCAACGATTGCTTTGTCACCGGCCCCGGCCGTACTCTGGAGGGTATCATCTCCATCCGCTCGCTGATCCTCGCTCAGGACGACGAAAAGGTGGCCGATATCATGGACACCAACGTGGTCAGCGTCAACACCATGGACGATCAGGAGACCGTGGCGCAAAAGTTCAAGAAATACGACTTGACCGCTATGCCTGTGGTCGACGGGGAGAACCGTCTCGTGGGCATGGTCACCGTCGACGACGCCATCGACGTCATGGAAGAGGAGGCCACGGAGGATATCGAAAAGATGGCCGCCATCACGCCGTCGGACAAGCCCTATCTCAAAACCGGCGTCTTCGAGATCTATAAGCACCGCATCCCCTGGCTGATGCTCCTCATGGTGTCAGCCACCTTCACAGGCCTTATCATCAGCAGTTTTGAGGAAGCCCTGGCCGCTCAGCTGGTCCTGACCGCCTATATCCCCATGCTCATGGATACGGGCGGTAACTCCGGCAGCCAGGCCTCCGTCACCATCATCCGCGGTCTCTCTTTGAACGAGATCCAATTCCGGGATATCCTGACCGTCATCTGGAAGGAAGTGCGGGTGGCCGTCCTCTGCGGTATCAGCCTTTCCGCTGTCAGCTTTCTCAAGCTCATGCTCCTCGACAAGGTGGGGACGCTGGTAAGTCTTTCCGTATCCCTGACGCTGGCGGTCACCGTGACCATCGCCAAGTTCATTGGCTGCACCCTGCCCATGCTGGCGAAAAAACTGGGCTTCGACCCGGCGGTCATGGCCAGTCCCTTTATCACCACGGTGGTGGACGCTCTTTCACTACTTACCTTCTTTTCCATTGCGAAGGCCATCATCGGCCTGTGATATTCTGCCCGTAAGGAGGCGAAACCATGAAGAAGCTGTACGGGAACCTCTACGATCAATATGGCCCCTGCCCTGTCTGTGGCAGGCTTATGCGGCCCGTGCGCTATTTTACGGGGGTGGAGGGGAAGACCACCAACACGGGCTCCCGGCAAATCAACCACGGCTCCCGGCAGTATACCCAGACCTTTACCTCCACGCACTATTCTGACATTCGAGAGCATCGTCTAGGCTTCTGCGAGGCCTGCGACCGGGCGGAGTTCGAGTTTAAGGAAGCCAACTGGCCCAAGCCCGGCAAGGCGGGCCTGATCGGCGCTGTTGCAGGCGGCGGCTTGATCGTTGTGGGCGCTATCTTGCTTCTTGCATTCTTTCGCATGGTCGACGCGCCTAACGCCCTATCGGCGGTGGCCATTGGCAGTATGGCCGTGGGCTTGTTCACCTTGATCGTCGCCCTGACCAACCTGCTGCCCCAGCGACATGAGTATATTCGGCATCAAAAGGGCTATCGCGCGCCCTACGTACCCAAGACCGAGGCGCAGCTCAGCGATATAGCCAAGGGCTGGGCCAAGCCCTATCCCTCCGACGGGCGCACCTATTGGAGCCTATCCGAGATGCAGATCATGCAGAAGATGAACGGCAACTACTTTTTCCAGTGAGCGCCGGGGGCTGCCTGCCGACGCCACCGAAAACCAATGATAGGATTGTAAGCATAGATGGAACCTGTTGAAACCCGTCCCCTGGATGTGTCCGTCGTCCCCTGTGACGCTTATGAACCGGCGCAAGCCAAGGCCGCCCTGCGGGCGGTCCTGGCGCCTCTGGGCGGCCTGAGCTTTGTCAAGTCCGGCGATAAAGTCGTCATCAAAGCCAACCTCATCACCTTTCTGAAACCGGACAAGGCGGCCACCACACATCCGGTGTTGTTAAGCGCCCTCACGGAGCTGCTGGCGGAACGAGGTGCTGTCGTCGTCATCGGCGACAGCCCGGGCGGCCCCTACTCGCTGCCGTATCTCAAGCGGGTCTACGCCGCCACCGGCCTCAACGACTGCGTGAAAGCGGGAGCCGTCCTGAACCAGAACACCGAAATCAGGCAGGGGTCCTTCCCCGAGGCGAAGGTCATGCGGGAGTTCACCTACACGGCGTATCTCGATGACTGCGACTACATCATCGACTTCTGCAAGCTGAAGACCCACGGCATGATGGGCCTTACCGGCGGCTGCAAGAATATGTTCGGCGCCATCCCCGGCACGGACAAACCGGAGTATCACTACCGTTACCCGAACCCCACGGACTTCTCCCGGATGCTGGTGGATATAAACGCCTATTTCAAGCCCGTATTGACCATCTGCGACGGCGTCATGGCCATGGAGGGCAACGGGCCCTCCATGGGCAAACCCCGGAAAATGGGCCTACTGGCGGCCTCTAAATCGCCGCATAAGCTGGATCTGGCCCTGGCAGCCCTCATCCATATGACCAGGGAGGACGTGCCCACCCTGGAAGCCGCCTACGAGCGGGGGCTTATCCCCGACACCGTCCAGGAGCTTTCTGTTTCCGAGGGATGGGAGAGGTTCATTTGCCCGGACTTTGAGACCATCGGCGTCAAGAGGGGCCTGTTGTTCACCGACGAGGCATCCGGTTTTATCGGTAAGCTTTGGGGCAAGATTGTCAAAGCCGCAGTTCAGCCCCGGCCCCAGGTCAAAAAGGAGGACTGCATCGGCTGCGGCGAATGCGCCAAAGTATGCCCCGCCAAAGCCATCACCATGGTGGAGAAGAAGCCCAATATCGACTATAAGAAGTGCATCCGCTGCTTCTGCTGCCAGGAATTCTGTCCCATCGGCGCCATGAAGGTCCGCCGCACGGGCCTGAGCAAATTGTTGGAAAATATCAGATAAATCATTATCTTATAAAGGAGAGACCTATGCGTGAGCTGTTGTGGACCCCCAGCGAGGATGTGCGGAAGGCGTCCAATATGTACGCCTTCATGGAGATGGTCAACCGGGAAAAGGACCGGAACTATCGGGAGTATAAGGAGCTGTATCGCTTCTCTGTAGACGAACCGGAGGCGTTCTGGGACATCCTGTTCCAGTATCTCGATATCGTCCATTCCGTGGGGTATGAGAAAACCGTGGACGATATTCGCAAATTCCCCGGTGCTAAATGGTTTTCCGGCTGCAAACTGAACTATGCGGAAAACCTTCTGCGTCACGAGCCCAACGACGAGCCCTGCCTCATTTTCCGGGGTGAGGATAAGGTACGCCGGGTCTTGAGCTGGAAGGAAGTGACGGAGCAGACCTTCCGCTTGGCTACGGCCCTGCGGGACCTGGGCGTAAGGGCCGGGGACGCGGTCTCAGCGTATCTGCCCAACCTGCCCGAAACCGTCATCGCCATGCTGGCCACGGCGGCGGTGGGCGGCGTGTGGTGTTCCTGCGCCACGGATATCGGCCCCGGCGCGGCCTTCGATCGGCTGGGTCAGGTGTCCCCCAAGGTCCTGTTCACTACGGACGGATACTATTATAAGGGTAGGGAATTCGATACCCTGCCCAACGCGGCCCAGGTAGCCGCCCGTATGGACCAGCTCAAGAAGGTGGTCGTGGTCCACTATGCAGGGGACACGGCGAGCATCGCCAACGTACCCAACGCCGTGCTCTATGAGGACTTCCTGGCGAAGGATGTGCCTGAGCCCTTCGTTTACGAGCAAAGGGAGTTCAACGACCCCACCGTGGTTATGTTCTCCTCCGGCACCACCGGCAAACCAAAATGCATGGTCCAGTCCGTGGGCGGGCTGCTCATCAACCAGCTCAAGGAGCTGGTGCTCCACCACGACATGAAGCCCTCGGACCGAATGCTCTATATCACTACCTGCAGTTGGATGATGTGGAATTGGCAGGCAGCCACCCTGGGCGCGGGCAGCTCCATCGTCCTCTATGACGGCAATCCGTCCTACCCCGATCTCGATGCCATCTGGAAGGTCCTGGAGGAGGAGGGCGTCACCGTCTTCGGCCTTTCTGCCAGCTATATCCACGCCCTCATGGCCGCCGGGTTCAATCCCAAGGACCATGCGGACCTTACAAAGCTCCGCATGATCTCCCAGACCGGGTCGGCCCTCAGCGAGGAAGGGTTCAGGTTCGTGTATCGAGAGATCAAGCAGGACCTCCATTTCAACTCCATCGCCGGCGGCACGGACATTAACGGCTGCTTCTGTATCGGAAATCTTCTGAACCCCGTGTACGTAGGCGAGCTCCAGGCTCCGGGGCTGGGCATGAAGATCGAGTGCTATGACGAGAACGGCAAGCCCGTTCGGGACACCCAGGGGGAGCTGGTCTGCGAAATACCGGAACCCAGCATGCCCATATGGTTTGCCAACGATCCGGATGGCGAGCGATATATGAACGCTTACTTCCGCGTGTACCCCGGCGTCTGGCATCACGGGGACTATGTCCAGTTCAACAGCGAGACCGGCGGCGTCACCTACTTCGGCCGGTCTGACTCCGTGCTCAAGCCCTCCGGCGTGCGCATCGGCACCGCGGAGATCTACAACATCGTGGAGAAGCTCCCGGAGGTCCAGGACAGCCTGGCCATAGGTCAGCAGTACCACGACGATCAACGGATCCTGCTCTTCGTGCAGCTTGTTCCCGGCGCTGAGCTCACCGAGGAGCTGAAAAAGCGGATCAAAAAAGAGCTGCGCACCAAGGCTTCGCCCCGGCATGTGCCGGCGTTGATCTACGCCGTGCCGGACCTCCCGAAGACCTTCAACGGCAAGAAGGTGGAGTCAGCCGTGACCAACCTGGTCAACGGACGGAAAATCACCAACCGGGAGGCTCTCGGCAATCCGGAATCCCTGGACTTCTTCGAGGCGCTGCTGCCCGAACTGCAGAAATAAACGCCATAGGAGCCGTCGCAACAGCGACGGTTCTTTTGAAAGGAATGCATATGATCCGCATCGGCTGCCATCTTTCCCCTTCCAAGGGGCTCGTCAAAATGGGCAGGGACGCCCTTTCCATCGGCGCCAACACCTTCCAATTCTTCTTGCGCAATCCCCGGGGCGGCAAAGCGAAGACCCTGGATCATGACGACGCTGCCGTGCTCATGGATCTGCTCCGGGAGAGGGACATGCTGCCCATCGTGGCCCATGCCCCCTATACCCTGAATCCCTGCGCCGCCGATCCCCGGGTCCAGGAATTCGCGGCCATGGTCATGAAGGATGATCTGGAGCGAATGAAGGCGTTCCCGGGCAATCTATACAATTTTCATCCCGGCAGTCATGTAGGACAAGGGACGCAGAAAGGCATAGAGAAAACAGCGGCGCTGCTCAACGCCCTGCTGTCGCAGGACATGCCCGTCACCGTACTCATCGAGACCATGGCGGGGCAGGGGAGTGAGATAGGCGGAACGTTTGAGCAGGTGGCCGAGATCATTCGTCGGATGGAGCTGCAGGACAAGGTGGGCGTGTGCCTGGACACCTGCCATGTGTTCGCCGCGGGGTACGATATCGTGCACGATCTTGATGGCGTATTGGAAGCTTTCGACAAATATATCGGGTTATGTCGTCTTAAGGCCCTGCACATCAACGACTCCATGATGCCTCTGGGGAGTCACAGGGACCGCCACGCGCCCATCGGCAAGGGCTGCATTGGCTTCAGCGCCCTGCTGGCTCTTGTCAATCATCCGGCCCTGACGCATCTTCCCATGATCCTGGAAACGCCTCAGGATGAACTTGCAGGGTATGCCAGAGAGATTAGGCTCCTCCGAGGCAAAGCCGTGGACAATTTGTAACAAATCCGGGCTGAACTTGCTTTTGTCCGGCGGATTTGCTACTATACACTTAAAAATGGAAGGGAGTCGCTTCGGGATATGGATAAAACCACCGGTTTTCGTACCGTAAAGGCTCCTTCCAGCATTGAGCTGATCATCAACAAGTCCCGTTTCATCGGTCAATGCTTTCCCATCTCCACTGAAAAGGACGCTTTGGACACGCTGGCCGTGCTTCGCAAACGGTATTGGGATGCCACCCACAACTGTTATGCATACTCCGTGGGTCAAAACGGGGAGATCGCCCGTTTTTCCGACGACGGAGAACCCGGCGGGACGGCGGGCATGCCCATGATGGACGCCCTCAGAGGCGCAGGCGTCACCAATGTGTTGTGCGTGGTCACTCGCTATTTCGGCGGGATCCTTCTGGGCACCGGAGGCCTTGTTCGGGCATATTCCCGTGCTTGCTCCGAAGCCATTCGCGCCGCAGGCATTGTGCGTATAGTCCCCTGCGACATGATCGAGTTTATTATTCCCTATGGGCAATGGCCCATGTTCCAGCAGGAAGCCCGAAAACAGGGGGCAGAGCTGAAACCCACGTATGCGGAGAACGTGCGCTGTCTTGCAATTATCGCGGCGGATAAAACTCGGTCATTTTTGGACGCAATATTCGATCAAAGTGCCGGTTCATTGACGGGGACCGTAACGGGCCAGACGTTTCGACCTTTGGAGGAATATGAAGAAAGGTAGCAAACGCATTCAGCATATCCTTGCTTTCACCGTTTTGCTGCTGCTTACGGTTTGGTCGACCTATGCCCAAACTGAAGAACCGCTGACGCTGACGGTAGAAGCGGATCCGGAATGCTTTCTGAGTGAAGCGGGAGAGATGACCTTCTTCCAGTTTACGGTGAAGAACAACCTGGAAGATGAATACCTCATGGAGAATGTTAAGCTGCAGGGAGATATTCTGGCAGCGCCTACGGTCATTTCAGACTTTATTACCATAAAAGCCAACGACGTGATGTCTTTTACGTTGTCGAATGTGCGCATAGAGGAGTTCATGCTTGACATGGACCTTTCCTTTCAGCTTACCTGGCAAACCACCGACTATGGGCAGGATGACGAGGAGCATCTGAATCCTATCAAGACCGATCATATCATTTATGCGCCCATACGCATCGAACGGTTCGAAGATCCCGTGATGACTTTGAGCGTTGTACCGGACGTGCTGCTTGCCCGGGAAGGGGATTCCGTTACGGTGACCTATACTCTGGCCAATAACACCAAATATGATATGACCAATATCACACTGCAGGATGCCGGTATTCCTCAACCGATCATCCAACTGGACAAGACGGTGCTGAATGCAGGCGAAAGCATGCAAGTGCGGACAACGTTTGAAATGGGGACCAACGCGGTGGAGCTGAATCCCACGGCTCAGTATACGGTGCGCGGGATCGAGTCAAAAACCACCGCTCCGGACAACTTGGTTGTGGAATATGTGGAGGTAGCTTTTCGGATGGAGGTGGAGAAATACCCCGCCACCTCCGAAGGGACCCTTTTTCGGATCACCCTTATCAATGAAGGAACCCATAGCATGACCGATATCCGCATCACGGATGAGATCGGCACGCAGATCGCAAAGGGCATATCGCTGGGAGCAGGGAAGGAGAAAACTGTATCCTGTACGGTTCCTTCGGCGGTATCTGCCAGCGCTGTACGTTATATCTCCTTTGAAGCAACAGGGTTGGATTGCGTAGGCAGCTCAGTTACGGCCAAGAGCCCTTCCGCCTATGAAGTGCTGCCCTTTGTGGAATCCGATCAAGTTAGGTTGAAGCTGTCCGTTTCCCTCACAAACTCCGTTCAAACCGACGATGGATCTAATCGGTTAAAGCTCCTGTTCGAGGTGCGCAACGATTCCCAGGTGCCCATCTCCAATGCCGTTATTACCGAGGGAGATTATTTCAAGAATACGGTCAATGAATATGACTCTTTGTCCACCGGTACGACCAGCTTTGAAAAGGAGTTTATCGTTCCGGCCGGCACTCGATCCCTGACCTTCGTGCTCACGGCCGTGGATCCGGCGCAAACTCAGTATGCCACCGTGCCTATGACGCTGGATCTCACGCCGCTGACAGCGCCCAAGCCGACAAGCCTGCCAGCCATCCGACCGGGAAAAACAGTGGATATCACCGGGACCATCTATGACACAGAGCGTTATATCAAACTGTTTAGGATGGTTTCGCTGATCGCGCTTGCGCTCACCCTCGTGTTTTTACTGCTGTCCCTCATCTTTCGGGTTGCGGAATCGAATGTTCGACGCCTCCTTCCCAAAGAACCTTTGAACCGTCCCTTTGGGCCGCGCAAATCCGTCACCGGTCCTGTGGCCGTCAAAGAGAATCGGGACCCTGTTCACGATATGTTTGGTTACATGCAGCCGGCGAAGCTCAGATATATGGATCGAACGGACAGACTGCCGGCAGTCGGACAAACTGAAGGGCTAAAAGAACGTAAAACACCGGCGACACCTTCGACACAAAACCCAACGGGGACCGTACCGGCTGTGTCTAGGATCACCGGCGCATATCGGAAGGAAGGGGACATTACCGCTGTTCCCGTGCATAAGACCCACACAAGGCCTGTGATGATGTCTTCAGATGATACCATGCCCTTTGCGCCGGTACGTGGGGATCAGACAACCGATGGGCCGGAACCCGTTTTAGCAGCTGCAGAGCTGCCCAAAGCAGAACCGGATCATACCGCCGGTTCGCCTCGCGTGCTGGAGGGCAAGCCTGTGCCCAGGATCATCCCCCGGAAAAAGATGGAGATCATCCGCGTCGAACAGCCATGACACAAAACTGCATTTTCGATTTGTACGGGACGTTGCTGGATATTCACACGGATGAATCCATGCCCTCTCTTTGGAGACGTATGGCCCTTTTCATGTCCTTCCAAGGGGCAGCGTATAAGGCTGACGAACTGAGAAGGGCATATGGCGCGGCCATAGAAAGGGATATGGACAGCATTAGCGTCGTGTTTCCTGCCGTTGCCAAAGAGCACATAGAGCCGGACATCCGGCGTGTGATCGGCGCGTTATACAGGCAAAAGGGGGTCACGCCCAATGCGGACAGGGTCCAGGACACGGCGACACTCTTTCGGACCTTGTCCATGCGGCAATTAACGGTCTATCCTGAGGCGGAGACAGTGCTGCGTATATTGCGGAAAAGGGGCAAGGGTGTATATCTTCTATCCAACGCTCAAGCGGCGTTCACCATGGCGGAGCTGGTGCATCTGCAGCTTGTTTCCTTGTTTGACGGGATCGTCCTCTCCTCTGACGTAGGGATAAAAAAACCGGATAAAGCCATATTCGACTATATCCTGTCCAAATATGGCCTTCGCCCGGAAACCTGCCTGATGATCGGCAACGACATGGAAGCCGATATGCAGGGAGCGGCGAGCGTTGGCATGGCGGGTCGATATATCCACACGAAACAATCCCCGGAACGGGAAAAGCCTGTGCCGCCTAACTGCAGCGTGATCCATCGCCTTTCCGATATCCTGTAAGTCGATCAATCCTGTTCGGTATCTGCGGGGTTTTTCGTCACAAATCTTCCGTCGAATACGGTGGCGAACCATCCCCAATCTTTCCAGCCGTTGGCGCCTTCGCTGATCCAGCGCAAAGTTAGCTCTCGGACGCCGGTCACCTGTACCGAAAAGGGGATAGGGGCGGTGGAACTGTCGATCTTTTTGAATTCACAAAGGAGTTTGTCGTCGCCGTATATCATGAGATCGGCGGAGGAACGATACAAATCCGCCTTCTCTCCCTGGGGAAAGGCGACTGTTCCGGCAAACACGGCATAGTGCGCCGTCAGGTCAAAGGTGATCGATCCAAGATCAGCTGAAAGACTGTGGCTGTATGAGTTGGAACGGGCATCTGTAAGATATCGATCCCATTTGACGGTGCTGTCCGCACCGGTTCTTGCGCTGCCCGTTTCGTCCATCAGCACGGGCATATCCTCCAAAAGAAACAGCATGTTCCCCCGGATCTCGGCAAGCAGCAAAAGCATCTTTGAGGAGTCGATCCATTTTAATCCATCCTCCAGCACGGAGCATGCGCCGGACAGATCCCCAGCATCCTGAAGAGCTTTGGCCTGAGAACAGATGTCATCCTCATACTCGTGCAGGATCTGCTGCTCCATGAATTCCCACCCATATTCAGACGGGTGCTGCTCCCGAAGCTCACGCATATACTGAATCGCTGCAGCGGGTCCTTCTTCGCGCAGCGTTTTGCGGGCTTTGGCAAAGGATTCCAAAAAGGCAGCTTCCTTTGCCAAGTTACGCGTGTCTTCCAAAGCGGCATTCAAATCGGGATCATCTGAGCCTAACACGGTCTGACTCTGCTGCAGGATGCTTTCAGCGGCCGTGTATCGTCCTGCATCTATATCGGCTGTGGCCTGATCCAGGACTTGAGCCTTATATTCTGCCTCCGTCTCCGCCAGGCGATGCTGAGCGGTATCGTCGGCTATAAGCGCCTTGCGAAACAGAGGGATAGCCTGAGCATATTCCATTTTATCATAGCAGGAGTTCGCTTGCGCAAGGGCTACTCTGGCCGCTTCCATCTCCTCTATGAGCCCCATGTATATCAAAGCGTCTGCGCGGAAAACCTGGTGATTGCTAAGATCCGTGAAAGAGGCCATAGCGCTTTCATAGGTCAGATCTTCACGATAATAGCGGTTAACAAGCCGATCCATGTAGGCCCCGATCATTTCATCGGCTTTGTCCCGTTGCGAACCTGTGCCGAAGAATTGGGAGAGATACACGGATTCCGCGGCATCGTATCGACTGGTGTATAAGTCGAATGCAAAAAGAGCTCGAGGGCCGTATAGGATAGCTCCGATCAGCAGCAGAATAATCAGCGATATGAAGATGATCCGTTTGGATGTGGATTTCATTTTAGTTTTATCACCTGTATACCGTCTTCATCGTACAGCAAAGTGCCGTTCTCCTCAAAATACTCCATATCGACAGCAAAATTGGAACGTTCCGAGGGCCCGATATACACGTAGACTACGCCGTACTTTTCAAAGAGCTGCTCGTTTCCCCGGGGCTCCTCGAACATGATGTCGATATCCTCCTTACGTTCGCTGGTGTCGATACCATGGTAATACAGGAACAGATCCGGCCCACAGACGATGCTGCGCCCCGTCAATACGGAAACCGTGTTGAGATGCCAGTTGTAGTCCGTTAGGAATACTTTCCTGGCGTCTGTATTTTCGCGGATGAACTCGGCTGCTCGGATGTCGCCCGATGAAAACAGCATATAGGAACTGCGCCATTCACGAAGAATGGTCATAGGCCCGGAAATGAACAAGGAAAAACCCAGCAAAAATGCCATAAGAGCATGACAGGCAACCATATTCCGCGATCGCATATCCTTGGTTCGCGCGGACATATGCAGGGAAAGGAACAACAGGCAGACGCATAGCCCCACCATGCCCAGCAGAAGCGTGACAGGCAGGGAGAAGGACAGGAAGGACCGCGTTCTTTCGCGGATCAGACGGTACAGAAGATACAGCGCCAAACCGGATGTCAATGCCAGCAAAGCCCATGTCCAACCGTCTTTTTCCTGGTTGACAGTCGTCCGGAACAATTTGATCGTGAGAAAAATGAGAAAAGCCAGGATGAACAGCTCTGTGACGATACCGAAGGAAGGTATGGACATATCGTTCGATACATGGGCAAAGACCGTGAGATATATGACCATGCCCAGGAGGGATGCGACGAAGCCAAGCAGGGACAGGGCCGAGATCTGCGCGTTTGGCTCCGAAAAATATTTACATTCCAACCGGTGGCTGATAACGCCAAGAAGCTTTGCGGTGAGAGCGCATAAGCAGAAGAACCAGGGGAAGAGGAGCTTGTTATTATCATAAATATTCGGCTGGAAGACCAGGATCTCCGCCACGAACCAGAGAACCAGGAAGCCGCGGGCGATCTGCCGATCTTTTTTGGAAAGAAGGAGTAAAGCAAACGGCAGCAACAGGAACAGCCAGCCCAGATTTTTGACATAGAACCATAAAAAGGAGTCCACTTCGTTGGCCCAATTAAAGTGAATGCGCACCATGCCGCTTTCCGCTGCCTGCTGAAAGGCAAAGCCAAACAGCTGTGGAGCCGCGAGAAGCACGGCGATGCAGCCGTAGCAGCCCCATTGCATCAGGCGTTTTTTGCTGAAGTCCAACACCAGATCCTGTACGCAGTACACGGCGCTGACGATGCCCAACGCCAGAAAGGAGTGGGTGTGGATCAGAGGCAATCCGCCGGCAATCAGGATCAGGGGCACCAATGCGGAACTGCGCTTTTCAAAGGTGAAACGGATCAATAGATACAGGCAGGGGAACAGGAACGCCCAACCAAAGAGCGTGGCCCGCTGCGGGATGAGCATGTCCACAATGGGATTGACCCAGCGTAGACCTATCCGTGGTATGTTGGTGGGGGTCACATAGAAGTCTTCCAGCAGATAGGTCAGATTGTTGGGAAAGGCGCTTTCCTGGATAAGAGCGCCGACGGTGGATGCGCCGTTGAGGCGGTCGAAGAAATAAATGAAACCGAACCCACCGCCGATAAAAAAGAGATATGTGGCAAGTCGCGTTCGATCCGTTCGCTTCAGCCAGCTTTGAAAGGCAAAGTATACGCCAAGGATCACCAGCCCGTAGGCGTACAGGGCCGGCAGCAGATACGCCCATCGCAGGTTGGCGCCGATGAGGAACAGGGAAGAGCTGGGCACTTCGCAGAGGAAGGGGTAGTTGACGGTATGCCCTGGGAAAATGCTGTATTCCGGCGGGAAGAATCCCTGTTCTGCCAGGCTGGAAATGAAGCCAAGATGCATGGCTAAATCCCCATAGGTGGTCTGCCCTGCATAATAGCCGTCGTTTTTCGGTTGAAGGATATGCGTGGAAAACAGATATGCGCCCACAAGGAACAGAGGTAAAAGCCAAAGCAAGGGGACAAGAGAACGATAGTCTTCCGCCTTGCCTCGAGGCGCCTTCCCTTTCATGAATTGACTTACGATCGTGAGCAGGGCCATCAGAACGACGCCAAGTAAATGACTGAGAGGGACAAAGCCGAAAACAAACGAAAACAGGCTCGGCAGCCAGACACTGCCGAACAGGCCAAGGACCAGTCCCAGCCACAGACGACGGGAGAAGGATTCGGATGCAAAGAGGTATCTGCCGATCATCACGCCGGCCGCTGCGTAAAACAGCAGATACAGGATGGAAAGGATCATAGGACCTCCGCAATCATTTGCTTGATTATACCATGTCCGCGCAGGATTTGGAAATAGAAAACCCTCCCAAAAGGAGGGTCGGAAAGTTGCAATTCTGTAAAACTTTTATTATTTTGTCAAAAACAGCACGCCGATACATCCCGGCCCGCAATGGGAAGAGATGGTGCATCCGGCGGTGGTGACGATGATCTCACCCCAGGGACCATACTTCTTGACTTCCTCCTTCATCCATTCAATATCCGTTTCGGGGAATCCGGAATGAGTGATGAAGATACGATTCCGAACGATATCGGTGCGTCCGTCCAACTGATCGTGGATATAGGCGATGATGCACTTCTTCAGCTTCCCGAAGTATTTCTTGCCCACGGTCATGCCGCCGTTTTGATCGTTCAGTACCCGGATGCTGGGTTTGATGCTCATTAGGTTCGCACCCATGTGTGCTAAGGAAGAGCAGCGGCCGCCTGCATGGAGGAAGGCCAAGGTGTCCAGGATGAAGCTGGCGGAGTTCTTTTGGTTCAGGGCTTTCACTTCTTCATAGATGGTGGCGGCGTCCATGCCCTTCTTGACCCGTTCTCCCGATTCGCAGACCAAAAGGCCGGTGCCGGTGGATAGGCAGCAGGAGTCGATCACATACACGCCAGGGATATCCTCAGCCGCCAGGACCGCATTCTGATGGGTGGCGGAAAGCCCTGAGCCCAGGGAGATGTGGACCAAGTCGTAGCCTTGGCCGGTGAGACGTTTGAAGACCTCTTCATATTCGCCCACACTGACCGCGCTGGTCTTGGGCAGGGAGCCGGTCTTTTCCCAGTTGTCATAGATCATCTCATTGGTTATATTGACGCCATCCAGATACTCCTGACCGTTCATGGTCACATGCAGGGGAATGAGCTCCACATCGTAGCGCTCCTTCAGCATGGGGCCGATGTCGCAGGGGGTGTCGGCGGTGATCTTCACGGGTCTTGCCATAGGATGTTCCTCCTTAGTTGCTGGAAACCATAGTATCAGATTATGGCGTGTTCGTCAAACAGGAAAGATGAAATCCCGATCATTTTATTTGTATCCAAACGTCGCCGCTCATGGAATCGATATCGAATTGGGCTTCACCTGCGCCAAGGATGAGCTGCTTGGAGCCTACCTCCTCCATGTTTAGCAAGAGCTTGCCCGACATGGAGTCAAGATCGACGGTGCAGGAAGCGTCTTTCGGCAGGCATATGGAGGTCAAAGCTGAGGTGGTGTCCACCTGCACATCCTTAGGCATCGTATAAAACGTCAGCACAACGTGGCCCGACATGGTGTTGACGCGCACCTCTTTGTTGTCGTCCAGCCACAGCTGAACGGAACCGGATACGGAGGAGGCCTTGACCTTATGAACGGTCCCGGTCATACTCAAAAGGGAGGAAACACCGTTCATCCGCAAGGAATCGAAGGTACAGTCACGGAGCGTAACATCCCCGGAAACCGTGTCGAATCCCGCTTTGTCAGCAACGATATCGTGAAGCTCCACCATGCCCGAGACCGAATTTGTCTCCAACTCCTGCACCTGAAGCCCTGCCGCATGGACGGAAGCGGAGACCGTGGCGAACTTGCACTTCTGCAGCTGGTCCGCCAGGGAGCGGGGGAGGGAAACGGTCAGTTGTTTGAGGGGCAGCTTTCCGGGATGGTTCTTCCTGCAGGCCTGGATGCGGAGTTTGCCGCCGTTGATGGCGTACCGCAGCGCGTCCCTTTCATGAATCGGCCCGTCGGCAGTCTCTTCAATCCGGATCAAATCCCCGTCCGTCAGCACCACAGTCACGGAACTGCTGATCCAGTCGATGGTGAGCTCCTTCAACTCATTCGCCTTCAGAGAATACACTCCATCCTCCGAATATGGATTCTTTAGATCAAAATAGCGTTCACTCCCGTTATCCACGGCTGGATCGGACATGCGGGGAAAGAGGGCTGTGGCTAAGCGTCCGGCGATGAAGACGCCCATGCAGATACAGAAAACAAGGATCAGACACACGATCAAAATGATCCAACCTGTTTTGCTCATCTCTTATTTGCTCCGTTTCAGATCCATGTATTAAATGACAATCAACCCATTTATGACAGTATACGATCGATCCTTGTAAAATGCAATCCCATACGGACCAATCTGTCCTCAGGCTATTGCATTTTTCCGGATTATTTAGTAAAATGCACATTGCTTTTCACAAGGAGACAGGGTATATGACCATTATAGAACTGTGTATATTGGCGGTTGGGCTTTCCATGGACGCTTTTGCGGTTTCCGTCTGCAAAGGCTTGGCTATCGGCAGGATCCAATGGAAACACGTGGTGATCGTCGGGCTGTGGTTCGGCGGTTTCCAGGCGCTGATGCCCTTGATCGGATATCTGCTGGGCAGCAGTTTTGCGGAATATATCACCGCCGTGGACCATTGGATCGCCATGATTCTGCTGGTGCTCATCGGCGCAAACATGGTTCGTGAGTCATTGGATAAAGACCCTGAGCACGTGAATCCTTCTCTGGGATTCAGGTCAATGCTGGTTATGGCTGTCGCCACCAGCATCGACGCCCTTGCCGTGGGCATTACGTTTGCGTTTTTGGAGGTCCGCATCCTGCCGGCCGTCACCTTCATCGGCGTCACCACCTTCCTGCTCTCCGCCCTGGGGGTGAAGATCGGCAGCATCTTCGGCACGAAGTATAAGAGCAAAGCGGAGCTGGCCGGCGGCATCATCCTGATCCTGCTAGGCCTCAAGATCCTTTTGGAACATCTGGGCTATCTTCCCTTCTGAATCGATGCAAAAAGGACCGCATGCGCGGCCCTTTTTAGTTTACTCCCTATACCCAAAATGGAGCAGGGCTTCCAGGACGCCCCCGCCTACGGAAAGGGCCTTGTCTGAGACACAGCGGCAGTGCTCCGACCGGCAGCGGGGGTCTACGTCGCCGCTCTTCATGCCGGCATGGACGAAGGTCCCCTCCGGCAGGATACCCCGCAGAGTACCGTCGATAAGGCATCGGACCGGCTCCTGGTCCACATAGGCCACGATCTCGTTGGCTGCTACCTGGTCGCCAATGGCATGGACGGGATGGAATACGCCTGCTTTGGTGGCGTGGATGATCCGTTCCACGGTGTATCCGCCGATATTGCCGGGAATGCCCGTGTTGGCTGCGGCTGCTCCATCGTAGATGGCACGGCCCAGATAATGCCCTCGCTGGGTCTCCACCACAGCGTGACAATCCGTTCCGGCGTTGAATCCCGGTCCTACGGCGATGACGATAGGCGCATCCGTGATAGATGTGTCCAGGTTCACTTTTGCCAGTCGTGCGTCCACGATGGCATTTGGCTTCAGCAGGCGGCGGCATGAACCGTCGTCATCCGCAAAAACGGGGATGCGCTTTTGTTCCCAAAGGCGTACGGCGTCTTCTTTGACAACAGCCCTTTTCGCGGTGATGCCCTCCACAGTGCAATCTCCGTGAATGATCGCTTCAGAGAAGCATACCGTCCGTCGGATGGAGGTTGGTTTTGCAAGATCGGTCATAGCCAGTGCAAAGCCGCACCGATACAGCCGCACGGCGATGCCGCTGGCAATATCGCCTGCACCGCGGATCAGGATCATAGAAGCACACCCCCTGCCTTTTTGTTGAGTATACATCCAAATCCGTCCTCCGTCAAACGTTCCTTACCGATATAGGTTGGCGGCTACATATACCAGCCCCTCAATGGATGGATAACTGTCCTCATAGGCGGTTTCCCGGCGGATCATCTTTCCTGCCGCATCATAATACTCCTTATATGTAACCGATGTCTTACCTCGCCGTTCCTTTCGTTCCTCTACGCGGGAGCCGGCAGAAAGGCTCTCGTCCAGTAGGACCTTCGTGCCCTTGGATGGAAGGGAGCCTGTTCGCTTGGAAACGATTTGAATGTGATCGAAGTCTGGGCTGTGGATGCCGTAAAGCTTCACGGTGATTTTCTTTGCCTTTTTATCCAGGTGCGCGAAGATGACCAGCTCGCCCTCCGTGGAGTTGACAAACTTGAAATCCTTATACCCGGTAGCGATGGTGGCATCCCTGCCGATGGGCACGTAGTGCATGGGCCAGCTGTGATGGTGCCGCTCCGTGACGGGTAGATCAGCCATCATGACCGCGTTGAACAGGGTGGAGGACACTTGGCAGACGCCGCCGCCGTACTCCTTCTCGTAGGTTCCGTTGCGGATGGCAGGGGCCAGGTAGTACCCGTTCTCCTTGGTGCGGTCCAGTATGGTCTTGTTCATGCTGAACTCCTCCCCGGGTCCAAGGACGATGCCGTTGATCCGCGTCACGGCTAGAGCCATGTTGTTCACCCGGTTCTTTCGGCCCAGCGTGGATCCTTTGAAGGAGGTGGAGAATTCGGAAAGAAGCGAATATCTCCCTTGCAGATCCTCAATGGTCACGTCTGCCGCAACAGGTGTCCATTCCAGGTTGATGCTGGAGGTGCCTGTGGCAGTGAGCGCTCGCCTAAGAGAGCTTTCGTCGATTCGTTGCCCAGATTCCTCCGATGCAAAGGCAATGGGAGAGGCTGGATCATCCGTATAGAGCACCTGGGCGTTACGAGCCGAAGTTCCATACAGCCCATTCAGCCGTTGACAGACAGAGGTAAATATGACAGAGTCAACGGCCAGTACGCCGGTGCTTCCGACGAATACGCCCAGGTCGGATAACTTATAGCTTATTACATCGTTGCCCACACAAAGATCAATGGTTTTTTTGGCAGGATCAAAAGGCGTGGGAGAAGGCGGAGCGGTCCTCGTTCGCCCGGACAGGATCGTGCGCATGGGCTGCGTTTTTGCATTTCCTACCGTCCCGGAGCATCCACCCAGCAAACAGAGCAGCAGCATCAAGATCAATACGTGTTTCATAAGAGGTAGTATGTGCGGCAAAAAAGATTTTACGCGAAGGATTGACAAATGCTTCCCGGACCATTATAATTCTAAAATGCGCGGTGGTGCTGGAATTGGCAGACAGGCACGTTTGAGGTGCGTGTGCTTCGCGCGTACGAGTTCAAGTCTCGTCCACCGCACCAGCAAAAGCAGTGATTTGAAAAGATCACTGCTTTTTTCATTGGATACATTCTGTTTTAGTTGCTTTTTGCCGTAAGAATGCTATGATAGCGGTATAGCAAAGTGGAGAGGGATAATACCATGTCATTCGGCGTGCTGGTGGGGATCGTTTTCATCGTGGGGCTAATCCTGGGTGTGGGCCTTCTTTCCGGTCGTCGGGTGAAGAATTCTTCGGATTTTCTGTCGGGCGGCGGGAAGGCGGGCACCTTTTTAGTGGCCGGGGCCATCATGGGGAGCCTAGTGGGCAGCCAGGCCACCATGGGAACAGCGCAGCTTTCCTTCCAGTATGGATTTTCAGGCTGGTGGTTCACCTTGGGGTGTTGCTTCGGATGCCTGGCGCTTGGCCTTGTTTATACCCACAGACTTCGGCAAAGCGGCTGCCTCACGCAGAATGCTATACTTACCCGGGAATATGGGCCTGTCGTTGGCCGTCTAAGCTCCATCCTCTGCTCCATCGGCATCTTTATCAGCGTCTTTTCCCAGGTCATTGCCTGTGCCGGTCTTTTGTCCACCCTGTTCCCAGGCACAGCTCTTTGGACTGGTGCGCTGATCTCCGCCTTGCTGATGGGCCTTTACGTGACCTTCGGCGGCGCTTGGGGCGCAGGGATGGGCGGCATCATTAAGCTGATGCTGCTTTGCGGCGTGTCTCTCATGGGACTATGTCTGATCCTCTATTGGAGCCATGGCCCGGTCGGCCTCTGGAATGAGCTGAACAGGATGTTGACGGGCACCTCTGTTGGCTTGAGTCGGCAGCAGGCCACTGGCGTACAGAATATCACCGATGCCGGCATATTGAAGGCTCATTTTTTGAGCTTGACTGCCCGCGGCACGACCAAAGACCTAGGCTCAGGGTTTTCCCTGTTGCTGGGGGTCCTTTGCACCCAAACCTATGCTCAAGCCATCTGGTCGGGCAAATCTGACAAGGCGGCTCGCGACGGCGCGTTGATAAGCGCGGTGGCTGCCCCCTTTATCGGTCTGGGAGGCGTGGCGGTCGGCATCTTCATGCGAAGCCACTATATGCTCCGGGCGGAGGCGGAGGTGTTGACAGCCGCCGGAGGGACGTTGCCGGATCTGCCCATTCTGGAAAGCACCATCCGTACGATGCCTACTTTTGCACTAAATTATTTTCCGCCCCTGGTAGCAGGGATCGTTTTGGGCACACTTCTCATCACAGCTGTCAGTGGCGGAGCTGGTTTGGCCTTCGGCATGGCCACCATCCTGACAAGGGATATCCTCAAACGCTTCTCCCACCGCTGGGATGACCCAAAACAGGAGCTGTTGGCGGTGCGTATCTGCATCGGAGGGATCCTTCTATCTGCAGTGGCGGTGACCGTGTCCCTGCCCGATTCCCTCATCAATGACTTTGGCTTCCTGTCCATGGGGTTTCGGGCCTGCGTCCTCTTCCTGCCTTTGACGGCGGCTCTCTGGCTGCCGGACCGGCTGGACGGTAAGTTCATCCTCCTCTCTATGATCCTATCGCCCATGGTGGATATCCTGGCCAAGGTGTTCTCTTTGCCCGGCGATCCTCTTTTCTACGGCATGGCAGCTTCCCTGCTGCTCTGTTCGGCTGCCTTCATCACAGGCAACAAAAAAAGAGCCGATTGACGGCTCTTATATAATAAAGCGATCATTCTACCGTAAAGAACACCTGGTCTCCGAATCCGTTCACCAGTTGAACTACAGGCCGATCGACTCCCTCCGGTAAAGCCAGTTTCAAGGGAAGCCTGGTTGTTGCAGTCGTGCGGGCAGGATGAAACACCCGTTCCTTTTCATGGCCGATGGCCGCGTACACGGGGAGCTCGGAGCGGCGATTCAGCATCGCTTTTGTAATGACGACGCTCTTTCCTTTCACGGTATATTCGACTTCGCACTTACAACGGCTGGCAGGGTAGTGGAGCGTCATGGTCCGCCGTGGCGTTTCCGGCTCATCCAAAAGGGTGGGACAGGAGGTGATGGACAGCAGACGCTTCCGGAGCGTGATGAGAGCCAGGGGAGAAGCATCCACCGCCAGGAACCGGCGATTGTTTTTCACGGCTACAGCGGCCGTGGTACCGCTGCCCGAGAAAAGGTCGCATACCAGATCCCCCTGCTGGGAAGAGGCCAAAATGATCCGCTCCAAAAGAGCCTCTGGCTTCTGAGTAGCATAGCCCATCCGTTCCTTATCCTTCTGCTGCAGGTGTTCTATATCCGTCCATACGTCAGTAGGATAGATCAAGTCGTCTTCATAATAGGTGTACAGCTTTCCCCGCGTCCGAATGGAGAAGCCAACTCGTCCGTTCTGGTCTACGAATTGCTTCATGTGGTTCCGGGGCTCCGGCCCCCGAGGTGTGCCAACGGCAGCGATATTAAAGTACACCCGACGACTTTTGCGATAGAAAAGGATGGTATCATGTTTACGTGGGAAGAAACGGGTAGCTCTGCCGCCGGATTTGTAGCCCCAGATGATCTCATCCATGAAGTTCTCCGCTCCGAAGATCTCGTCCAACAAAAGACGCAGTTTGGCGTTCATGCGCCAGTCGATGTGCAGGTAGATGCTTCCCGTGGGAGAAAGAAGAGCATGGCAGCCTGTGAGGATGGAGCGCATCCACTTGAGATATGCCGCTTCCGGCATATCGTCCCTGAACAGTGTGATCTTTGCGGAATCCTCCTTGCTCCCTTTGCCCTCAAAGGAATCACCCGTTCCAAAGGGTGGGTCAAGATAAATGAGCTGTACCTTTCCTCTGTAGGCTTTTATCAGTTCCGGAAGCTGCTTTTCGGAACGAGCCAGAAAGAAGGACCCGAATCCGCCCACATCATGCTGCTCTGCTTTGCAATAGATCCGCATTCATCTTTCCTCCGATTATCTGTCATCATTACAATAATACTAGATACTGCGTCACATGGCAAGGGAAAACACTACATTTTGGTACGGAGGATATGTTTTTTTGCAGGGAACGAAAAAAATATTGCAAAGCGTATGGCACGGTGATAATATATTAAAGATTTATGCAAGGAGGTTTTTCTATGAAAATTGTTATTGATTCTGCTCAGAACATCGCAGCTCAGGCTGCTCAGCAATATGTAGATCTGTTGAAGCAAAAGCCCGACGCCGTTTTGGGTGGCGCCACCGGGTCAACGCCGCTGGGCCTCTATGCGGAACTGATCCGGTTGAACAAGGCAGGGGAGATCTCTTTTAAAGATGCTACCAGCTTCAATTTGGACGAATATGTCGGCCTGGACGGTAGCCACGATCAGAGCTATCGGTACTTCATGGATCATAACCTGTTCAATCATATCGACATTGATAAATCCCGCACCCACGTTCCTTCCGGCATCGATGTCAGCGACCCTGCAGCCTACGACAAGCAGATCGCGGCGGCAGGCGGCGTGGATCTTCAGCTTTTGGGCATCGGCAACAACGGCCACATTGGCTTCAACGAGCCCGGAACGCCCTTTGGATCTCTCACCCACATCGTGGAGCTGACCGAGTCCACCCGGGAGGCCAACAAGCGATTCTTTAAGTCCATCGACGAGGTGCCCACCCACGCCGTCACCATGGGCGTAAAGACAGTCATGCAGGCTCGTTCCATCATCCTCATGGCCATCGGGCCCGCCAAGTCGCCCATCATGAAGGAGATGCTCCAAGGGCCCGTCACCGAGCAGGTGCCCGCTTCCGTGCTGCAGCTCCATCCGGATGTGACGGTATACATGGACTATGAAGCCGCCAAGCTGCTGTAAGGAGCGTATCGTATGGGTAAGTATTTCGGTACAGATGGTTTCCGCGGCGAGGTCAACAAGGTCCTGACTGTGGAGCATGCCTATAAGATCGGCCGGTTCATCGGCTGGTATTACGGTCGCGAGCACAAGGCCAGCGTCGTCATCGGCAAGGACACCCGCCGGTCTGGTTATATGCTGGAGCATGCGCTGATCTCGGGTATCACGGCCTCCGGTGCAGACGCCTACATGCTGCACGTGACCACCACGCCAAGCGTCTCCTATATCACCCGCATCGACGATTTCGACTGCGGCATCATGATCTCCGCCAGCCATAACCCCTTCTATGACAACGGCATCAAGCTTATCAACGGTAACGGGGAAAAGATGGAGGACGAGGTCCAGGATCTGTGCGAACAGTATCTGGACGGCGAGATGGGAGAGCTGCCTTTGGCGGAACGGGAGAACATCGGCAGAGCCATCGACTATGCCGCCGGACGGAACCGCTACATCGGTTACCTCATCAGCCTGGCCACCCATTCTTATAAGCATATGCGCGTCGGCCTCGATTCCGCCAACGGTTCCACCTGGCAAATTGCCAAAAGCGTATTCGATGCCTTAGGCGCGGACACCTATGTGGTGGGCAACACTCCAGACGGATTGAATATCAACAAGGACTGTGGCTCCACCCATATCGAGAACCTACAGAAGTTGGTGAAGGAGAACCATTTGGACGTGGGCTTCGCCTTCGACGGCGACGCCGACAGATGCCTGGCCGTGGACGAAAAGGGAAATGTGGTCAACGGCGATCATATCCTGTACATCTACGCCGGCTATATGCAGGAGCGGGGCAAGCTGGGCGGTTCCAAGGTGGTCACCACCGTCATGAGCAATTTCGGCCTCTACAAGGCCCTGGACGCCCGGGGTATTGGATACGAGAAGACCGCCGTGGGCGATCGGTACGTCTATGAGAACATGCGCGCCAACGGCCATCGCATCGGCGGCGAACAGTCCGGACACATCATCTTCAGCAAGTATGCCACTACCGGCGACGGCCTGCTCACGGCCATCAAAGTCATGCAGGTGATCCTGGATCGGAAGACCACCTTGTCCCGGCTGGCTGAGCCCTGTCAGATGTACCCTCAGGTCCTCAAGAACGTGGTGGTGAAGGACAAGGACGAGACCATGAACGATCCCCGTGTCCAAGCTGAGGTGAAGGCGGCGGAGGAGCGGCTGGGCAACTCCGGCCGGGTGCTGCTCCGCAAGAGCGGAACGGAACCCGTGCTCCGGGTCATGGCTGAGGCCACCACGCCGGAAGCCTGTGAACGGGAAGTGGACGCCATCATCCATGCCATGGACGAGGTGGGTCAGCTTATTCGAATCAAATAAGGAAGGCGAAACATGTATACCATCTCTGATTTGTTGGATCTTTCCCATACCAAGGCCGCCCCTCTCTTCGAGGGCAAGACCTATCCTTATGAGGTATTGGACGGCATCAAGGGCTTTATCCTGGAGCTGGGCGCCACATTGAGCCCGGAGGAGTACGATCACCCCAAGGCGGATGTGTGGATCGCCAAGGACGCTGTGATCTATCCCAACAACTATATCGCCGGTCCCTGCATCATCGGTCACAAGACAGAGGTCCGTCCCGGGGCCTTCATCCGCGGCAGCGCCCTGGTGGGCGATAACTGTGTGGTGGGCAACTCCACGGAGCTGAAGAATGTGATCCTGTTTGATAACGTGCAGGTGCCTCACTACAATTACGTGGGTGATTCCATCCTGGGCTACAAGTCCCATATGGGCGCCGGGTCCATAACCAGCAACGTGAAGTCAGATAAGACTTTGGTGGTCCTGAAGGATGGGACAGAGGAGCTGCCCACCAACCGCAAGAAGGTGGGTGCCGTTTTGGGCGACTATGTGGAAGTAGGCTGCAATAGCGTGCTCAACCCGGGCACTGTCATCGGGCGTCACAGCAACGTCTATCCCACCAGCTGTGTCCGCGGCGAGATCCCGGCGGATTCCATCTTCAAGACCGGGGCGCGAATCGTAAAAAAAGCCTGAAATATTCATAAAAAAGTGTTGACTTCCTCGGCAGGGGAGGCTATAATATTAGCCGAACGTCGCCAGAGACAGCCGGTAGCGGTGAAAACCGTGTAAATCCTGCCGAGGTGGTGGAACACATATCTTGTATTGTGTCCTTCCGTCTTAAGCGACGGGAGGATTTTTTATACAAGGAGGTGAAACAATGGCAAACGCGAAGTTTATCGAGCAAAAAGCAGCCAAGGTCGCTGAGATCCAAGCGAAGATCGAGAAGGCGAAGTCCATCGTGTTCTTCGATTATCGCGGCATCACCGTGGCCGAGGATACCGAGCTGCGTCGGAGCATGCGCAAGGAGAACGTGGAATACGTGGTGTTGAAGAACAACATGGTGTCCCGCGCCGCCGAGAATGCTTCCATCGATTCCAAGATCGAGGATATGCTCAAGGGACCCGTGGCGTACGCTTTCGGGTATGAAGACGAAGTGGCCCCCGCCCGCATTCTGAAGGCTTTCGTGAAGAAGACGAAGAAGTGCGAGATTAAGGGCGGTATCGTAGACGGCAAGCTGACCAGCGCCGCCGACGTGGATGCGATCGCCGATCTGCCCAGCAAGGAAGTGCTCATCAGCCGTCTGTTGGGCAGCATGAAGAGCCCCATTTCCAAGCTGGCTATCGTGCTGGATCAGATCGCCAAGCAGAAGGGCGAAGCCCCTGAAGCGTAAAGGACCGGGCATTGGCCCACAGAACAAAAAATATAATTTTTAAGGAGATTTATCATGGATAAGGAAAAATTGATTGCTGATCTGAAGGCAATGTCCGTCCTCGAGCTGGCCGAGCTGGTCAAGGCTCTGGAGGAGGAGTTTGGTGTGTCCGCCGCCGCCGGTGCCGTCGTGGCCGCTGGCCCCGCCGCCGCCCCCGCTGAGGCTGTGGAAGAGAAGACTGAGTTCGACGTCATCCTCAAGGAAGTCGGCCCCGAGAAGATCAAGGTCATCAAGGTCGTCCGCGAGCAGACCGGTCTGGGCCTCAAGGAAGCCAAGGCTGTGGTCGATGGCGCTCCCGCCCCCGTCAAGGAAGGCGTTTCCAAGGAAGACGCCGAGAAGCTGGTTGCCGCTTTCAAGGAAGTCGGCGCCACCTGCGAGATCAAATAAGATTTCAATCAACAAAAGGGAAGGACGGTCAAAAGCCGTCCTTCTTTTTTATGTATCCATGGTCCGTCCAAAGGTGATGGACTGTTTTCCATACTTTGCCCGGATGCTGTCCACGGCTTCGTCCAGACGCTGCGCTTTTTCCGCTTTTGCCGTATCCATAAAGAGATCGAGCTGCTGGGAACCGTCCAAACTGAGGCCGGTCACGCCAACGCTGAGCATCCGGATGGGCATGCCTTCCGGCCAATTCTCCCGCAGCAGCCTGACTGCCGTATCCCGGATGAGCCGGGTGCTGCAGGTGTATTGGGCCAGCTGTTTCTGCCGGTTGATGA
>JAEEGL010036507.1_pt1 | contig 25596 bp, 22 predicted proteins | sample 9134231 | NCBI WGS metagenome assembly JAEEGL01 (sample SAMN16246548, study PRJNA631951) | gut metagenome | biome: gut microbiome; feature: rumen; material: fiber-attached | host: Bos | place: Iran: Karaj | collected 2018-10
GTTGATTTTCCAGCGCCGTTCAAGCCCAAAATGCCGATTTTTGCGCCGTAGAAAAACGACAAATAAATGTTGTTCAATATCTTTTTTTGCGGCGGAATGGTCTTGCCCACTCCCACCATCGAGAAAATAACTTTGTTGTCTTCTGCCATAATTGTAAGATTTATCAGGCAAATGTAAAAAAATGAACGCATCAAATAATTGTTGTTCAAACAATCTTAAAATGTTAGCTTTGCAACTATAACAATACAATTGTAAACAGATGAAATTCAATATAAATTATGGTAGCGCAACGGATGTTGGCAAGGTAAAAGAGCATAACACCGATGCCGTTATCGAATTTCCAATCACAAACGGACATGTTTTTGTTGTATGCGACGGCCATGACGGAGTTGAATACGGCGGCGCGCTGGCAGCAAAAATCACCACAGAGGAAATAAAACGGTATTTTCAGAACCGGACATATTCAAATCTGGCAAATGCTCTGCCCAATGCAGTGTCGTACGCCAACTATTGTGTTTACAACCAGTCGCTTAAAGAGACCAGATACAACGGTATAGGCTCGACTGCCGCAATACTTATTGTCCAGAACGATGAGGCATACTACGCATCGGCCGGCAACAGCCGTATTTATCTGTGCAAAGGCGGCGAGATTGCCCAAATAACTCGCGACCATGTAGAAAACAACCAAGTTACAGTTCTTGTCGGCAAGGAGAAAAACATAAAGTTCAGTGTCTGCAAGAATCCGATTCAGATTGATGGCGATGAGACTTTCATGCTTTGCAGCGACGGACTGACAAACCAAGTGTCCGATAATGAGATATTTGGCATACTCAGCAATAAGGATATGTCGGCCGAATACAAAACGGCGCAACTGATTGAGAAGGCCAATGCCGCCGGCGGTGCCGACAACACTTCGGTCCAAGTTATTGATTTTTCGACTTATGTAAAGAAAGAGCCGAGAGTATCTATCTGGAAATCAGTTGCAATAGTTTCAGTTCTGCTATTGGTTACCATCGGAATAATTGAAGGTTACAAATACAAAGTGAACGCCAGCGGTTCGAAATCGAAAACCGAGGCCGTGCAAAGCAAAACCGAGACATCAAAGGCTGTGAAATCTGCTTCGGAGCCGGCCAAGAACAAAGTTGTGGAAAACACAAAGGTGGAACCCGAAACGAACCTGCCGAGCCAGAAATCTGCCGAGCAACCAGTTACCAATCAGCAAGTTAACGAAAAGGAATACATAATCTACATGCATAAGGTTGAAAAGGGCCAGAACCTTTACCGCATCGGGCTTCGTTACAATGTGCCACTGAACATGCTTGAAGAACTGAACGGCAGCGAAGCAACACGGCTGACCATTGGTGCCAGTTTGAAGATTCCTGTGCGCGACATTCATATTGTAGAATCGGGTGAGACGCTGTCGGGCATTGCTGTTGCTTACCAAAACAGTGAGGCTAACATCAAAAAGGCTAACCAACTCATTGAGGGCCAGCCGCTTTTGGCCGGGCAGAAATTGATAATACCACTGTCAAAAAAATAAGTGATGAACCAGCCGGAAACAGAAGAGTTACTGCCGCTAGTCGACGCTAACGGACAAGTTATTGGCAAGGCGCTTCGCAGCCAGTGTCACTCCGACCGCACACTGTTGCATCCGGTTGTGCATCTGCATGTGTTTAATGTCAAAAATGAGCTATATCTGCAAAAACGCTCAATGAGCAAGCGAATCCAGCCAGGCAAGTGGGACACTGCTGTTGGTGGCCATATTGCTTATGGCGAAGAGGTTTTGACAGCACTAGGCCGCGAGGCTCGCGAAGAAATCGGACTTACTGATTTTGAGCCGGTTAGAATAACATGCTACAAATGGCAGTCGGCGGTTGAATCGGAAATGATAAACGTTTTTGCCACCATCACCGACAAGCCGCTTGTGAGCCAAAATGATGAGATTGACGACGGGCGCTTTTGGCCGCTGGCCGAGATAAGAGCCAATATCGGCAAGGGTATCTTCACTCCCAACTTTGAAAAAGAATTTACAAATATAGTTGATACAGAGAACGTTGCTAAAATATTTGAGCAACAGATTAAACACAACTAACACATATTAAAAGAATTGGAATATGGACTTTGCCTCAAGAAATTTCACAAACAAGATACTGCTGATATTTGCGGTTGTTTTGGGTTTGTACATACTTAAAATATTGTCGTTCATCTTTTTACCCCTGACATTCGCTTGCCTGTTCGCTGTCATTTTCATGCCGTTTATGCGGTGGGCCAACAAGCGTCGTCTGCCAAAATACATATCGCTGATTTTGGCCATGGTGATTATTGCGCTTGTGCTGGGCGGCGCGTTTGTGATGATTACGCTGACAGGTCAAGAGTTTCTGACGGGCCGCGCCGAATTGTATCAGAAACTTGATGTTAGAATTGGCCAAGTGATTGAGCCATACGTAAATATGCTCGATATCGAAGTGCAGAAAGACGACGGCTTCATTAAAGGATTGCTATACAAAAGCGACATTTCGAAACAGATAATGAGCCTTTTAGGGCCAGGTCTGATACATATAAAAAATATAGGCACATCGGTGCTGATAACTTTGTTCCTGCTTGTTCTGATATTGGCCGGCTCGGTCAATTTCAAGCTGATAATGCAGGAGACACTGTTCCAGACGCCGCAACAAGTTGTACAGGTTTTCAACAAGATAACCTTCGGCATTTCGCGTTTTGTGGTTGTAAAGTTCTGCACCAGCCTTATGACGGGCATTGTTGTCGGGTTGCTGTGTCTCGCCTTTGGCATCAGTTTTCCGCTATTGTGGGGCATTCTGACATTCTTCCTGAATTTTATCCAAATGATTGGTTCCATTGTAGTTACAATCGGTGTGTGCGCCATGGCGATAATTGATATAACACATCCGGGCGTGTTGACAGCGGCAATATTGCTTTTTATTGGTATTCAGATACTTATAGGTTCGGTACTTGAACCGATAATGCTTGGCGACGCCTGCGACATCAACACCGTAACTGTGCTGATAATGTTGCTGTTCTGGGGCTTCCTGTGGGGCATTGCCGGAATGATGCTTGCTGTGCCAATGGCCGTGCTAACCAAAATCATCTGCGAGCAATTTGAACAGACCAAAGGTCTTGCGCGGATAATGAGTTCGAGGAAATAGCGATTAATTTGATTGCCTGTCATGGCTTGCAAAAGATTATTTGTTTCGATTTTCATTTTATTAATTATTAGTAATTTCGCCTCGCTTGCTCAAAGCGATACTTTAAGTGTGCCTGTTCGCCCCAAAGTTGGTTTGGTACTATCGGGTGGCGGAGCCAAAGGCATGGCGCACATTGGCATTCTGAAGAAACTTGAGGAGGTTGGACTCTACCCCGACTACATAACGGGCACAAGTATGGGAAGCATTGTAGGTGCCTTATACTCAATAGGTTTTACCATTGACGAGCTTGAAAATTTCGCCAAAAAATCCGATTGGCTGAGCTTGATGACCAACAACTACGACACCAAACTTGTATCTATCAGACAAAAAGACGATTACGGCTGGTGGCCGCTAGAATTTTCCTTCGAAAACCGTAAGCCGGTGATGTCGTCGGGAATGATTGAGGCGCCCAACCTGTCGTTGTTTTTTTCGGAAAACACGTGGTGTACAGTGGGCATCAACCAGTTCGACGACTACCCTATCCCATTCCGTTGCTATGGTGTTGATATTCTGAAAGGTAGGCTTATTGAATTCAGTGAGGGCGACCTTGCGCGCGCCATTCGCAGCAGCATGGCAATCCCTTTGGTTTTCTCACCAGTTCTAATTGAAAATCAAAACGATACAATGCTGATTGTGGACGGAGGCGTGATGCATAATTTTCCAGTTGAAGATGTGAAAAAAATGGGCGCAGACATTGTCATTGGCGCTTACACTGGCTTTGAGGACGAGGTGACGGCCGAAGAGATGAACTCGATTACAAAAATAACCGGCCGCGTGCTGATGTTTGGCGGCGTTAACGACTCGAAGCAACAAATGGACAGCGTTGACCCGCGGTACCGCATCACACCTGACCTGAAGGGTATTCAGCCGTCGGACTTCCTGCAAGCCGAAAAGATTATCAAACGTGGCGAGGAGGCGGCCAACGAGCGTATTGATGACCTCAAAAAACTTGCCGACTCGCTCAACGCCATAGCCCCTCGCCCACATCCACAGCGCTTGCCGCGGCACGATACCGTGGTTGTCAACCATGTGGTTATCAACGGGTTGAACCTCACCAACAGTGAAAATGCCTACGGAATCATCGGCATTGCCGACAACCAAGGTGTTACTCCCAAAATGATTGGCGATGCCGTCAATCGGCTATATGCCACATTACTCTACAAATCAATCAATTACAGCATAACCACAAGTGATGATGGACAGATTACATTGACATTCAACGTCAAGGAAAAAGGTCTGACGCAGTTCAACATAGGCGGCTACTACGATGATATCTACAACATTGGTTTCACGCTGAAATTCAGCCGGCGGAACTTCCTCCGTAAGCACTACGACGCCTACATCTTTGCCAATATAAACAAATATCCGGGTGCGCAGGTAAGAGTCAGCCGTAACGTGGGCCGGAGCAATATGTGGACACTCTACTCGAAGGCCGAATGGAACAGAGATTTCAAGACCATATACGATGGTGGTAAACGCTTGGGCGACATCGATTTTGTGCGCATCGGGTGGGATATTTTGGGCGGCAGCCGGACAATAGGCAACAACACGCTGATTGAACTGGCGCCTACTTTGGAGTATTTCATGAGTGGCACCGATGAGGACAATAGTTTTGTTTACGACAGTGTAATATCAGTCAGTTCTTTTCAAGAAGGTGTCCGTCTGACAGTGAAACACAACACTTTAGATAACAATATATACCCTAAAAGTGGCGCTCGATGGAACATTGAGCTGAAGGGTATTTTCAATGCTGATGTGACAACCGATTATGTTGAAGGCGGCGATAAAGTAGTTGCTTATGATTATCTGCGATTGCATACCAGTTTTGAGCGCGCCTTCTCTATCAAGTTCGAGAAAAAGAACACCACAACAACGCTTATTCCGTGGGCGACAATAGGTGTCAGCACAAAGCGGACTATCGATGCCGATAAGTTCTATCTGGGTGGTTTTGAGTATAATATGCGCTACGGACAGACTCCGTTTATTGGGTTGAAACCCAACCAGTTGCGCGCCAACAACTTCAGCGCCGTCGGCCTCACCATAAGGCAGGAGTTGTTCAAATACTTAAACATTGTGGGGCATTTGAACGCTGTGGCAACCTACGATGAACTTAACAATTTGAAAACCCCGACAGAGAGCTGTTTCGGGGTTGGTTTAGGCGTGCTCTTACGCACCCCAATCGGCCCAATCAGCTTTATCCAAGCCTCAGACAGCAAACTGCAGAAAGACTACTATTATTTTAATATAGGATTTAACTTGCCGTATATCAAGTAGATGCAGAATATAGATTTCTGATTTTATGGATGTGGCAGTGCCGCATCTTTACATTCAACTTTCAACTTTACACTTTTCTATCCCAGATATTTTGCCAAGAGTGTTAGTATTTTCTTGAGTTGTATTGGCTTGGCAATGAAGTCGTTGCAACCAGATTCGAGAGCTTTGACAACATCAGCGTACATTGCGTAGGCTGTCTGTGCAATGATAGGCACCGTTTGGTTGAAGGTGCGCACCTGCTTTGTAACCTCGTATCCGTTGATGTCTGGCAGTTGTATATCCATGAGAATCAAATCGATATCAGGATGTTCACGGATGTAATCAATAGCATGGCGGCCTGTTATTGAGCGCGAAAGTTGCGGTGGCCCCTGAGTGCTCAACATCGCCTCAATAAGCATATAGTTGGAGTCGGTGTCCTCCACCACATGGATTTTCTTGTCGCGCCAACTGCTGACACCTGTGTTAGTTTTTGTAGATGTCGGTTGCATTACGCTGGCTGGCTGCGTGAAGAAAAATTGTGCGCCATCGCCAGGCTGCGAATAGCACCACAGTCGTCCTTTCATCTGCTCAACACACTTGCGCGCAGTACTAAGTCCGAGTCCCGAGTGGTTGCCTTTCTGCGTGGTGAAGAAGGGCTCAAATATTTTTTCTTTCAAATCGGCTTTTATGCCAGTGCCGTTGTCTTTAACAAAGAAGACAATCTCGTCGTTTTTGGATACTCCCCACCCAATGTTGACAATGGTTGTTCCCTCCGCTTCAACCGCATTGTTGATTAGCTGGTCGATGACTATAGTAAGCACTTTGGTGTCGGCGTAGATTTTAGATGTCTGCTCAGGAAGGCTCAGATTCAGCGTTCTGCCGGCGGACGAAACCGTGTTTAACCGCTTGTTGTACAGCTCTTTCATAAACTGATTGACATCAATCGGGGTTGGCTTCATATTGAGCAACATACCTCCTATGCCAGTCCACTCGGCAATGCTGGTCAGATATTTTATTGAGTCAGAGTCTTTTAGCGACGGACATTCTTCAACCAGCTTTGCACCAAGCAACTTGATGTTTGAGGCAATCTGATTGTTGTTTTCAATAATTTGCTGTTTCTCTGTGTTTATTTTGTTCTCATCCTCTTTCATTTGTGATATGTCGCGCGACACGTTGAGCACAGTGTTCACCGAGCCGTCTTTCGAAAACTCGGGCACCATAAGCGACTGGAAAATGTGCTGATGGCCGTCAATGGTCATGCGGAACTCGAATTTGAGTTTGCGCCCGGTACGGAACACTTCAAGGTGCATCTCTTCGAGAAAAGATGCAGCCTCTTGGTCCAACTCGGTATCCAAAGTGTTGTGTCCCAAAAAGTTGGACATTGGTATTCCGGTAACTTCTTCAAGTGTTTTGTTGACAAACGAGTAAGTCAGACCGCGCGTGTAGCGGGTTATTATGTCGGGGCTGTTGTCGGCCAGCATCTTAAACTCTTGTTGGCTCTTAATCAACGCTTTCTCGGTTATTTTTTGTGCGGTAATGTCGGTTATTACATTGTACGATATGCCTTCGTTTTGCGATTTGGTGTAGGTGTAGACGCTTTTTATACACTTCTCCTGTCCTAGACGGTTTTTTATCCACACTTCGGTGCTGAAATATTTCGGATTCTGCGCCATACGAGCCTGCATCAGTTTCATTAGCCGCTCGCGCTCATAATCGCACACAAGCGACATTTCGTTGATGTTTTTCAGCTGCTCTTTGTTGTAGCCGGTTATGTTGGTGCAGGCTGTGTTGGCGAATACCAGCTTGCCGTTCTCGTAAATCATTATTCCGTCGGTGATGTTCTCGGCCATCATCAGGAAGCGGTATTCTGAGCGGCGCAAAGCCTCAAGTATCTTGACAACATTGCCCGACGCGCGCTGGAAAGCCACAAAATACACCTCGCCGTTGATGTTGATGTGCTTGTAGAGCGTTATTTCAGATGTTATAGGGTGCTCGATGCGAGGAATGATGCGGGTTACAAACTCCACACCACTGCTGCCAATCTCGGTTTGCGTGTATTGTTGCTCATCGGCTTTGTCGGCAAAAAGCCCGATGTTGATAGGTGTCAGGGTTGCAAAGTCGTCGGGGTTGCATTTCAACAGTTCGTAGGCGCTCTGATTTAAGTACCGCAGCTCAAGTCCGTTTTCAGTCTGGCGCATCACAAACACCGGTTGGGCCGCGTTTTCGAACCAATAGTTGCAGTCTAAAGCGTCTGTAATATTGAAATTTACATCGTTCATCTTGTGTAGATGTTTAAGTAGAAGCTCGAACCTGTTTTATTGGATATCCAATTCAAAGATTTTAATTCCGGCCTCCGACGATATTTCTTTGAACCCCATTTTCTTCAGATATTTTGAATGTCGATGGCTGCCTGAAATCTCTGTTATCTTCTTGCATTTCATCTCTTTAAACAGCTCGCGGTTCTTATTGAACACAAAATCGCCTATCATACAGTCGCGATAGGCCGGAGTAACATAGTCGAGCTCGACAATCAGGTTGCCGTTGCCCTCGTCGTGACCGATGAAAACGCCGGCCATTTCCATATTGCGTAGCACCAGAAACGAGCACGAATAAGGCTTGTCGACATGTGTGTACTCCGGAAATAATGCTCCGATGTCAGCTTTGTGTTTTTCGACAAACATGCGGATAAGCTCATCTATACCATTGAACCTCAGTATTTTCAGTTTGCTTTCCTGCGTACGAATCCTGATAAGGAAAACAATGTTGACACAGGCTATGGCCGTGTTCATCAGAGCTACCGGATACGATTTTATCAGCAAAGCGTAAATCACAAACAAGACACATCCTATTGTGTTGATAATACGCAACTTGACAACCGATGTCATCAACATTGCCAGCAACAGCACCGCTGATGCTGTGTAACCTATACCTTCAACAATGTAACTCATATCTTCCATATTTTCAATCTGTTTCTACTGCACTTGGCGCCTCATCAACAGGCTTCTCTCCTTTTTCTTTGCCGATTATCGGAATCACACGCGGTTTGAAGAACATAAAATAGAATCGGCTTATGAAATGCGTACGTATCAGCGGAATCAGTATTGATGTAGTTAAAATACTGATAAACACCACGTTGTAAACGATTGTCTGAATCTCGGCCCCTTCTGGTATTCCGTAATGCAACGGCAGACCGGCCAAAACCGCAGCGGCCAAGCCTTTGGGCACCATTGCCGAAATAATCGATTTGTCCTCCCAGGTGATGTCCTGCTCGCGCACCAGAAGCCGTGTGGCAATCAGGCGGGCAAGGTAGATGACTCCTACCAGCATCATAGCTATAACGAAGAACCTTGACGACTCGAACGGAATGGACATTCCCAGATAGACAAAGAAGTAGATTTTGAGCAGGAACACAATCTCGCTGTACAGTTTGCGCTCCAGCTCGGTTATGATACCGTCGGGAAGCTGGTCTTTGAATTTCATTGGCATAGGGATTTTGCTGTAGTTGCCCAGCACAATGCCGAAGGCCAATGCCGATATGGCGCCGCTGAAACCGAAGTATTCGGCCAGACCGTAAACAATGAACATAAAGGCGAAAGTGGTGAACTGCGTGTTCGGGAAGGTCTTGACCCAATTCATCAGGCGCAGCCAGACGTAGCCGGCAACAACACCCAACGCTGACGCCAGCACGAGCGACGAGATGAGCGAACCGATGATTTTACCTGGCTCGACAATGCCTGTCGAATAACTACCTAAAAAACTGATTACAAACACGATACATAGCACATCGGTAAGTGCCGACTCAAGCACCAGAATAGTGCCCGGCTTTTTGTTCATGTGCAGCAGACTAATCATTGGCAGCACCACCGCTGACGATGTGCCGCCCATTATGAATCCGGCTATGAACGACAGCAACCACGAGTAATGCAACACAAAATGAAGCAAAACGCCGGCAATTATCGCAGTTATGAAAAAGAAGCTGACGGTGAGCTTGGCCGCCGTACGCATCGAGCCCCAGATGTTGGACAGCTCCATATTGAGCCCGCCCTCGAACAAAATGATAATCAGAGCCAACGAAGTGAACAACTTACCCAACACGCCCAAATCCTCGACCGAAGCCAGATGAAAAACCGGCCCGATGAGAATGCCTATAATGATGAGAATCAAGACGTCTGGTATGCGAGTCTTCTGATACACAATGGTTAGATAGTGCGAGAAAAAGTAGAGAAGACCGATACAGATAATGGTTATTTCCATAGTATTTCAGTTTTAGTTATTTCGACCGGTGTCAGATTTCAAATTTAATGACTCTAAGTTACAATTAAAAATAAAATGGTTGATGCCTCACGACGGATTTTAGTTCGAAGTTTAAAATAAATAGCGCAAATTTGCAGCGTTTTCAAGACAACAAACAAAAACACATATAATGTCAATCAGAATAAAAACTCCCGAACAGATTGAAGGCATACGCAACAGCGCAAAGCTGGCGGCCGCCTCTCTCGATTTTATCGCTCCTTATGTCAAACCAGGTGTCAACACCGAACACCTCGACAACCTCATCAACGAGTTTATTTGCGACCATGGCGCCATTTCGGCCTGCAAAGGCTACGGCGAATTCCCGAAATACTGCTGCATATCGCCCAACGATGTTGTCTGCCACGGCATTCCCTCACCCGACACCATTCTGAAAGAGGGCGATATTGTCAACATCGACGTAACTACAATCCTGAACGGATACTATGGCGACACAAGCCGCATGTACACTGTGGGACAGATTTCGCAACAGGCTCAGGACCTGATAGATGCTACCAAGCATTGTCTCGACCTGGGCATTGAGCAAGTGCGGCCAAAAAACACTTTCGGCAACATCGGCTTTTTTATAGCCCGATACGCGCAGATGAAAGGCTACTCGGTTGTCTGGGAGTTTTGCGGACATGGTGTGGGCATCGAATTCCACGAGGAGCCGCAGGTTGACCACATAGCCCGCCGTAACTCAGGCGCCATAATGCGCCCTGGAATGATTTTCACCATCGAGCCGATGATTAACCAAGGCAAGGCTCGTGTCAACATCGACAAGAATGACGGTTGGACCGCCCGCACCATTGACGGCAAGCTGTCGGCGCAGTTTGAACATACTGTTTTGGTTACCGAAACCGGTTACGAGGTGCTTACCGACATTCACGGCGAATATCCGAAACGATAGTTTTTACAATGGAACAAAAAAATCACGGATTCTGATATTCGATTCCGTGATTTATATAACTGAGAGTCAGTTTTATACCTACAACTCTTTTATCACTTTCAGAATATTGTCGCGGCAGCTGACAAGCTTGTGCCAATCGGCGTTATGTGTGCGGTTGAAACGGTTGACGCGCGCCTTTGCCGTTGTCTTCTTAAACCAGACATAGTAGCGGAAAGCTATCATTCCAAGGTATGGAATAGCTATCGACGCTAATATCGCCATCCAAACTTTCGGCATAGCTATCAGTAATATTATCAGGTAGATAAGATAGAAAAGCGTGAATGTGACCACCGAAATGACAAACCGCACCGAACTTAAGAACTGCGGGTCTTTTATCCCGCGGGTGAACCTTACAGGAAGCCAGAACGGAAGAATGTTTGTCAGGTAACCAACGGCGAAAAACGGCAGACAGACAAGCTGCAGCAACCTATTGACGGCTATACCGGCGACCGAATAATGGTCGTGAGCGACAGCCCAATAGCGCAGGTCGAGTTTCTTTAGCAAAGCTTTGAAATCCAGCGCACAAAGGCGTGTGTCGGCATACAACGGCGAGGCTGTTTCGGCAAACTTGAGCAACTTCTCGCCCATCTGCTGTGATTTTTCAAGAATCTGCTGATGACACACCTTGCGCTTGTGCTGCTGTCCGTTGTATAAATCATTGATATATACGTTGTTTATCGTTTCAAGAGCCTCATATTCGGCCTCGTTGTCAAGGTTGAGCATCAGCGGCTTAATGGCGTTGCTGATGTCGTCCATCAAGGTGGCCATTGCACGCTGTGGGTTTTCTTGGTATAACTCTTTGTAGTCAAGCACTTTAATAGGCTTGCCGTACTGAACCATAAACCGTGCGCCAAAGTTGATGTAATGCGAATAGTCGAGTCCGGCAGGCACAATCTGCAGACCGAGCTGGAAATTGTTACGTTCCTCAGCCATGAAGGCGATGCGCGCCACCCCCTTTTTCAACTGACGCAGGCGGCGCTCACCAACGTGGCTGCCTTCGGGCAGAACAACCAGTTTCTGACGGCTTTCGAGCACCCCCACGGCCTCTTCAAACGACGCGTCGTTGTTTTTGAGTTGTTTCACACCGTCGCGGATGCGGTAAAGCGGCAATATTTTTAAGAACCGTAAAGTATTGGTTATTAGCTTCGATTTGCCAAAAATATCGGCGCGCGCCATAAAAACCGCCCGGTTGTGCACGTTGTAGATGATGCATAGGGCGTCCATCAGTGTGTTCTGGTGGTTTGGTGTTATTATGACTGGCTCGCCTTCGGGTATGTTCTCCAGCCCAATGACAGTTGTTGTCTTGTAGAATTTCCGAATGAAAAATTTCGAGTAGTTTTTCAACAGAAAATATCCAAATGAGAAGTCTTGTATAGGTTTGCTCATAATTGCCTGATTTATATTGTGGCAAAAGTAAAAATCTTTGTTTTTATCGTGGTGTGTTTTTGGGCATATTGTTCGATTTCTTTTTAAGCCACTCCAACAAATACTCCTGCTCCCATTGGCCTTTGGTTGGGAACAGAATTGCGCGGCGGCCGATGCAGTGTAAATCCATTATGGTTGTGTAGCCCGAACGGGCGATAACGTGCGGCGATAGTAGAAGCAAACTGTTCAACTCTTGCGTTGGCAGATGATTGACTATAAGCACGTTGTTGTCGTTCACTTGATATTTTAGATTAGGCTCCGCTCCCACTACCAAAATGCGTTTGGCAGTGCCTTTCAAGTGCTTTAGAACGAGTTTTGCAAATCGGTGTTTCTGCTGCCCCGGCCCCGACAGCACAACCAAAACACTTGGCACAGGCAACGATGGCTCGGCCATACAATCGGCACTGAATCTTGATTGCGGGCCGATATATTCAACCTTGTTGTCGAGCTTTCCACCATGCGATAACGCGCCCGATAGCGAACGTTCCACTTCCGCATAGTCGGGCACCCAGATGTTGTTGAAATTGCGTAGCAAACGTGCAGTAAATGAGTGCAATGGCTTTTGCAGGAACCTCAAAGGCCGCGGCAGTTGAATGTATAGCTGGTGGGTTATTATTGTACTGTCGATGTTGCGGTGCCAAAGTCCGTAGCGGTTGTCGGATATTATGCGGTTGATATTGTATTGCTTAATCAGTCGCCTCAACCTCTTGTGTTCCAGTAGAATACTTATGCCAAACATCGGCATTTGCAGCATAATTGCCAGCGGTAAAGGCCAGAAATAACGCATCCGGTAACCTTTCAGCCTGACCCACTGCAAGTTGGGAAACTCGTGTTGCAGGATGGCAAGAGCCGCACCGTCAGCGGCCAAAAGCACTTGTTCACCATTTGTGAGCAATTGGTTAATAATTGGTACACAACGGGTTGCGTGTCCAAGTCCCCAATCGAGTGGCGCTACAAGTGTCATAGAAAGGATGGAATGTTGAGCGCTTCACTGTTGAGAATGTTTAGTTTACAAGTTGAAACGCTCTGCTGTTTACAGATTAAAATGGTTTGAACCCTTCAATCGAATTTCAAACTTCACAAATCACAAAAGGTTCTATACCAATCGTTTCGAGAGTGTGTCGTGGCGCATTTTCACATTCACAAAATCGAATGGATAGAGCAGCACAACGCCAGGCTTTGCTCCTTTTTTGAAGCATCCGAGCTGGTCTGCTTCGCCAATGATTGTTGCCGGCTCAATGGTTGCCTTATAGAGCGCATCAGAAAAAGTCATATTATCCAATTGTTTACCAAACATTTGGTTCACAACAGGTTCTTTGGTGTTATAATCAATATTCTTGAAATCAACAATCTCTTTCTGGACTCCGGAAATGGTGCGTATGCGAAGGTCTTTTTCCGATTTGCTAGCGTTTGTTCCGTCGACAAGAAAACCAGGAACAAGCACACCATTGTGATACTCAAGGCCTTCCTCCTCGACCAATTTGCCGCCAGTGTCAACAACATCGACAATTGTACCGTCGTCATCAACAATCACGTGTCCGAATTTGATGATTTTGCCGTCGCACGGAAAAATCAAATTTGCTGCTATCTTTCTCATATTCTTAAATATAAGATTTCAACCTTTTAGTTTTTTGCTCATGTAAATTTATCATTTAACATTATCGTGGTACACCTTGACCGGTAATTTTATTCCACAATTTTGACAAACGGAAACGCCCGTCGTTCTTGGCGCTCCGCAAGCCGGACAAATGTCGATATCACCCATGTTAATCATTTGATTATGAAGCGTTTCGGCGCTACCTTCGAACTGCGGAAGACAAATGGCCTCCTCTATCTTTCGCCTGATGAACGAGTTTTGAATCGCTATTGTAAGGAAATATGACAGTAAGGCGATGCCGAAAAGTATGTACGATGTTGTTTTCCAGTTGTTTATCTCGATAAATAGTGCTACAAGGCTGAAAATGAACAATATGAATGCCGGATTAACCAACCGGAATTTGTATGTTACACTTGTTTTGAACGGTTGGCTTGCTATTTCAAATATGATTTTAGCTGGTATAAAGAACAGCTTTAGCTTATTGGTTATAACATACTGATTGTGTTCGGTTTGCAGATTCAACGTTTCTGCAATTTGCATCTCCGCATAAGGCAGTTTCAGATTTTCGGAATTGTAAAATTCCACCGTATCAGAATACCAAAACGGGAAATGCCTGAACATCAGTTGTTTATATGGTATGCGCGAATTTCTTTCTGCACCACAAATGCAGAAGTGTCGTACGGATTCTTGACTTCAACCCTTATCAGTCCTACATTTTTTGCGTAATACTCGCGAATGTTCCAATAGTCGGTAAAATCAAGACTCTCTTGATATTCAGTAACTTGGCAGACATCATGAAAAACAGTGTCGAGCGCTGCTATTTCAAGCGAATCGAGGTGCACCTCGTGGCGTTTTAGTTTTACATTGTTGTTCTCCTCAACTATCCAAGTTGATGTGCCTGAGCCAGTTAGCAGCTTGCGCAGCGGATAAATGGGCGACTGCTGGTAAATGCTGTATTTGTAGAGAAAGTGGCCGTCCCAAACTGGCACGTAGCACTCATCGGTATATTCGGGCGAAGTGGTTGAAGGCCGGTAGCTGTGCAGCTCATAATCAGTGGCGCGGACACGCGTTCCGTCGCTGTAGTCCCAATACGAGCCCGGGTATGCCGGCAGATATTCGCCTGGAGTTATGTAATTGGCCTCGTTGCCTTTGTCGCAGGCGGCAAAAAGCGCGGCGCAAACGGCAAGTGTCAAAAGTCTATTTTTCAACATATCGGTGTTTTTTTTATTGATAAAACAATGAAAATCAGGCCGAGCACTACAAACGGAATACTGAGCCACTGCCCCATATCGAGTGTCATAGAGCGTTCAAAATCGACCTGAACGTCTTTGGTGAACTCGATAAAGAAGCGGAATGCAAATATAAGCACCATTCCCAAACCAAAAAGCAGGCCTTTGTAGGTTGCCGCCTTGGTGCGGAAAAAGAGCCATAGCATCAGCAAACCCATTGACAGATAAGCCAATGACTCATATAGCTGCGCTGGATGGCGCGGAAAATCCTCGCCTAAATTACGGAACACAAAGCCCCACGGCACGTTTGTTGGCCGGCCTACAATCTCGGAGTTCATAAGGTTGCCCATTCGGATGAAGAATCCGCCCAGGGCAATCATTATCACAAGGCGGTCGAAGAGCCAGAGAGTGTCGGTTTTGTACTTGCGGATGAAGAGCCAAAGCGCGATGAACATTCCTATTCCGGCGCCGTGGCTGGCAAGGCCTCCCTCCCATATCTTCAAGATTGCCAATGGGTTATGTAGATATATTTCCGGCTCATAAAACAGGCAGTGCCCAAGGCGCGCACCGGCCAGTGTACCAATGAAAAGATACATAAGACAAGTGTCGAATTCGAGCTTAGCGCCTTCGCGTTTGACAATGTATTTCATCAGGTAATAGCCTAATACAAAGCCTGCAGCAAATAAAAGTCCGTACCAGCGCGGAGCTATAAAGCCAAGGTCGAATATCTCAGGCGACGGTTGCCAATTAATGTAAAGCATTAAGTTTTAAGTTTTTAAAGTTTTAAGTTATGAGTTGCAAGTTAGTAAGTGTTGTTTAAAGTTTAGAAAGTATAGCGCTTTGCTGTTTAGATAAATCAGGTTTCTCAACTAACATTATTCTTTACTAGTTACACATTACTCCTTTCGCTGATTTATTTTTTAAAAAGGCGAACCGTTACCGATTCGCCCTTTTGCGCCTAAGCGCGTTGTGTGTGAAAATAAATTACAATCCAAGTTTCAATACCACAATGTCGGCATCGTTGTAGGTTGCGCTAATCCATACCGAGTTGTCGGCATTGGCAGCAATACCATTGAAAGCCAACTGTTTGGCGGCATTGATATTCTTCACGAAAGCAACTTTACCGCTTGCGTCGATTTTCACCAGAACCATTGCGTTGCCAAAGATTCCGCCGCTCACAACAGAGCCGTCAGGCATCACGCAGCTTTGAGAGAATTGTCCGCCGGCAGGCAGCTCAAATGTGGTCTCCCACGCCTTTTTGCCATCGGCAGTGTAGGCTATGGCATAGCCAGCGCCGCCTTTGGTGCCAGTGTAGACTGATGTTCCGTTGTTGATAGCAACAGCCGACAGCTGGCAGTCTTCGTCGCAAAGATTGTCCCATTTAAGGTAACCAAGCTGGTCGATTTGAGCTGCCCAGTTGCTACCGAAAGCCATGCTGCAGTTGTCGCCCGACAATGCCATGCTTGTAACTTTATGTCCGGGTGCGTAGCTGCGGTTCCATAGTTTGCGGCCTTGTGCGTTCAGTTTTACAAGAAGCGGTGCCACTTGTGCAGTGTCGCCGTCTTGTGTGTAGCCGCCCAACAGCACTTTGCCGTCTTCATAAACAACCATTGAGGTTACCTCGCGGCCTTCAAATTTAGCGTTCAGCTCGTTTTTGCCCTGGGCGTTCATCTTGAACAGCCACGACTGTCCGGCTACATCTTTAACTATGGCGTTTGTATATCCAGCAGCGTAAATGGCGCCCGAGCCACTGATATGCATAGTGTTGACGCGGTCGATAAAGTCGTTGCCGATGATGTCGTTTTTAATCATTTTGCCTTCGGCGTCAAGTTTTATCATCCAAACATCGTCCATATCGTCGTTGGCCGACGGCGTGTTGGTGATAATCTGCAGACCGCCGTTCCCGAAAGTGGCGATTGCGCCGCCATGGTCGCGCGAGTTCTTGTTGTCGAATGCCCTGACAACCTTATAATTGTCGGCTGGCAATTCTTTGGCTATCGATTGCCCCAAGGCTGCCGATTTCAAGTTGAAAATATCTACAAACATCTCTCCTTCAGGATATTGCTCGACAAATTTGTTATATGCCTCGATGCTGTTTACTTGCTTGGCCCACTCAAACAGCAACTGCCGCTTAAGCAGCTTTGCCTCAGGCATTTTGGGCGAGTTGGGGAAGTTTGCGATAAACTCCTCGATAGCGGCCAGAGTATGCTTTTTCTCAGCCTCGGTGTAAGCCAGAATGCCAAGTTTCTTTTTCGCTTCCTCGTATTGAATGGCGTTCGGATAGTTATCGACAAACTCCTTGAAAGCAGCGTAGGTGTTGGCTTCCTGCGCTTTGTTGAACGCAAGTTGGTCGCGTTCCTCGGTGGCGACTTTCACTTGTGCCGACTCTGGATATTTCTTCAGGAAGGCGTTGAAAGCCTCAACTGTTCCGGCATTCTCTGCCGTACGGAACTCAATGTAGTTGCGGATGTGCACCACATTATTATAGTATTTCGACTTGGGGAACTCCTCCAGAAATTTCTCTGCATATTCGATGTTGTTCTCCTCGCGGACAAACTTTATCAGCTTCTCCTCCACCAAGTTATGCTCTATTGCCATGTTCTTGTTGAGCGGATTGCCGCGGCGCTCTTTTTTCTGTTTGAAGAAATAGGTGTTCAGCACCTCTTTGTCGTCGGCAGTGAATGCGTCAACAGCGGCTTCGGCCTTCTGGAAATGCTGCCAAGCCTTGAAATAGTCTTTCATCGAGTATTTGTCGTACGAGTAGACAACCGCTTGTCCCATGTTGGCCATGGCGTTTTCTGGGTCTTTAAGCAGTATCTTGTCGAAGTTGATACGCGCCTTGTTGAAGTTGTTATCAATATCGACTTGGTTTTTGGCGTCCATTCCTGAGAACACGTCGTCGAACACTTTGGTCGGCTTCTGCGCCAAAGCTGTTGTTGCAAAAACTATTGCGATTAATGTTGATATGTATTTCATAGTGAGTCAGATTATTTCTTTAAAACAAAAAATTCGACACGGCGGTTGTTGCTCTTGCCCTGCTCTGTCAGATTGGTGTCAATCGGGCGGGTTTTGCCGTAGCCTTTGGCTTGGAGCATGCTCTGGCTTATCCCTTTCGAAACCAGATAGTTGACAACGGCCTGGGCGCGAGCCTGGCTCAGTTTCTGGTTCAGTTCGTCGGAGCCGACATTATCGGTGTGTCCGCTTATTTCTATCTGGCTTACAGTGCCTTCGGCAAGGAATGCAGCCACTTTGTCAAGCTCTGCGTTCGACTGCGGCAACAGCGTGCTTTTGCCCGTCTCAAAGAAGATGTTGTTCAAAATGAGCGCCGACCCCTCCTCGATGTTACGCAAACCGTCGGTGAACGGGTCTTCGGGTATCTCCGGCTGAACAAAAACGACCTTTCCGCTGTTGCGGCAGTTGTTCTGGTCAGTTACAGTATAGGTGTAAGTTCCGGCCGGCAGGTTGGTCAGTTTCTGGCTTGTTGCTCCGTTCGACCAGTTGATGTTGTACGGTGGTGTTCCACCCGAAATGCCAAGACTGATGACACCGTCGTTGACAATGCGCTGTATTTTACCTGTTACGGGGTCGAGGCCGCCGGTGTATGTCGAGTCGACAATCACAGTCTCGAGGCCTTTGGGCACGCATGCGCACACGTTGCAGTCGGTCAGCGGACGAATCTCAAAATCGTCGAAGAAATAGTAGGCGTATGATTTGCCTTTCTTGTTTTTGGTGTCCTTGCCTGTCACCACGTAGTTGGTGTTCTCGTAGTTCTTAAAGTTGCCGATGATGAAGAACGACTCGTTGCCCGATGCGGTATAGAGCATGCAGTAGTGCTTCCATTCGTCGGTGTTGTCGAGGAACAGTCCCTCCTCGTTATTCAATTGCGATTTGTAGCTAAGGAAAGTTGTGTTGCCGTTGGCAATCTTCTGCTCGGTGAAATAGACGCTGAGCTGGTCGACAGCGAACATCGAGCCGTTGGCCAGTTTGTACCAGAACGACACGCAGTAAACCTGTCCCGATTTCATCGGTGTTTTCAACTCGCCCTGGATGTACTCGCGATAGTCGCGGTCAGTACCGGTCAGAATGGCTCCCATATAGCCTTTTCCGCTGTGCGGTTGGCTGTATCCGGCAAAGTTGTCGGGCACTCGCACATCGCCCGTGCTGCACTTGTTGAAGTAGTCGGGCGTTGTAAACGAAGGATAGGTCCAGTGCGGGATTAAGCGGTGCGACTGGTCATTGTAAATGTAGCTTTCGGGGCACTTCTCATACTGTTCGAAGCTCGGATTGAGTACCATATTCGATTCGTCCTCAACTTGTGCAAAGGCAAGCATCGGCCCCATGCACATAAGCCCAAGCATTTTGATAAATTTCTTGTTCATTGGTAGTTGCTTTTAAAAATTTTCAAAAATCGGCATTAAATTACACTTATCTCCGGCTCTTATTGTGTGGAGCTGTCATGATAAAATCAACAATTATGAACATCTATATACCGATATTACAGCACAATGCGATTTTTATGAACAAATTGTTGAAAAAATGTCAGACTTGCTTGTGGCCTGCCACCGCATTTTATGAAGCAAGACACCGACAAACCGCATCGAAACGGGCTGCTTTGGGGTGTTCATATTTGCCTTTAAACCGACATTGAGCGTAATCATTCTTTTATGATATTTGCCATATTGATTCAATACCAAGCAATGTTTAATTCTTTGATTTAAGTAATATTTGCAAAAAATTATGATACAGCGTGTTAAAATAATATTACAATACTATTGCTTTTGGATAGCGTATTTTGTTGTAATCCGCCTGTTTTTTGAGTTGTACAATATAAAACTGACCGCCGGGCTCGATTTTTCGACCATTTTGGGCACTTTCGGCCATGGACTCAAGCTCGATTTGTCAATGGGTGGATACGTTACGGCTGTTGCCACCTTGGTCCTTCTTTGCACCATCCGCGCGCAAAAGCCGCTTGCTGCAAAAATAATTGGCGGCATATCGGTTTTGTTTATTGTAATATTCTCTGTAATAGGCATTTGCGATTGCGAATTATATCGAAACTGGGGATTCCGCATGGATTGCACGGTGCTTTCTTATCTGAAAACCCCAAAAGAAGCCGCCGCATCAACGCCTGTTTGGCTTACGGCCTTGTTTGTAGTTTGGATTGCTGCTTTCTGTTACGGATGCATTAAAGCTTATCAGCTGTTTATTGGGCGGAAACTTAGCAAGTTGGAGCCTGCATCATGGTTTGCCATACCCGTTTTGCTGTTTGTTGGCGCTCTTCTGGTGATACCTATCCGTGGCGGTTTTGGAATGCCGATACGCCCAGGCTCGGTCTATTTCAGTGAGCATCAATTTGCCAATCATGCAGCCGTCAATGTTCAATGGAACTTCTGCAACTCGCTTGACGACATCAATGCGTATCAAAATGTGAGCTTTATGCCTCAAACTGAAGCCGATAGCATTATGGCTGAACTCTTACGCACCGACACCTTGCAATGCCGGTTGCTCAACACAAGCCGTCCTAACATCTTGATAATGATTATGGAAAGCTTTACAGCTAAGGCTGTTGGCTGCGTGGGTGGCATTGAAGGTGTAACCCCCAATCTTGATAGCCTTGCTCGCACTGGCGTGCTATTCAGCAATTGCTACTCAAACGCCGACCGTTCCGACAAAGGGCTTGTGAGCCTATTGAGCGGCTATCCGGCGCAACCTACCACCTCGATAATGAAACTTACCGACAAGGCCCAGAAACTGCCCCATTTGAGCCATAAATTGAAGACAGAAGGTTATTCTGCCTCATTTTATTATGGTGGCGACATCGACTTTGCGAATATGCGTTCTTACTTTGTAACAGGCGGTTACAAACCGATTGTGTCAAAAAGCGAGTTTAGCCATAGTGACATGAACTCGAAATGGGGCGCGCACGACCATGTGGTGCTAAAACGTTGGCACACCGATATTTGCGGCCTTCAACAGCCGTTTTGCAGTGTATTGTTCACTTTGAGCAGCCACGAGCCTTTCGAGGTGCCGCACACAAGCCGTTTCCTCGACAACACTGAAGGCGGAATGTTCTTAAACACAATTCATTACAGCGATAGTTGCATTGGCGATTTTGTGCGTCGTGCCGCAGCAGAACCTTGGTGGAGCAATACACTGCTGATTCTTATCGCTGACCACGGCAGCCGTCTCCCTGACAATTCGCCCAACTATGTTACCGACAGATTCCACATACCGATGATTTGGCTCGGCGGCGCACTTGCAACAACCGATACTATTATTGATAAATATTTAAGTCAATGTGATTTACCGATTTTACTTTGTAATCAACTTGAAGTAAATGGCAGCGACTTCAGTTTCAGCAAAGATGTGTTGAGCGGAAGCCGCTCGTTCGCATTTTATGCGTATAACAACGGCTTTGGTTTTTTGGCTGATAACGAGCGTTTTATATACGATTTAACCTCGAATAATACGCTGCGAAACGAAGCAAATGACACAACAATTGTGCAAAGTCAAGCTTTTTTGCAAACTTTGCTGCACGATTTCAATCAGAAATAGAATGGCGATTGAGAAGAACAACAGGAAAGTCATAAGTGCTTGGTGCTCATACGATATAGCCAATTCGGTCTATAGCTTGATTGTGGCGTCGGCGCTGTTCCCTATTTACTATGAGCGGGTTACAACAGCCGCCTTTGCCGACGGCATTGTCAGCAATTTCGGTCACTGCATCAAAAACACTGTTCTCTACGACTATTCAATAGCTATCGGATACGCCATAATCATCCTCATAACGCCCTTATTGTCAGGCATAGCCGACATGGGTGGTTATCGCAAACGGTTTATGGTGCTGTTTACCGTCATTGGCTCAGCGGCTTGCTCGGGGCTATATTTTTTCACAGGCGGCAACATCGGTTTCGGTTTGCTAATGACCATTTTAGCCGTAATTGGTTGGGCTGGCGCAACAGTCTATTACAACTCATTTTTGCCGATAATAGCCACCCCGCGCCTGCACAACATTGTGAGCGCCAAAGGGTTTGCTTGGGGTTATCTAGGAAGCATGATTCTGTTCATTTTCAGCGTGATAATCATATACACTTGGCAGTTTTGGGGCTTTGGCAGCGAAGCTGCTGCTTATCGGTTCTCGTTCCTGCTGGTGGGTATCTGGTGGATTGGCATAGCGCTGTTCTCATTCCGCTATCTGACTGAATTCAAGGCGAAAACAAAGATTGACACGGGCATTTTGGCAAAAGGGTTCAAAGAGATTGCCACAGTGGCTAAAAACCTTTTCCGTCAGCAAGTTATGAACTTTTTCCTGGTGTCGTTTCTGTTCTTGAGCATGGGCGTGCAGACCATTCTGCTTGTAGCCACGCTGTTTGGCAGCGCTGAGTTGCATATCGGCACCATTGAGCTGATTGTTGTTATTCTGCTGATTCAGTTTTTGGCTATGCTTGGCTCGGTTGTATTTGCAAGAGTCTCAAACCGATACGGCAACTTTACATCGCTTTTGGTGATGCTTGCCATTTGGGTTGTTATCTGTGTGGCTGGCTATTTCATTCAAAACGCCGCCCAATTCTATGTTTTGGCCATATTCCTTGGCTTTGTTATGGGCGGCATACAATCGCAGTCGCGCTCAACCTACGCCATGCTCATCCCGCCCGACACCACTGACACGGCCTCCTATTTCTCGTTTTACGACATCACCGAGAAGATTGGCATTGTCATCGGAATGTTCGGTTTCGGTTTTATTGAGCAGATTTCAGGCTCGATGCGCAACAGCGTGGCGCTCCTCTCCGTCTTTTTCATCATCGCCTTTGTTGCGATGGCTTTTGCGGCCACAAAGCGCAAGTTGATGGCGGACAGTTTCGAGTAAGAAAAGATGATTCCCATATTTCTGCAATTGATTTAGCATTCTTATCTACGCTTTCCGAGCCATCCAATTCCATTTTTATACACGATAGACTGCCCATCCATTCTTTCTGTTCTTTCATATTGGGCGAGCCGTCAGTTTCATATTTGCTATTGTCTTCCAAGAATTTAAGGTTACTATTATACATGTCGCCGCCTTCTATTACTCTTTCGCCAAATCTCTGAACAGCCCTTTTTTTTAGTCTCTCGATACGTATTTGAGGCGCTACATAAAGAAAAACCATCATACCAAATGAACTGTCAAACGCCTTGTGAAAAGAACTCATGGAGCCTGCCATGACAAAATTTTGATATGGTGCAATCGCGTTTTGGAGTCTGGTTATTTTTTCCTGGTGACTATACATAACTGTATATAATTCAGGAGTATCAAACCTCCATATATAATCGTCAACGTCAAAAAACGGATAGTTTAATACTTCTGCCAATCTTTTCCCCAGTGTGCTTTTTCCGCTTCCCGAAGGGCCAATAATCATTATGCCTGTCGCCATACTATAGTTTTTATGGATAGGAGCATTTGTAAAGGCTATAGCCCGCTCCACTTCTACTCCTTATAATCGATTGCGGCCGACCTGCGTTGCCAGCGTTCTTTGGCGAATTTCTGCATATCAATCTGTTTGTCAGACTCATCGGTAATCTCCATTCCCAACAGAGTCTCAATTACATCTTCCATGGTGGCAATGCCTTCCATTCCGCCGTACTCGTCGATAACAAGTGCAATCTGTTGTTTTTTGGTAATCAGGATGTTATAGAAGTTGAAAATAGAAGTGTTTTCGTAGCAGTTTATTATCGGGCGGCGCAAGTTCTTGAGTTTCACATTCTTTTTACCTTCAGCAAGATATAGCAGAATATCCGATTTCAGAACGAACCCGGTTATGTCATCAATCGACTCCTTGAAGACAGGAATGCGTGAATAGCGCAGGTTCTCTTTGTTGCTGAAAAAACGCTCGAGAGTAGTGTTTTCGTTAGCCGCAACAACCACCGTGCGTGGCGTCATCACATTCTTCACTTTTATCGATTTCAGTTTCACTAGATTGTTGATAATCTTACCCTCACTCGACTCAAACACGCCCTCACGTTCACCAATGTTGGCCAGAGCGGCAATCTCCTCACGGCTTACCGTATGTCCGTGACGACGCGAAAACAGTTTTGTCAGCGATTCTGACACTATAACTATCGGAAAGATGATATATATCAGACCTTGGATGATATACGCCACAGGAATGCACAATTCTCGCCAATAGTTGGAGCCGATTGACTTCGGTATTATCTCAGAAAGGACAAGAATTAGAACTGTCAGAATGGCCGAAGCCACACCGAAATAAGCGTTCCCGAAAACAGCTACAGCCTGCGCCCCCACTCCTGCTGCGCCTAATGTGTTGGCAATAGTGTTGAGCGACAATATTGCAGCTAGTGGTCTGTCGATGTTCTGCTTCAGCCGCTTTAGAATGTGCCCGCCACGGCTTGTGTAAGCTATCGACTCAATATAAGAAACTGATGTAGAGAGCATTACCGATTCCGATATCGAACACATAAACGATACCAGAACTGCTATTAACAGATAGACAATAAGCAGTGTCACAACGGGTGGTTATTTGTTGTCCTCTAAAGCGCGGAACTCAAAAGGAATGCGGATAATTTGCTGATAATCAACGCCCAAATCTTTCATATCCTCATCAGAATAATACCAGACAATAGAGGCGTCGGGGCCAGCAAGATACATTGTCTCAAACTGCTGCATAATCTGAAGCAGATATTTTGATGTACTGGTGTTGAAATACTCCAATGCCATGTGGAATTCTGTCTTTTCCGCCGGATGTTTCACATATTCGTCAATCCATTTTATGATTGGCTCGTAGAAGCGAATCGAATTTTCCAGAATGGAGCGTCCCATAATTCTCAGCTGGCCTGTCGAGCCGTTGAAGATTACCGACGGACGGCTGGTGTTCCCTTCTATTTGTAAAACATCGTTATATATGTAGTCCATAATCGTTCTTTTTATCGACTCAAAAATAGAGAATAATTATGGATAAAAGCAAACGTTTGCAGTAAATAAATTTTTAGCCACAAAAAAAGCGGACTACCCAATGATAGTCCGCCAATACCCGAATTGTCGGTCGCGGAAAGATAGGGATTCGAACCCTAGGAGCAATGTGACTCGCTCGCCGCATTTCGAGTGCGGTCCATTCGACCACTCTGGCATCTTTCCGGGCGCAAAAGTAGTAATTTATTTGACTGCACATTTGTTTGGAGCAAATATTTTTTTGTCCGGAACACTTGTTTACATTATTTATGCGGTCGCTTTTTGAAAAATACAGCAATACCTACAATACAAAAAAAATCCCTACAGCCACAGCTGCAGGGATTTTAATTATTCAGTTATTCAATCCTTATTTCAGAGCATCCAATTCAGCCTTGATTTTCTCAGCATCTTCCGGACGCTCAAGTGCGGTGTAAATGTTCGACAGAATCTTCAGAGCGTTTTTGTTCTTGCTGTCGTACTTGTAAGCTTTCTCGACAAGCGGAAGAGCCTGCTCAAACTCGGCTTTCGATTTGTCGAGTTCAGCATTGTATGCATCTGCGTCGGTTTGGCTCAAACCGCTGTCGTTAGCTGCCTTCTTGATTTCGTTGCCCTTTTTGTAGAAAACGTTAGCTTTTTGAACATACAGGTTGGCCATCAGCTTGTTAAGAGCCTTGTCGTTTGGATATTTGGCCAAGCCTTCTTCAAGA
>JAEEGL012394848.1_pt1 | contig 25596 bp, 22 predicted proteins | sample 9134231 | NCBI WGS metagenome assembly JAEEGL01 (sample SAMN16246548, study PRJNA631951) | gut metagenome | biome: gut microbiome; feature: rumen; material: fiber-attached | host: Bos | place: Iran: Karaj | collected 2018-10
GACACCATGTACGAAGCGAACGGTGTGGGACTGGCCGCACCCCAGGTCGGTGTGCTGAAAAGGATCGTCGTGATCGACGTGACGCCCGAACCGGAAGACGGTGAAGAAATACCGGAAGAAGAAATGCTCCGCTATGCGATGATCAATCCGGAGATCATTTCAGAGGAAGGCAGCCAGACCGGCTATGAGGGATGCCTCAGTTATGCAGGAATGACCGGCATCGTCACCAGGCCCGAAAAAGTCACCTGCCGCTTCACCGGAGTGGACGGGGACGAGTATGAGCTGACCGGCGAAGGCCTTCTGGCCAGAGCCATCTGTCATGAACTGGACCATCTGGAAGGGCGTATGTATACTTCCCTGGTGGAAGGTGAGATCATGACGAACGAAGAGCTGCAGAAGCGTATCGATTCAGGCAAAGTGAAAGAAGAGGAGCACTCATGAAAGTCATTTTCATGGGGACGCCGGATTTTGCGGTTCCCACGCTTCAGGCGCTGATCGCTTCGAAACATGAAGTGACGGCAGTCTATACGAAAGCAGATCTGGAATCCGGCCGGGGACAGAGAATGGTCTTTTCCCCGGTGAAAAAGGCGGCCCTTCAGGCCGGGATCCCCGTTTATCAGCCTGAAAAGCTCAATAAGTCCGCCGTGGCGGAAATGCGCACGATCCCCGCGGACGTCATCGTGGTCGCGGCCTACGGGAAGATCCTTAGACCCTCCGTGCTTCAGATGACCCGCTATGGCTGTATAAACGTGCACGCGAGCCTGCTGCCGAAATACCGCGGCGCGGCCCCGATCCAGTGGGCGGTCCTGAACGGAGAGACGGAGAGCGGCGTGACCATAATGCAGATGAACGAAGGTCTGGACACGGGGGACATTCTGTATCAGGAGAAGATCCTGCTCGCTGAAAATGAAACCTCAGCCAGTCTGTTTGATAAACTGGCGCAGCTTGGCGGTCCGGCGCTGCTAAAAGTCCTGGACATGCTCGAAGAAGGCACGCTTGAAGCGGTCCCGCAGCCGGAAGAAAGCCCGACAGAATATGCCCGGATGCTTCAGAAAGAAGACGGCATCCTGGATTTTCGGAAGAGTGCGGAAGAAAACGTGCGCTTCATCCGCGGGATGTTCTCATGGCCCTGCGCGCAGGCGTCGTTCCGCGGAAGATCGCTCAGGATCTATTCGGCAGAAGCGGTCGAAGACGATTCGGATGCGCTTCCCGGAACAGTCTCCGCGGTCTCGAAACACGCGTTCTCCGTGAAATGCGGCGAAGGCGCCCTGAACATACTCTCGCTGCAGCCGGAAGGCAAGAAGGAAATGAGCGCGGATGCCTTTTTACGGGGATACCATGTGCTCCTGGGCGAATCATTTTCCATGGCTCTGCCCGCGGCGGAAGAATAAGCACCGATGAATGCAGACGACACCAGAAACCAGGCGCTTGAGATCCTCCGGGAAGTTCTTCTCTCCGGAAGGTTTATTCAGGATGCCGTGAAGGACGCCGCGCTCAGTGAGAAAGGTGCGTCAGATCTGGACAGCCGTTTCATCCGGAGCCTGGTGCGCGGGACGACTGAATGGAAGAGTACGCTTGAAGTCCTTCTCGGAAAGCTTTCTTCTGTCCCGGTCCGGAAGATCAAACCTGTCCTCAGGCTGATCCTGTTCATGGGACTCTATGAGCTTCTCTATGCGGGTCAGAAGGATTACGCGGCCGTCAACGAATACGTCCGTCTGGCCAGAAGAAGAGGTTTCCAGGGGCTTTCAGGCTTTGTGAATGCTGTCCTGAGGCGCGCTTCTTCGGAAAAAGCGGCGCTTCTTCAGTCCTTGACAGAAGAAGAAAGCAGCGCGCTCCCTGAAGAAGTGCTGTCCATCCTCAAAGATTCGTACGGCAGAGAAAACGCGCTTTTGTTTGGTCATTACGTCCTTACGGCGGATGCCAAGAGGATCACGGTAAGGCGGAATATTTCCCGCTGTACGGAGGAAGCATTCCTGAACGCGCTCAGAGAGGACGGCGCAGAGGCGGAGAGACTGCTCTTTGGTCCGGACAGCGCATATACGGCAAGTTTCAGCAAGCTCCCTCCGGATGAGATCTATTTCCTTACGACGGAAAAACCGATCACTTCTCTGAAAGCGTTTCTATCAGGCCTGTTCTACGTGCAGGACGTTTCCGCCTGGTCTGCCTTCCGCGGTCTTAGCGCTCATATGAGCTCTGAAACGGCTGTTCTGGACCTCTGCGCGGCGCCCGGCGGGAAATGCTTCCAGCTGATGGATCTGGCCGGGAAAGCCGGTTTTAAGACGCGTTTCACGGCCTGCGACCTTTCGGACAAAAGGCTTAGGCGTCTCAGGGAAAATGCGGAACGCATGGGCTTTACGGATCTGAAGAGTCATGTCTCGGACGCGACCGTCTTCGAGCCGTCGTTTGAACAGGCTTTCGGCCTTGTGATCGCGGACGTTCCCTGCTCCGGGCTAGGAGATCTCGCCGGAAAGCCTGAGATCCGCTTCCACGTAAACGAAGCATCTATCCGGGAACTCCAGGATATCCAGAAGCGCATCCTTCAGAATGCGGCACGCTATGTGAAGCCGGGCGGGCTTCTGCAGTATTCCACCTGCACTCTTAACAGGGAGGAGAACGAAGATCAGGTACGGGCATTTCTTTCCGAACATCATGAATATTCGATTACAGAGGAAAACACACTGATAAGCGGTGTGAACACGCCCGGCGACGGGTTTTACCATGCCCGGATGAAACGCCTTCCGGAAAGGATATAAAAAGACGCATGGAAGAGATCCTTTCACTGTACCCTGAAGAACTGAAAAGCCGGCTCGCTGCTCTCGGCGCGCCTTCGTACCGCGCATCCCAGATATTCTCATGGCTCCACGTGAAGCGGGCGCAGCGTTTCGAAGAGATGACAGACCTGCCGAAAGCGCTGCGCGAAAAGCTGTCGGAAAGCTTTGTCATCACCTCTCTGAGACCTGTTCTCGTACAGAAGAGCAAGGAAGACGGCACGGAAAAAGTCCTGTTCGAGCTTTCAGACGGCGCCCGGATCGAAAGTGTGCTCATGCGGTATCATTACGGCGCGTCCATCTGCGTCTCCACGCAGGTCGGATGCCGGATGGGCTGCCGCTTCTGCGCCTCCACGATCGGCGGGCTGGAGCGGAATCTTACTGCCTCGGAGATCCTCTCAGAGCTGTACGGGATGGAACGGCTGACAGGCGAAGACATCCGCCATCTCGTGCTGATGGGCACCGGGGAACCTTTTGACAATTACGACGAAGTGGTGCGTTTCATCCGGCTTGCGACCATGCCGGAAGGCAAGAACTTAAGCGCCAGGAACGTGACGCTTTCCACCTCCGGGCTTCCGGCCCGGATCCGTCAGTTTGCGGATGAAGGACTTCCGGTCACACTGGCATTGTCCCTTCACGCCTCGAACGACGAGGAACGTAGAGCGCTGATGCCCGTTGCAAGGAAGTATCCGCTTTCGGAAGTGCTCCGCGCCTGTGATGATTATTTCGGGAAGACCGGCAGAAGAGTGACCTACGAGTACGCCGTCATTTCCGGCGAAAATGATACGGAACGGAACGTAAAAGAGCTCAGCGCGCTTCTTCACGGGAAAAACGCGCACATCAATCTGATCCCGGTCAATCCGGTCCGTGAGAAGATGATGAAGCGTCCTGATAAAAAAGAAATACAAGCATTTCAAAACGCCCTTGAAATTAACGGGATAAATGCTACAATAAGAAGGTCTATGGGAACAGACATAGACGGCGCATGCGGACAGCTCCGCTACAGCGCCGCTCTTTCCGTTATGGAAACCACAGAAGGAGAGCATCGTCAGTGAAGATTGCGGCCAGGACCGACATCGGACTACAGCGTGAATTGAACGAAGACTGCTATTTTGTCTCCGACGAGCCGGTCGGCATGTTTGAAAAACTGCTGATCGTTTCAGACGGCATGGGCGGGCATGATGCCGGGGAAGTTGCTTCCCGGATGGCCGTCGACGCCGTCGTTTCATACCTGGAATCCGCCTCGGTCAACATGCCGCTCTTTACGCTGGAACAGGCGGTCTATGCCGCCAACCTGGACGTCCGGAAGTATTCAGAGGCCAATGACGGGATCGACCTCGGAACGACCCTGGTCATCTGCGGGATCATTTCCGGACACGCTTACGTAGCCAACGTGGGCGATTCCAGACTCTATCTTCTCAATCGTTATGCTTATTCCATCCGTCAGATCACGAAGGACCATTCCTATGTGGAGGAAATGGTCGCGCGCGGTCTGATGACCAGAAATTCCGAAGAATACATGAGGCAGAAATCGGTCATTACCCGCGCAGTCGGGTTCTTCCCCGAAACCGAACCGGATCTTTTCGATTTCGGTCTGGAGGAAGGCGACATGATCCTTCTCTGCTCGGACGGACTTACAAACATGCTGAAAAACGTCGTGATCAAGAATCTGGCGCTGGATGACAGCTTCACGCTGGAACGCCGCGTCGATACGCTGATAGATGAAGCCAACCATATGGGCGGGAGAGACAACATTACCGTGATTCTTGCGGAGAGGGAGGACCAGGATGATTAAGGTCGGAACTCTTTTCGCGGGACGCTACGGCGTGATCCAGAAAATCGGCACCGGCGGAATGGCCGAGGTCTTCAAAGCCCAGGACGTTGTCGAGAACCGTGTCGTTGCCCTGAAAGTGATGAAGGACAGCCTTGCAAACGACGAGGCTGCCGTACGCCGTTTCGAAACGGAAGGGAAGCAGGCTGCCGAACTCCGTCATGAAAACGTCGTCGCAGTCTATGACGTGGGCGTCTCTGCGGGAACGCATTATATCGTCATGGAATACGTGAGCGGCATCGTCCTGAAGGAATACATCCGCAAGAAGGGCAAGCTTTCCGACCGGGAGACGATGGCCATCTCGGCACAGATCGCCTGCGGACTCCGCGCGGCTCACGCGCATCACATCGTGCACCGGGACATCAAGCCTCAGAACATCATCCTTTCCAAGGAAGGCAAGGTCAAGATCACAGACTTCGGCATTGCCCGTTCGATCGGCGAGGAGACCCGGAAGGGCAAGTTCACCGTAGGCTCCGTCTATTACATCTCGCCTGAACAGGCCAAGGGAGAGTCCTGCGATGAACGCAGCGACATCTACTCTCTGGGCGTCGTCATGTACGAGATGATCACCGGCGTGGTGCCTTTTGACAAGGAAACGACCAATGCCGTTGCGCTGGCGCACATGAATGAATCCATGAAAGCGCCGAGCGAACTGAATCCGGACTGCCCGCGTGCCCTGGAGCAGATCATTTTCCGCTGCACGCAGAAGTCCAGCGCACGCCGCTATACGAACTGCACCGAACTTCTTCAGGATCTGAAGATTGCCGTATCCTCGCCGGATTATGACTTTGAGCAGAAGGAGAAGGCAGCCCTGTTAAAGAACAAGACCATGGTCTTCGCGAAGAACGGGGCGGCGGCCGGATCGGCGAAAGCGGCGGACGCCCATGAAAAGACACACAGTTCATACGGTGTTTCGAGACGTTCTGCTTCGTCTTCTGATGAAGCAGATGAAGAAGATGACGCAAAGGCTGCGGTTGGTATCGCCCCGGCACGCAGAAAGAATGACCGGAGCAACGGCTTCGACCGTTTTCTGGCTGTTTCAGGCGTGATCCTCGGGATCCTGATCATTTTCCTGATCATCTATATCATCATGTCCCTGTCCGGATGCCTCCAGAAGAGGATCGATCCCGGCCAGAAGGAGACGACGACCGGCGTACCGGCAACGACCACGGAAGAGCCCATTGAGATTTCGACCAAAGCCCCTGATGACTTTAACCCCGATACGGACACCAAGGTCCCGTACGTGATCGGTCTTCCGGTCATGGACGCCATCCAGGCGCTTGGAGATGCCGGACTCAAGTACAAGATCTCTTCGCAGGTCGAGTATTCGGATGAGTACGAACTTGGGACCATCATAAAGCAGAGCTACCCGGAAGGCACGATCGTACCGAAAGATTCCACCATCGTGATCATGATGAGCGGCGGTTCCGATAAATTCTTCATCGATCCGGCCTATGTCGGCGGACCGCTGTCGAATTTCAGAAATGACGCAGGCAAGCTGTCCGATGTCATTGATTTCGAATATGTGCGCGTGACCAGCGATACCGTGCCGACCAACGTGATCATTTCCATCGACCCGGTGAACGTCACTGTCGAGTCCGGCGACCATGTCGTCGTTACGTACAGCGGCGGGCCGAATTACGCGACTGTGCCGGATCTTCTCGGCAAGACCCGCGACGCAGCGCAGAGAGCGCTGGAGGAAGCCGGGCTTACGCTTGGAAATGTCAGCACGGATTACAGCGACAACTACGGCAAGGACCTGGTCATGGTCCAGCAGCATGCGGAAGGTACTCGGCTCAGAAACGGCACGAAAGTGGATATCACGATCTCTCTGGGGCCGAAAGTCGCAAAGATACCGGACGATCTTCTGGTCAATTCCGACGGTTCCAGGAACAATTACGGCGCCGTGAAACAGAAGCTTGAAGCGCTCGGATACGTCGTCGTCCATGAAACGGTCTATGACAAAGAGCATGGCGCTCATAGTTCAGAGGCGGATGCCTATGTCGTTTCCGTGACACCGGAGCCCGGCACAGAGTATTCCTACGGCAGAGAAGTCAAGGTCGTGACAGCGACCGATGACAACGTTCTTCCGGACTTCACCGGCAGAGACTACGACGAGGCTTATGCGATCCTGACGGCAGATCCGTACGGATTTGTGGTCGAAAGGGTCTATGTGGCCGCCAAGGATGCCAGCCAGGAAGGCAAAGTTGAACTGATGAAGCCGGCCGCAGGGTCCGAATGGGAGAAGGGTATGTACATGACGCTCACGGTCTATACCATGGGTATGATCGACATGAGGGGCATGACCGCAAAAGATGCCAAGCATTTCATCGAATCCAAGGGCTGGGTCTATAAGAAAGTCGTCGGAGAATACATCGATGACAAGACAGCCGGCACGGTGCTTTCCACCGATCCGAAGGCCGGAACCTTCCCGAAGGAAGGCGACAAGATCAAGGTCGTGATCGCGGCTTCCAAGGATGAGCAGAGCTCAAGTGAGGAAGAAACGACTGAGGCGCCGACCACGACAGAGGCCCCGACGACGACCGAAGCGCCGACCACGACAGAGGCCCCGACGACGACCGAGGCGCCGACCACAACAGAGGCCCCGACCACAACGGAAGCGCCGACCACGACTGAAGCACCGACAGAGCCTCCGACAGAATCGCCGACAGAGCCTCCTACGGAATCTCCGACGGAGCAGTCCACACCGCCCGAGGAGACGCAGCCGGAAGCCACTGAAGGCGGAAATCATGCGCCCGCGGAGAGTCTTGAAGGAATGATGGCGCCCTGATCAAGGAGGAGAAATGTGATGCAGTATAAGATCGCCCCGTCCATTCTGGCAGCAGACTGGCTGAATCTCGGTTATGAAGTGGAGCGTTTGAACGCTTCTGACTGTGATTATATCCATTATGACGTCATGGACGGTAAGTTTGTCCCCGAAATGTCATTCGGCGTCACCTGCATGCGCCCGGTCCGAAAGAATACCGAGAAGAAAATGGACGTGCATCTGATGATCGAAGATCCTGTCCGAAACGTCCGTTCCTTTGCGGAATCAGGCGCAGATCTGATCACCTTCCACATCGAAGCGGCAGGAGAGAAGACAGAAGAAACGATCGACTATATTCGTTCTTTCGGCGTGATCCCCGGCCTTTCTATAAAGCCTGCCACCCCCGCGGAAGCGCTGTTCCCTTATCTCGACAAGCTTGGCATGGTGCTCGTCATGTCCGTGGAGCCCGGTTTCGGCGGCCAGGCGTTCATGCCGGAAGCGCTGGAGAAGATCCGCATTCTCCGTGAGGAGATCGACCGGCGCGGGCTTTCCGTCGACATCGAAGTGGACGGAGGCATCAATCTTAAAACTGCGCTTCTCTGCAAAGAAGCAGGCGCCAACGTGTTTGTCAGCGGTTCCGCGCTGTTCCGCGGAGATCTCGTGGAAAATGTCCGCGCGATGAGAACGCTTTTATGAAATTCCGCAAGACGCTTTTCATCTGTATTCTGATCATGGCCATCGTGCTGCCCGGCTGCAACACGGTGGTCAATTGGAATTCACGCTCAAGAACGGTGCTGATGTGCGCCGGCAAGAGTATGACGGACATTCAGATGAAGATCGTCGCGATGGAGTATAAAGAACTTTACGAATACTATTACCGCGAACTGCTTACTGAGCGCTTCTGGAAAGAAGAAGTCGCGGAAGGCGTGTCCTTCGAGCAGTTCGTTTTAAAAAGCTCGGTGCTTCCCGAATGCCAGGCGGTCCTGTATCTGTCGGCTGCCGCGGATGAACTGTCCATTAAAATCCCTGAAGACAGGCTGACAAAGCTGTCAGAAGCCGCGAAATCCTATTACGAAGCCCTTTCCGATGATGAAAAGTCATTTACCGGCGCAGGCGAATCTGACGTTCTTGAGCTGCTCAGACTCTATTACAGGGCGATACTCGCAGAGGAAACGCTGATTTCGGACCATGTGATCGAAGTCAGTGATGAAGCCAGCCGTGTAGCTGATATAGAAGTGATCCATACGCCTTCCGTGAGAGAGGCGGAAGAGATCCTTCGGCGCTACAAGAACGGTGAAAATTTCACGACGCTCGCACAAGAGAACACCATTGACCAGAAGATCAAGTATTCCGTTGCCCGGTCGGATCTTCAGGAGCCGTTTGATTCAGTCATTTTTTCACTTCAGAACGGCGGCGTCAGCGACGTTGTCAATCTGAACGGTGAAGGATTCATCATACGCGTTTCGAACACTTACAACACACTGCTGTCTCTCAATAACCGCCGGAACCTGCTGGCATCCCTCCGGTTTGATGACTGGAAGAAAGCGGCGCAGTCTCTCGGCATTTCCGAGGATTCCTCCCTGAACCGGGGGTTCTTCTCCCGGCTTTCTCTTACGGTTCAGGGTGATTTCAATTACCACGCATTATTCTCCGCGCTGATCTCAGAATAACTCTTCTGAGTTTCCCCTTGCGTAATTCTTAAAATTTATGTAAAATATCTGCAACATCTCAGCCGTAACCGGATACGAATGAGAAAAATAGTTGTATTCAGGACCATAGGGGTCCTTGTGATCCTTGCCCTAAGCATTCTGATTCTTGTTCTTTTCCGTTCGAAAGAGATGGATAAAACGGTCATACTGATCGGAGAGAGCCAGGAAGAGACACCTGAACGGACAGAACACAGCCTTTCTGAAACGACACAGGTGCCGTTTATCTATGTATATATCACCGGTGCCGTACAGGAGCCCGGCGTATATGCGCTCCGTGAAGGGGCAAGGCTCTACCAGGCGGTCAGTCTCGCCGGAGGACTTCTTCCGGAGGCCGATCTGTCCCGGATCAACGAGGCGGCGATCCTGAAAGACAGCGAGCACGTACACGTCCCGCTGATCGGAGAGACGCTTCCGGCTTCTTCAGAAGATCCGGGATCCGTGACCGTGAACATCAATACCGAAGGGCCGGACCGGCTGATGCTTCTTCCGGGGATCGGCGAGGCAAAGGCGGCAGCAATCGTCCGTTACCGGACTCAGTACGGTCCTTTTTCATCGATCGAGGACATTATGAATGTTTCCGGTATCGGCAAGGCATTGTTTGAGCAGATCAAAGATCGGATAAAGGTTTAGGAAAATGGCAAAGATCCTTGTGGTAGATGACGAGAAAATGATCGTGAAAGGCATCCGTTTCTCCCTTCTTCAGGAAGGCTGGGAGGTCGATGCGGCTTATGACGGAGAGGAAGGCATGGAACTCGCCCGTACCGGCGATTACGATGCGGTCCTTCTGGACATTATGCTTCCTGTCCGGAGCGGTCTGGACATCCTCCGGGAGATCCGTGAATTCTCAGATGTTCCTGTCATCATGCTGACAGCGAAGGGAGAAGACATCGACAAGGTCACCGGTCTGGAATACGGCGCGGACGATTACATCACCAAACCTTTCAACATTCTGGAAGTCAAAGCCCGGCTCAAGGCCATCATGCGCCGGAGCCGTCTTCCGAAAGAGACCGAATCGAAAGCCGAGACCGGAATGATCCGCCTCGGAAGACTGACGCTGGATACGGAAAACGAACGCGTTTTCAACGAAAAAGAAGAAATCTTTGTCACATCCAAGGAATTTGACATTCTGAAACTCCTGACGGGCAATCCGGACAAGGTGTACAGCCGTGAAGAACTCTTAAAGACCATCTGGGGAGAATCTTATCCGGGAGACGTACGCACGGTGGACGTCCATATCCGCAGGCTTCGGGAGAAGATCGAAGAGGATCCCGGCATGCCGCGCGTGATCCTGACCAAATGGGGCATCGGATATTATTGCAGGAATGAAAGTACTTAAGTCACTGCGTCTCAGAACGATCCTGCTGATCATCGCTTTTTCCGTTATCCCGGTCCTGATCCTGCATCTGATCATCGTTAACTCATATGAGTATTTCCTGATCAATCAGAGACAGAACGAGATCCGGAGCCGGTTCAACATGATCGCTGCCGGACTCGGCAAAGACAATAACGTCTACAACTCCCTGACGGATTCCACGACCGAAGTCATCCTTTGGTATTCGGAAGCCTACGCAGGGCGTGTTCTTGTCGTGGACAAAGAATGCAAGGTCGTGCTGGATTCCTATAAGACCGATGTCGGCAAGACTGTCGTTTCAAATGCGGTCTTCAGGGCGATGACAGGCATTTCCTACCGGAATTATTCCAAGGAAGCGGGCTTCATCGAGGCGGCGATCCCCATCAGTTACCAGGACGACGACCAGAGATCGATCATCGGCGTGCTGGTGTTCTCATCATCGGTCAGCTGGATCAAGGACGGACTCACAAAGGTGGAAAACACACTGGAGATCGTGGAGGTCGTTCTCTTTGTCATACTGATCCTCGCAGCCGTGTACATTTCCTGGATCATGGTGAAGCCGCTGAAACGTGTTTCCGTGAATCTTGGCCGCTTTCATTCCGGCATCATCGAGACTTCTGCCGCGGAATTCCGTTCTTATTCAGAAGTTGATGAAATCCTCCGGAACGCCAACGTCATTATCGACAAATACCGCCAGATGGAAGAGTCTCAGGAGGAGTTCGTATCGAACGTCTCTCATGAACTGCGTACGCCGCTGACGTCTGTCAAGGTGCTGACGGATTCTCTGGTGGGTCAGAAAAATGTCGATGAATCGGTCTATCAGGAGTTTCTGGCCGACATTTCAAGCGAAGTGGACAGAGAGAGCCTGATGATCGACGACCTGTTGTCCATGGCCCGGCTTACAGGCACCAGGGAGTCCATGAACATCCGTACCGTCAACCTGAACGAGATGCTTCTGAGCCTTTTGAACACGCTGAAGCCCATCGCGCTTCAGTCGAAAGTGGATCTGGTCTACGAATCTTTCCGCACCGTCAATGCGGACGTGGATGAGATCAAGCTTTCACAGGCTGTTTCCAATTTCATCGAAAACGGCATCAAATACAACAAAGAAGGCGGCTACGTCAAGACCTCCCTCGATTCGGACCATGAGTACTTCTATATCAGGATCGAAGACAATGGCGCAGGCATCCCCGAAGAATCCGTCGGACACATTTTTGAACGTTTCTACCGCGTGGACAAGGATCGTTCCAGGAATACCGGCGGCACGGGACTGGGCCTTGCGATCGCGAGGCAGATCATTCTCCTTCATGATGGCGTCGTGAAGGTGGAAAGCAAAGTTGGCGAAGGCACTGCGTTCACCGTCCGAATCCCGCTGAAACAGGATCTGAGAGGAGGGAGAGCATGAAGATGAAACGCTTTTCCGCCTTGTTTGCGGCTTTTCTGATGGTTCTTGGCGTGATGTCCGCAACAGCCTGCAAGAAGAATGAAGAACCCCGCACCGGTGCATTCTATCTGTATTACAAGGATGTATCCGCCATGAACCTGTACCCGGTGGAAGGATTCTTTGACGTTGATCTCAGTTTCGAAGACCGGGTAGCGGCAGTTTTCCATAAACTTCGCGAGCCGGACAGCCGTTCCTACCTGTCTGCCATTCCGGAGAAGGTCCAGATCTTGTCTGCAACGCTTGTGGAAAGCAGTCTGGTGTTTGATTTCAGCGCCACATACAATTCGATGAGCACATACGAGGAGATCCTGATGCGCGCGGCTGTCGTCAAGACGTTTAATCAGATCCCTCAGGTCTCTACGGTTGAATTCCGTGTGGAAGGCCAGCCTCTGGTTCTTTATACGGGGTCGATCCCGGGACCGATGAAATCATCCGATTTCAAAGATATCTTCGGCTCCGGGCTGAATGCCTACACGGAAGCCCGCATCGTTCTCTATTTTGCCAACGAGAGCGGTGAGAAGCTTCACCGCGTCATACGGGAACTGCACTACAGCAGCCAGATCTCACTTGAACAGTGCGTCATACAACAGCTCATAAACGGGCCTCAGTCTGAGACGGAAGGGCTGTCAGTTCTTCCGAATTCGCTGAAACTGAATTCTGTGGCAGTCCGTGACGGCGTCTGTTATGTGGACTTCGGTGCGGATTTCCTTACCCAGACGGTCCCTGTGAATGCAGAGATCATCATTTTCTCCATTGTTGATACACTGACCGAGATCCCGGAAGTCACGAGCGTCCGGATCTCAGTGGATTCGAACGCAGAAGTGTTCTTCATGGATACCGTCGATCTTTCACAGCTTCTCTACCGGAATCTCGATTTTATCGAGACTTCTGTCAACACAACTGTTCCTTAAACAGCTGCGCCTTAACTTTTTTTCACGATGAAGAGACCGCTTTTATGGGCGGCGTTTCTTCTGACTCTCGGGGTGATTCTGATCAATACCGGGGAGGAGACCCGGAATAAATGGCTTCTCAGAAAGCCGTCCGTAAGGATGGCGCTGGAGAGGTCTTCTTCAGGTTTTTTCCCGGTTTCCCTGAACGGCAGGGTGCTCTGGGCGGAAGAGAAGAACGGGCATATGATCTATCGTCTCGATGCAGGAAGGTCTTACGGGACAGTGCTGGTCTATGAGTCCGTACAAGAGTTGGAGGATGGGAAAGATCCGGCCATGCTGATCGGATCCTTCTGCAGAATAAACGGGACAGCATTTCTCTTCCCGTCCCGGGAAAACCCGGGACAGTTTGACATTCAGCGCTATTACGATGATCAGGGCATTTATTTTGGCGTATCACAGGCTGAGATCTGGACTGACGAGCCTTCAGGGTTCTCCTTCCGCAGATGCATTTACAGGATGTCTGAAGCGGTGCGGAAGACCGTACGCGAAAATGCGTCGGAACAGGATGCGGAATTTCTTCTCTATCTGACTTTCTCCGCCTATTCTGACGAAAGCGCGGCGCTGAAGGAAAAAGCTGCTGCGCTCTCGGCCATCCAGCTTCTGTCGCTGTCCGGCTTCATCATTTCCTCGATCGGGATGCTGCTTTACCGGCTTCTCAGAAAACTGAGCAGAAATCTGGCGCTGTGCGCGCTGGCCCCCGCAGGTCTTATGATCCTGTACTTCTCTATGCTCGGTTCTCCGGTCTCCATGATCCGTGCATTGACCGTATTCTTTCTCCGAATCGCCGCACCGGCGCTGAAAAGGCGTTTTGACACGGTTTCTGCCGCTGCGCTGTCGGTGATTCTTCTTGGCATCATGCGGCCGGCTTACCTTCTGTTACCCGGCATGAGCTTCTATCTGGCCGTATTCCTGAGCCAGGGGATCATCTGTCCGATGGTCCGCCGCCTGTTTTTCAGGCAGAAAGCACTGCCGGGCATCCTGCTTTCCTTCTTCTCGATGCAGGCCTGCATGCTTCCCGTACAGATTCTGACCAGGTATTCATGGTCTCTATACGGGACAGTCCTGGTCTGGTTCCTTCTGCCGCTTAGGACCGCCTCCGTCATCCTGACATTCCTTGGCGCATTGATCGGGATTCTTTTTCATGGTACCTTGAACGGCTTTCTGCAGCTTTATTTCAAGATTCCGTCAGCACTCAGAGCCGTATATATCTGGACGATCGAAGCGGCGTCCGGTCTTCCTTTCGCATCGTTCAACGCCGGGAATGCTCCGGCCTTCAAAGTGGTGGTCTATATAGTCTTGTTGTCCGCCGCGCCTTTGCTGCTTGCAGTACGTTTCCGGATACTTCGGCAGAGACACGTTCAGTCTGAAAAGCGTCTGCCGGTACGTTTTCAATATGTCTTTCCTGCCGTCTATGCCCTGATACTGCTTCTCGGAATGCTCGGTCTAAGAACCGTTCCGTCCGGGAAAGAGGAAATGCTCTACACAATGCTTTCTGTGGGACAGGGGGATTCAGGCATCGTGAGGACCAGGGATCTCACGATCGGCATGGACTGCGGTTCCTCCTCCGGGGAAGACGCGGGGGATATCTTTACGGGTGCGTCCGCCTTTTACGGCGTCCGGAAGATCGACGTACTGGTGCTGAGTCATGAGGATCTTGATCATACAAATGGTCTTCAGGAGATTCTGTCAGATCCTGCGCTTACGGTCGGAGAGATCTGGATCCCGGACAGCCGGACCGCTGAAGCAAGTTTTGGCCCGTTGATCGAAATGGCCGCAAAGGCCGGCGTTCCGGTCCGGAAGGCCGGAAAAGGCGACCGTATGACTTCCGGAGACACAGTCCTGGAAGTACTTGCACCTGCTCACGGAGCAGATCTCAGCGGAAATGAGCAGTCACTGGTCATTCGGATCACACACGGAGAACGGTCTCTTGTTTTCACCGGAGACATCTCTGCCGAGACAGAAGAACGGATCGTTTTCCCGGAAGAGAAGACCGATATACTGAAAATAGCGCATCATGGTTCGCGGTTTTCTTCCGGAGAGAGCCTGATCCGAAGGGTCTCTCCTCGTCTGGCGGTGGTAAGCTACGGGAAAAACAATACCTACGGGCATCCTGCGGATGAAGCGCTGGACCGTTTTACTGTTTACGGAATAAAGGTCTACGGGACCGGCAAAAGCGGCGCGATCGAAGCCTGTCTCAGAGAAGATCAGATAATGCTCCGTTTCTACGGAACCTCCGATGATGCAGAACTTCCGCTGAATTGAACGCAGGAATCATTGAATCCGGAAACTGTTTCGGTTATACTGTCAACGTGGACACTTTGATGAATGACGTGAAGCAGAAGAGTTTCAAACGGGTCTACCTGATCACAGGGGACGACCCTTGGCTTCGTCATGGTTTTCTTTCAAGACTGCTTAGGGCCTCTTCGGGAGAAGACACGCTGAACCGGATGGACGTATCCGGCTCGGATCTGTCTCTTCCTGAGCTTCGCGCATTTACGGACACAATGCCTTTCTTCGCGGACCGCCGCGTGCTGGTCATCGAAGATTCGGGCCTGTTCCGCGTGAAGAAGAAAGCCGGAGAAGCGGATTCCCCGGATGAGGGCGCCTTAGATCAGGCGGATCCCTCAGAGAAGAGTGATGAAGAACCGCGCACGGATTCCGACGGCTTCCAGGTATGGCTCAGGAATCTCCCGGAGACCGCTCTCGTCATTTTCACCGAATCGAAGGCAGACGGCAGAAGCGCGCTTTACAAGCTGATCGCGAAGATCGGAAGCGTCACAGTCGTGGAACGGCCGAAGAAAGCCGAAGAACTCCGCCGCTTTGCCATGGGACTGATCGCAAGAAGCGGTCTTAAGATCACGACAGGTGCTTTTGACAGGATCCTCGAAAGGCTTCCGCTGGATTACGGGACGGCGGAAACGGAGATCGAGAAACTGATCTCACACTGTCTCGATAAAGGCGCTATCCGGGAGGAAGACGTGGAAAGAATGCTCCAGGTACGTCTGGAGGACCGAGTCTTCGATCTGGTGGAAAGAGTTTCTTCAGGCGACCGGGCTGGCGCGCTCCGGTATTATTATGATCTGGTCGCTCTTCGAACCTCGCCGCTTCTCATTCTGACCCTGATCGGGAAGGAGTTTATCCGGCTTCTGAACGTCGGAGACATGTCCCGCAAAGGCCTTCCGGACCGGGAGATCATGACAGCCATGTCATTTCCGAAGGACTGGCTTCTGGAAAAGTACCGCCGGACAGCGCTCCGTTTTTCGAGAAATGCGCTTGTCCGCGCCGCAGATTTTGCCTCTGAGCTGGAAAAAGACGTGAAAAGCGGCAATCTGAGCGAGAACGCGGCCGTTGAGATCCTGATCCTGGAACTGACCGGGCGAAACAAAAAACCACACTGATTTATTTTGACGGTATCAGGGAACTATGCTATAAAATGAACTTGTTCCCGAATCCATCTGAAAGGCTTTTTTCAATGAACCGTCCTCTGCACGTACATTTTATGGGTATTCTGGGCTCCGGCTGCGCCTCGGTCGCCATCGTGGCCGCGCAGGCCGGTTTCCGCGTTTCCGGCTGTGATCAGAGCACAGAGTCCTACTATGCCGAAAAGCTGATGAGCCTGGGTGTCACGATCTATGCCGGCCACAGCAAGACGCATCTGGACGACGACGTGGACGTGGTCGCCGTATCGCCGGCCATATTCGACGTTTCTCCGGACAATGAAGAGCTTCTGGAAGCGAAGAGAAGGGGCATACTCATGACCTGGCAGCAGTTCATGGGCGAATACCTTCAACGCGGCAAGCGTGTGATCGCCGTCTCGGGCACGCACGGCAAGACCACGACGACCTTCATGACCAGCGAGATCCTGATCGAGGGCGGGCTGGATCCCTCTGTCGTCGGCGGCTCTGTCTATCAGGCCTGGGATTCCGGCGGACGTTTCGGCGAGTCCGATCTTTTCCTCTGTGAAGCGGATGAATTCAACAGGAACTTTCATCATTACAGCCCTGAGACGGCTGTCGTCTTGACCGTGGAAATGGATCACCCGGAATGCTACAGGGATTTCGAGGAAGTACTGGAAAGCTTTACGGATTTCCTTGTGCGTCCCGGCACGGTCCGGAGACTCATCATCAACGGCGACAGTCCGGGATCTCTCGAAGTCCTTCGGCGCGCCTACCGCTATCCGGTCCTTACGGATGCTGAGATCTACCCGCTGTTCCACGGGACTGCAAAGGATCTGCCGATACAGTCTGACAAGATCCATCCTGTGGTGTATGAAGCCGTACAGAAGACGCCGGAAATGACAACGTTCAGGATACGGATGGACGGCATTTCCCAGACCTTCCGGATGATCCTGCCGGGCGAGTACAACATCCAGAATGCCGCCGCGGCAATCACCATTGCCCGTGTGCACGGCGTTTCGGACGAAAAGATCCAGAAAGGCCTTCTGAATTTTGTCGGCGCGAAACGGCGCTTTGACTGCATCGGCACCCGGAGCGGCGTGCCCGTCTATGACGACTATGCGCATCATCCCTCGGAAATCTCTTCAGTGCTGACGATGTGCCGGGAATACTTCCCCGGCCGGAAGATCCTGGCGATCTTCGAGCCGCATCAGATCTCCAGACTGACGCTCATGTTCGACGCTTACGTGGAAGCCCTGACGATCGCGCATCACGTCGTTATCTGGAGAACGCACATGGGCCGGGAGATCCTTTCCGACCTGAAACCGATTCCCGGAGAGACCTGGGAGAAAGCCTCGCCCAGGATCCATTACGAGGAAGATACGGATGAGATCATCCGTTACACGGACAGACTGATCGAAGAAGGAGAGTGCGACATGATCCTGGTCATCGGCGCAGCCTCCTCCTATCACATTTCACGCAGGCTCACCGGCCGCAAGATCTGAAAAGCGTTCACTTTTTTGACACGCTTTTGTGAGATGATCGCAGTCGGAGGTGCAACGACATGCTGAACAAACTTGAACGGAAACTTGGAAGAATCAAATGGCCCAGCTTTATGCTGATCCTTCTGGGCGCTTATGCGGCCGGCGTGCTTCTTTCGTATGTCTATCCGGCTGCCATCCCCTGGATCTGCTTCAGCCCGGCATACATTTTCCGCGGACAGGTCTGGCGTGTGCTGAGTTTCATTGCGACGCCTTCCAACGACAGTATCCTGATGGCCGTCCTTCTCTGTTTCATTTATTTCTCCATCTCGAGAAGCCTTGAACGCGTCGTCGGACGGTTTAAGGTCAATTTCTTTCTCCTTACCGGATATCTTTTAACGCTTTTATCCGGTTTCCTCTATCACTGGATCTTCCCCGCCAACAGCCTGATGACCGTTCGTCTCAACATGCATTATGTGTTCTCTACGCTGTTTATCGTCTTCTCATTTGTCTATCCCGACGCTACGTTCCTTCTGATGTTTTTCATTCCCATCAAGGGCAAATGGATGCCTTTCATCACGCTGGGCATGTTTGTCATAGACATCGCGCAAATCTTCCTGGCGCAGCAGTTTGCATACGGCTGGCTTTACGTGTTCATGATCGCTGCCGCGGTGCTGAACGTCGTGCTGTTCCTTTTCCTCATGGGATACCGGTTTAAGAAGCCCGCAAAGAGCCAGACGCAGCGCCATTATCAGAATGAAGTAAACGGCGGAAGCCGGAACGCATTCAGAGAACAGGGAACACCTTACGGGCAGTCCTCACAGGGCAATGCCGGAGCTTCCCGGGAGATGCGTTACGGCGGTTACCAGCGAACAGCCTCCGGCGCCCGCACACTCCAGCCTTACCGGCACAAATGCTGTGTCTGCGGACGAACGGACGTCTCCGATCCGGACCTTGAGTTCCGTTACTGTTCTAAATGCATCGGTCCTTACGAATACTGCAGCGAACACATTTATACACATGTGCACCGGAGACCATCCGGCACGGAAAATGACTGAGCATGAGTAAAGTCCTTGTCGTCGGCGGCGGCGCGGCCGGCATGGCCGCAGCATTGTCCGCGGCCCGGGAAGGCGCAGACGTGCTCCTTCTCGAACACAATGAAAAACTCGGGAAAAAGGTCTATATCACGGGAAAAGGCCGGTGCAACGTCACCAACGCCTGCGCTGTGGAGGACCTTTTTTCGCATGCTGTGAGCAATCCGAAGTTTCTCATGGGCGCATTCCATAAGTTTACGAACCGGGATCTCATGGAACTTCTGGAACAAAACGGCTGCCCGCTCGCCGTGGAGCGCGGAAACCGTGTGTTTCCGGCCTCCATGCACGCGAGCGACGTGATCCGCTGTTTTGAACGGATGCTTCTTGACGCAGGCGTTCTGATCCGGCTGAACACTGAAGTGAGAGCCCTCCGCGCCGCGGACGGCCGGATATCGACCGTTTCGCTCGGGAAAGAAGAACTCACACCTGACGCTGTCGTTCTGGCAACAGGGGGCATGAGCTATCCTTCCACAGGATCACGCGGCGACGGTTACCGCTTCGCCAGGGCGCTGGGCCATACAGTCACCGCGCTTTATCCTTCGCTCGTATCCTTGGACGCGAGAGAGCAGTGGTGTTCGGATCTTTCAGGTCTCACGCTGAAAAATGTCTCGGTGAAAGCCTTGGACAGTGAAGGGCGGAAGATCCGTGAAGAAGAAGGCGAGCTTCTTTTTACGCATAAAGGCGTTTCCGGACCTGCGGCTCTCAGGATATCCGCTTATGTCACCAGGATCCTTCATGAAGGCGGGGAGATCCTGCTGTCTCTGGATCTGAAGCCTGCGCTTACGGAAGATGTACTGGACGAAAGGCTTCTCCGGGAGCTTAAAGAAGCCGGGACAAAGACCCTTAAGAACGTTATGCCGAACCTGGCTCCGAAAAGTCTGGGGCGTGTGATCCTGATGAAAGCAGGGATTCCTGAAGAGACCCGGGCATCCGACGTCCGAAGAGAAGACCGTCAGGCGCTTCTCAGGGCCTTAAAAGAGCTTACGCTCCACATTACCGGCACAGGAGGCTTTGACGAAGCCATCGTGACACAGGGCGGCATTTCCGTCCGCGAGATCGAGCCCGCTACGATGAAGAGCAAACTGTACGACAACCTGTTTTTTGCGGGAGAGATGATCGATACCGATCTCATGACCGGCGGTTTCAGCCTCCAGCAGGCCTGGTCGACCGGGTGGCTCGCAGGCAGAAGCGCTGCGAAGCTGCCTTCGGGAAGCAGATAAAAAACGTGAAAACCAAAGACGAGAACGAGGTAAAACATATGGGATTCAACGTTGCCATTGACGGGCCTGCAGGCGCAGGCAAGAGCACGATCGCTAAGCTTAGCGCGAAGGAACTTCATCTGATCTACGTCGATACCGGAGCCATGTACCGGACCATCGGCCTTTTCATGCTTCAGAACGGCATCGACATCCATGATGAAGAAAGCGTCGGAGCAGCGCTTCCCCGTGTCACGGTAACGATCGGCTATGATGCCAACGGCCTTCAGCGTCTCTTTCTGAACGGAGAGGACGTGACAGACAGCATACGCACGCCCGAAGTATCCGAGGCCGCCTCTGTCACCAGCGCCTATCCGAAGGTCCGTGAGAAACTGCTGGATCTTCAGCATGGCCTTGCCCGCGAAAATGACGTGGTCATGGACGGAAGAGACATCGGCACCGTCATTCTTCCGGATGCCCAGGTCAAGATCTTCCTGACGGCATCTGTCCGGGTCCGTGCGCTTCGCAGGATGAAAGAACTCCTGGAAAAAGGCCAGGCGGTTTCACTTGAAGAAGTCGAAGAAGAGATCCGCGAACGGGATTACAGAGATTCGCACCGCGAGACCGCGCCGCTCAGGCAGGCGGAGGACGCAGTACTGGTGGACACCTCGGATCTTTCGATCGAGGAAGTCATCGAGAAGGTAAGCACGCTCATACGTCAGAAAATGCAGGAAGAAGGAAGATAAAATGATTCTGGTCGCTGAAACCGCAGGGTTTTGCTTCGGCGTGGAACGCGCGGTCAATATGGCAGAAGAGACTTTGAAGGACGCGCACTGTCCGGTCTATTCGCTCGGACAGCTTGTCCACAATGAGTCTGTCATTCAGGATCTGGAATCGAAAGGTCTTCAGGTCGTTGAAAGGGCGGAGGATCTCTGCGGTCTGGAGAAAGGCATCGTCATTATCCGCGCCCACGGCGTCCCGGAAGAGACAGAAGAGATGCTCCGGAATGAAGGCTTCGAAGTCGTGGACGCGACCTGTCCGAAGGTCAGGCACATCCAGCGGATCGTACGGGAGAGGTCAGCGTTCGGCGATACCATCGTCATCGCCGGAGATCCGGACCATCCGGAAGTCCGCTCTATCGTCGGACGTGCGAAAGGCCCCTGTTACGTGGTGCCCGAACCGGAAGACTTTCTGAATATTCCGGTTTCCAGGGACGATCATCTGACCGTTGTCGCCCAGACGACTTATTCAGTGAAGAAATTTCAAAAACTTCTTGCCATTCTCAACGATTTTTGCTATAGTCCTTTTATTGCGGACACGATGTGCAGCGCCACTCGTGAACGGCAGGAAGAGGCCAGAAAGATCGCGTCTCAGTCCGACGTTATGATCGTGATCGGCTCGCCTCGCTCCTCCAATTCACAGAAGCTGCGGGACGTCAGCAATGAGTATTGTAGTCACACTTATTTCATTCAGACAGCCGATGGCTTAAAACCAGAATGGTTCTTTGATGCGAAGACCGTGGGGATTACAGCCGGGGCATCTACCCCGAAGAATATTTTAACGGAGGTTCAAATAGTAGTATGTCAGAATTTGAACAAATGTTGAACGAGTCGTTCAAAACGATTAAAACGGGGGAGGTCGTCAAGGGTACTGTTCTCGCAGTCAAAGAGAATGAAGTCTGCGTCAATATCGGTTACAAGCACGATGGACTGATCAAGTTCGAAGACCTTACGGCGGATGCTTCCGAACTGAAGGCCGGAGATGAGATCGAAGCCAAGGTCGTCAAGATCAATGACGGCGACGGCAACGTCATCCTTTCCCAGAAGCGCATGCGCGTCGAGCGCGAGAGCGCAGTCCTTCAGGAAGCGCTGGAGAACCAGACGGTTCTGACCGCAGTGGTCGATGAAGTCGTCAAGGGCGGCCTTACCGCTACCGTGGACGACGTCAAAGTCTTTATTCCGGCCAGCCTTGTTTCTGATCATTTCGAGAAGGATCTTACGCCTTATGCCGGACAGGAGATCAGCTTCATCGTGACGGAATACGTTCCGAAGAAGCATCGCGTCATCGGCGACCGCAAGCAGCTTCTCATCACTGAGCGGAAGGCCGCTCTCAAGTCTGTCCTGGACAATATCAACGTCGGTGATATCGTCGAGGGAACCGTAAAGAACGTCAAGGATTTCGGTGCGTTCATCGACATCGGCGGCGCGGACGGACTCCTGCACATCTCCGAGATGAGCTGGGGCCGCATCAAGAACCCCAACAGACTGTACAAGGTTGGAGATCAGGTCCGCTGCTTTGTCAAGAATATCGAAGGCGAGAAGATCGGACTGTCCGTCAAGTTCCCGGATGAGAATCCCTGGAACAACGCGGAAGTCAAGTATGCCGTCGGCAACGTCGTGACCGGCAAGGTCGCGCGTCTGACCGATTTCGGCGCGTTCGTCGAACTGGACAACGGCATCGACGGTCTCCTTCATGTTTCTCAGATCACCCGCGAGCGTATCGAGAAGCCGGCCGACGCCCTGACCGAAGGCCAGGAAGTCACCGTCAAGGTCACCGGCCTTGATCTCGAGAACAAGAAGATCAGCCTTTCCATGAAGGCCCTTCTGCCGCGCGAGGAGCGCCCTGCCCGTCAGGGCCGCGGCGGACACCGCAATGAAGACAACCTGACCACTGCTGACGGAACGGTCAACATCGAAGCGTACATCAAGAAGATGGATGCCGAGGAAGCCCGCAAGGAAGCTGCCCTGAAGGCCGCCGAAAAGGCAGAAGCCGCAAAGGAAGCGCTTGAGGACAAGGCCGTCGAAGTCAAGGCTGAAGTCGCTGAAAAGGTCGAAGAAGTGAAGGAAGCTGTCGCCGAGAAGGTTGAAGCTGCCGCTGAAAAGGCCGAGGAAGTGAAGGAAGCCCTTGCCGAGAAGGTTGAGGACGTCAAGGAAGCTGTCGCTGAGAAGATCGAAGAGATCAAAGAGAACTTCGAGAAGAAGGACGAGTAAGTTCAGCACAATACGAAAGCGGCGCGGCCATAAAGGCCGCGCCGTTTTTTGCATAAAAAAGGTGACCGCTATTGAATTCAGCCCTTCTGACTATACTTATGCGGTCACCTGTTTATTTTTCTTTACCATGAGCCGGCTTAAAGGTCAAGATGTTTTTCAGAAAAGCGTTCAGATAATCGCCCCAGTCGGCATCGCTCAGCCGCATCATCGTCCATTTGTCTGAGAGATCGCTTTTGAATGTGTCTGGCGTCAGGCCCGGAAACCAGGGTATGAATTCGTCTCTTAGCCGGATGTAACAGGTTTCTTTCTTCGCCGGCACACGGCTCATGGGATCCACCCCGGAGCCGAGCTCTCTCGGGATGATCATGTCTTCTTTCGGCAGATAATAATAGGCTTTCGGGTTTGGAAGGAATTTCTTCAGCTCACCGGAAAAGACCGGAAGCCTAAGCCTTATGAGTTTTCCTCCGAACACAGCCTGAAAACCGTTTTCTCCTTCCATTCTCCGTCCGAAAGGAAAGCGGAAAGGATACTCTGCCTCAATGAGAATCAGATCCTCGGAAGAGCGGTCGGTACGGACCGCCACAGGTCTCAGGTTTTCGAGAAGCAGTTCGTCGTAGGAGAGGATCGGAAGGATCGGCGCCAGCCCTTTCACGTCGTCTTCATTATGGAGCAGCAGATCACGGAGCAGGCGCTCATCATGTGATTCCTGCCACTTTTTGTAGACATAGATCAGTTCTCCGCCGGTGTAAATGTCTTCGCGGCGGATGCCGAGTGCTTTCTCGACGTCCTTCTGCTTAAGAGAGTCCGAGTTCAGAAGAGGACGGATGCGCCGGGCGGATTTCATGAGATCCACGTTCCGGAGCCCCCGAAACGGCGACGGCAGATGATACTGCTCATAGAGGGCCTTCAGGTAGGGAACGTCAAAGGTGTCTCCGTTGTAATCCACCAGCGTTTCAAAATCCCGGAGAAACGCTGAAAAAGCATTCAGAACAGGGATCTCATCCGAAAGGGATTCGGAAAACCACTGGCAGAAGCGCCATTCGCTGTCCCTCTGAAAAGCAGCGCCGATAAGATACAGTTCTGAAGCATATGGAGAAAGCCCGGTCGTCTCAATGTCAAACAAAAGCACCTTCCCGGGATCTCCGAGGGAAGGATAAGGTATGATATCTGGCGCATTGAAGGTCTTCTCGATCCGGATCATTCTGATGCTTCTCCCTGGAGAATGATTATAGGAGCAGCTATGCATTTTTGCAAGGCTCCGACGGTCAAAACCCTTGTTATTAAAAGGCTCCTATGCTACAATTCGAAGACAGAAATCTACGAAGTCGGAGGCGTGTATGCTTTCAGGGATCCGCGGGATACTGATCCACATCGATGAAAATATTGCCGAGCTGGACGTCGGAGGCGTGATCTTTGAGGTGAACGTGCCTTCCACACTATTTGTAAGCCGTCCTGAGACCGGAACTGAGCTTCAGCTCTATACTTACTTAAGTGTCCGTGAGGACGATCTTTCCCTGTTCGGTTTTGAAAGCAGGGAAGAACGTTCCCTCTTTAAAATGCTTCTCACAGTATCCGGCATCGGTCCGAAAGGCGCGCTGCAGGTCCTTTCGACCCTCAGGCCGAACGATCTCGTCGCCGCCATTCTTTCGGAAGACGCGAAGAGCATCGCCCGCTCCCCGGGCATCGGACAGAAGACCGCCCAGAAAGTCGTTCTGGAACTTAAGGACAAGGTCTCCGGCATGCCGGTCACGGCGCTTCCCGGCATGAAGAACACCCAGGATACCCGTGCCTATGCGGAAAATGAAACCAAACACGACGTGATCCTTGCTCTTACCGAGCTTGGATTCTCCGGATCCGAAGCCTATAAGGCCGTTTTAGCGCTTCCGGACGATCTGGACGCTTCGAAAATGCTGAACCTTGCTCTCAAGAGCATTTCCAGGTGAAGAACATGCTGAACAAAAGACAGATCACCACAACCAACGAGATCTTCGAAGACCAGATGACCGAAAACCGGAGCCGGCCGAAGTCATTTGACGAGTTCGTGGGACAGGAGAGCATCCGGAACGAACTCGGCATCTACATCAAGGCCGCCCGTACCCGCAAAGAATCGCTGGATCACGTGCTTCTTTACGGACCTCCCGGTCTGGGTAAGACCACTCTTGCAGGCATTATCGCCCATGAAATGGGCGCTGATCTCCGCATTACGACCGGCCCGGCCATTGAGAAAGCAGGCGATCTTGCCGCGATCCTCAACAATCTGAAAGAAAATGACGTCCTTTTCATTGATGAGATCCACCGTCTGAACCGTCAGGTCGAAGAAGTCCTGTATCCGGCGATGGAAGACTATGCCATCGATATCATGATCGGCAAAGGCCCGACTGCGAAGAGCGTCCGGCTGGATCTACCGAAGTTCACGCTGGTGGCCGCGACGACGCGCGCAGGTATGCTGACCGCGCCGCTCAGAGACCGTTTCGGGATCATCGAGCGGCTGGATTACTATTCCGCCGACGAACTGAAGAGAGTCATTCTCGGCACGGCGAAGAAGTTCGGCATCGAGATCGACGACGAGGCATCTTCGGAGCTGGCCAAGCGAAGCCGCGGCACGCCGCGTATCGCGAAC
>JAEEGL011961370.1_pt1 | contig 25595 bp, 13 predicted proteins | sample 9134231 | NCBI WGS metagenome assembly JAEEGL01 (sample SAMN16246548, study PRJNA631951) | gut metagenome | biome: gut microbiome; feature: rumen; material: fiber-attached | host: Bos | place: Iran: Karaj | collected 2018-10
AGAATGGGATCGCGCCGTCCGTCTCAGCGGGCTCGGTTATACGAAGGACGTGATCGATGCCCGTCTCACAAGAAACATTAATACTCCCCGTTTTGCAGCGGACGTGTGGAATGTCAACTTGCCGAAAAAGAGAAGATCCGTATTACTGTTCTATATCGCCCACGATCTCGGATACAACATCGAGCACAGCCGCGACGTCGCGGAGATCTATATCGACCTTTTGTTCCTTATCATCATAAACGCTTTTCAAATATTAAAAGAGGTCAAAGACGCCGTTCTTATGTCGGTCGAACTCCGTCACGCCGTAAAAGACCTTCAGCAATTCATTTATGACTACAAATTTCTGCGGGAAGCGGATATCCATATGCTCCCGCAGCTTGACAGATATATTGAAGACACGCAGACAAAGATTACCGAGTTTGAACGCGAGCGCAGTCTGCTCCGAAACAAGATACGGCGGGAGACCGATCCCGCTGTTCTTGTGGATAACAAAGCTGCCCGCTCTGAAATAACGAAACACATCGAGCCGTTGCGGAAAAACCTTGACCGTGCAAAGCGCATAAGAGACAAATCTCCTCACCTGTACGATCTGGTACGGCAGGAATTTGAAATGGAGGCGCCGTACCGGAAGCTTGATCGCAACGGAAGAATGATATTCAAAGACGCTCCCGACCGTGGAGCAAGATAAAGAAAGGAAAGAGAATAATATATGAAAACTACCAAACCCAAAGCGCCGGTGATGATACCGGTGGAAAACATCGTCCCCTTTGACGGGCATCCGTACAAAGTGCTTGACGATGACAGTATGAACGATTTGACGGAAAGCGTACAGGATAACGGCATTATGGAGCCGCTGACTGTTCGACCGCTTGAAAACACGGGCAATTATGAAATTATATCCGGACACCGCCGTTACCGCGCGGCGCAAAAGGCAGGGATCACCGAGGTCCCTGCCTTTATTCGTGCCGTCAGCCGCGACGAGGCGGCGATCATGCTCGTGGACAGCAATCTGCATCGTGAGCGCATACTACCGAGTGAGAAGGCGTTTGCATACAAGCTGAAGGCGGAAGCGCTCAATCGTCAAGGGAAACGCTCGGACCTTACTTTGTCGCAAACTGCGACAAAGTTAGATACCGCCGCCGAAATCGGCAGTGCGTCGGGCGAGAGCCGTGATACCGTTTACCGCTATATCCGTCTCACCAATCTCATCCCCGAACTGCTGGATATGATGGACGAAAACAAGATCGCTTTTTCCGTTGGTGTTGAATTGTCTTTCCTTGACGATCAACTTCAATACGACGTTCTGAACGCCTGCGAACTCAACGACAACACGCCGTCTTACGCCCAGGCGGTTCGTATGCACAAGGCGTACGCGGCGGGAGAACTTGACCGGGACGGCATTGACGCCATTATGTGCGAGGAAAAAGCGAATCAGCGCGAGACGGTGAAGATACCCGTTGACAGGCTGAAAGGCAAGATCCCCGGCAGTTATACAGTACAGCAACAGCAGGACTTTATTATCAAAGCGATCGATCATTATTACCGCTTTTTACAGCGTCAGAGAGACGCCAGATAAGGGAGGTGAAACGAATGAGGATAACCAAAGAAGAACTGACAAAAGAAGAACTCAAGCATATATTCCTCTCGCAAAGATAGAAAAGCCGACAATTCTGCGACGCTTGACGACAGTATGCGGTTCATCGGCACAAAAGAAGTCGCCGCTCTTATGGGTTGCTCTATTCCGGTAGCAAGACAGACTATGCGCCGGAAAGATTTTCCGCTTATCATGTGCGGCAAAAACCTGAAAGTGATGAAATGCGAACTCATAAAATGGGCTTCACAGCGCCGTGTCTGACAAACGGCGCACATTTGTCCCGGGCGCGGATATTTTCTATAATATCCGCGCCCGGAAAATAATTTATGGAGGTATAAAACAATATGGCTAAAACGGCTAAAAAGAAAAAAGGCAACGGAGAAGGAACCGTTTACAAAACAAAATCCGGTTACAGAGGGCAGATCGTCGTCGGGATAGACGACGAGGGAAAACCGATCCGCCGCAGCGTGACCGGCAAAACGGTCAAAGAGGTCAACGAGAAACTGACTACTATCAAAAACAGCATTATCACCGGAACGTATATCGCGCCGAACAAGATCACCGTTTGCGAACTCTCCAGATTGATGATTGAAGACGACTTGAATTTGAACTATATCAAAGAAGCAACCTATTACAGGAATATCGAAACACTTAAGCGACTTGAAAACAATTCCTATTTAAAAACTACACCGATCCAGGAACTGAATTACACTCCTGTAAAGGATTTTATTCTTTCCGAAACCGATATGTCGCAAAGTATCATCAATAAGGTTTATATGATGCTCCAAAAGACGCTCAAGGAGGCGGTCAAACGAAAGATTATAACCGAGAACCCAATAGCAGAACTGAAAAAGCCGAAAACATCACAACATCGGGAAAAGGTCCGTGCGCTTACCACAGAAGAGGAAATGAAGCTATATAAAATCCTTACGACCGAAGACGTCAATTATTCGCATCAAATGCTTTTGTCTATGCTGACCGGGATGAGAATGGGAGAGATCAACGCGCTGACCGTTGATGACATCGACTTGCATTTTAAAACGATTACAGTCAATAAAACTATGGCGCGGGGGCTGAAAGGCGAGCCGTTCGTATCAACGAGCGCTAAAACCGAAAATGGTAACCGCGTTGTTCCCATTTCCGCTACGGTTCTTCCGCTTGTTGATGAGATCCTTTTCTGCGCAGGTGAGCATTATTTGTTCGAACAAAATGAAAAACTCATCAATACCTCGCAGGTCAACTTACAATTTCAGCGTGTCGTGCAAAAATATGATATCGTAGATAAAAAAATCAAAGGAAAGGTGTCGCTTCACTCTCTGCGTCATACTTTCGCTACTCGTTGTATCGAGGCCGGTATGCAGCCGAAAGTCCTTCAACACATTCTCGGGCATTCGGATATCAAAATCACTTTGAACACCTACTGCGACGCATTTGAGAGTTTTCAGAATGAAAACATCGCCAAAACCGACGAGTATTTTGCGGATATGGGTATCAGTTTTGAAAACCCAAAATCAACGGATGCGGCAAGTTAAGTCATGTTGGATTCAGTTAAAACAGTCTCCGTTGCACACCGGTTGCACATCCGGCAGACAGAAAGCCCGTAAAATCAAGGGTTTTCGGGCTTTGTGTCTAGTCACTCAGACCATGCTGAGTGTTCATAACGCAAGTGAGTTATGGACACTCAGCTTTTTTATATTTTTTATATTTGTTACTGCTTGCAGGCTCGATTGGGCCTGCTCTTTTTCTTTCAGCGGATATTGCAGGTTAAGCGGTTTTATAAAGCGCGTAACGTAACCCACTATGACACTTTCACCCGGGCTGAAAAGATTCAATTCGGTTTATATTGATAATTCTCTTGATTTTAGCAAAAATATGTGCTAAAATGAATGTGCGACACAATTCTATATCGCCTCTATTAATGAGAGACCGCATTTTTATTTGGTAAAAATGCACTCTCTTTTCGTGCGTCTCTCATAGATGGCGGAATTGTGTCGCAGCAATCGGAGTTGTGCGTTTTTCGGTGCGTAGCTCCGGCTGCGCACTTTTTTATTCAATAAGGAGAAAGAAAAATGCAAGAACTGAAACTGACGGGCTTTCCGTCCATCGACAAGCCGTGGCTGAAATACTATAAAGAAGGCGCTGAAGAAAGAGCGCTCAATATCCCTGAAAACAAAACCGTTTGGGACGTTATTGAAGAAAAACTATATGAGCATATCAACATTCCTGCAATCGAATACTTCGGCAGAGTCATTTCTCGAAAAGAGTTTATCGACCTTGTTTATACTTGGGCAAAGGCATTCAAAGCAATGGGCGTAGAAGAAGACGAGATCGTTGCGTATTACGGCCCGTTCTTTCCTGATGTTGGCGCGATGGCGTTTGCGCTGAATATGATCGGCGCATGCGCGTATTTCTTAAAACTTGCCATATCACCCAAAGCGCTTGCCGAAGAAACTAAGAATTGTAGATTTGCGATATGCTTTGAGGATATGTGGAAGAATGTTGCTAATGAGTTTTCAAAAGACCGTTTTAAAAATGTTATCATAATAAACGCTATAGAAGGAATGGCAACACCGAAAAAACAAATTGCTTTTCTTTTGAAAAAGTTAAAGTTCAAATCAAAGAATCAATTCAATGGAGAAAAATACTTTTCTGTCAGAGAGGCAAAGAAACTAGCAAAGACATATACGGGCGTTGTTAAAGCACAGTTCGCTCCCGATCGCCCCGCTTTTATTACTTCTTCAAGCGGAACTACCGTTAATGGAGTGGTAAAGGGGTGTGTAGCAACCAACGAATCGATTGTTTCTCAAATTTTCATAAATGTTAATTCAGAAGCTAAATGCTCCCCCGGGGATACGTGTATGACAAATTTTCCCCCAACAGCTTCGACATCTTTGGACTGCCTCTTTATAATCCCACTGTTTGAAGGGTTAACGACTATTTTTGATCCACGTGTTTCCGAAAACGATTTTTACAATCAGCTTACCCGCAAAAAGCCAAATTTAGTCATCGCCACAGGAAGTATGTGGGAAGCTTTCTTTAATACTATTTCTCAAAAGAATCATAAAAATATTGATTTAAGCCATAGTAAATCCTGGATTATTGGTGGCGAAGGAACAGATATTCAAAAATTTCGAAAATGGAATAATATAGTTTTAAAATCTAACGGAGATAAACTAACAGGCGGTTATGGATCGTCTGAACTTTTTTCTGCCATTTGTCGCTGGATGTCGTTCATTGAAACTGATTATTCAAAACCAATTATGAGCGTTGGAATTCCATATGTAGGAATTACAGTGGGAATATTCGACAAAAACGGAAACGAGAAAAAATATAATCAACGTGGTGAACTATGGATAAAAAGCAAATCCGCGATGAAGTGCTACTACAACAAACCGGAACTAACTTCACAGACAAAGATCGACGGCTGGATTCATACCGGTGACCTTGCAGAAATAGATGAGAACGGCTTTGTCTATATTTGGGGCAGAGTAAAAGATACTGTTGAAGACAATGTAGGAAATAAGCTGTATTTGTTCGATATAGCATATAAAATAAAAGAAAAAGACTTTATTGATGACGCGATCGTTCTGCAAATGAAAACAAACAAGGAGACTGTTTCGCTTGTTGCGCATATTGTTTGGGACGGAAATCCTTCTGTTGAGGAACAAAAAAAGCATTTTAAAGAACTCAATGCGCTTATGGAGGACTACCTTCCGTCGACTTTTGAAATGGCGGCGTATTCCGTCCACAATATTATGCTGCCGTATTCGCCGACTACCTTGAAAAAAGACAAAAACCGCCTGTCAAAACAAACAGACGGATATATTCAGGTGATTGACGGCGAAATCAAAAACATTAATTTCGTGATGGGTGATAACGATAAATACAAAATGATTATCAAGGATTAAATCGATTACCACGCACTTGAAAAACAGGTGGAAGAAATGAGCAAGAGATGAGAAATTTTCACTTGCGTTATGAACAATCGGACTAAAAATCCTCGGATCCGTCTGGGATCCGGGGATTTTTTTGTTTTGAGAACTTTTTTCTTTGCTATTAGATTTTACCTCTTGCCCCAAAAAACTCCGCGCCGCCGGGCGCAGTCAAAATGCCGGAAACAGATTGACTTTTCGCCGGAAAAACGTTATACTGTTTTGGTATAAAAGGTTTTTAACAGGTGTCAGCCGGATCCCGCGGAGCGGGGCGATCACATCCCCGGAGCGGGATGAAACCGTAAGGGCGCAGCCGGTTTTATGACTGATGACAGCGAAGAGATATACAAACGCAACGCGACGCATCGTCCGTATATTCAACTATGTATGGGGGAATTGAAACATGAACAAGAATCCAACCGACAGCAATGCAAAAAAGAGCAATCGTCTGCCCGTTATAATCGGAGCGGTCGTATTATTGATCATCATCATTATAGTTCTTGCGGTCTGTCTGAACAAATGCGGCGGCGAAACGAACGATCCGTCCGGAGCTCGATCCGACGGATCGATAACGGATGATTCCGGATCCGCCGCGTCCGCGGAAACGCCGGGCGCGGAGTCCGGTACGGAGACCGGTACGGAGTCTGAAACGGTTTCCGGCACTTCTTCCGACGACTCGCCGGCTCACGTTCACACTTTCGGGGACTGGACGGTTTTGAAGGAGCCCGACTGCCTTACTCCCGGCGCGCGCGAGCGCGTTTGCTCCGCCTGCGGCGAGAAACAGACCGAGGAGCTGTCGCCGTTGGGGCACGAAGGGCACAATAACGAATGTATAAGATGCGGCAAAAAGGCGCTGACGGCAGATCATATTGGTTTTGCGCCCTATCCCTACGGCGACGGGATGTGGATAACGAGCGTTCACGGTCTGGACGATTCCGATCTGCTGATCCCGGACGTTCTGGACGGGCAAAGCGTTACCTGCATCGCGGCGCAAGTCTTTGAAGAGAACGAAACGATCGAGACGGTCTCGCTGCCCGACAGCGTCACGCAATTGGGGACCTTCACGTTTTACCTCTGCCCGAACCTGCGGATGATCCGTTTCGGCAAAAACATCGGCAATCAGTACACCTCGATCACCGGATACTGTCCGAATATCGATTATCTGGTCGTCCCGCCCGAAAACACGCTGCTCCACAGCGATCACAACTGCGTGATCGAGACCGAGAGCAAAAGGCTTTTGTACGGGTGCCGCAACAGCATCATCCCCGACGACGGAAGCGTTTTGATCCTCGAATACACGTCGTTTCAAGACTGCACGGGACTGATGTCGATAGTCGTTCCGTCGCCCGTGACCACGATCGAGAATTGCGCTTTCAACAGTTGTGAGAGTCTCGTTTCCATCGAGATCTCCGACAGCGTCACGTCGATCGGAGAGGAAACGTTTTTATTCTGCAAATCCCTGAAAAACGTGCGCCTGCCCGCGCACCTGAAGGAACTGAATACAGAACTGTTCGAGTTCTGCGAATCACTTGAAGAGATCACGATCCCGGACGAAGTCGAAGAGATTTACAGCGGGTGTTTCTACGGATGTACGGCGCTCAAAACCGTCCGCCTGCCGGAAAGTCTGAAAACGATCGGCAATTATGCGTTCCAGAAATGTTCGTCGCTCGAAAGCATCACGCTTCCCTCGGGGCTAACGCATCTCGGAGAGGCGTTCAAGGAGTGCTCGTCGCTGAAATCGATAGCCATTCCCGACGGCGTGGAGGAACTGTTCACCGGCGCGTTCATCGACTGTACGTCGCTGACCGACGTAAAACTGCCGAAGGACCTGATCAGGGTCCCGAGACTCCTATTCAGCGGCTGTACGTCGCTGACCTCAGTCGCAATCCCGAACGGCAACGAGATCGAGGAGTACGCGTTTTCCGGCTGCACGGCGCTTAAGAGCGTTACGATACCCGCGTCGGTCAAATACATAAAACAGGACATTTTCGAAAACTGCACGTCGCTTAAAAGCATTAACTATAGGGGCAGCGCGGAGGACTGGACGAAGATCCGCATCAGCTCTTCCAACGACGTGCTTGAACGCCTCTCGATCGTATACGATTATAAGGAATAAACCGTTAAAACACCTGCAAAATTGCTGCGCGCCGTAAGAAAACAGCGCTCCCGCCGCACGGCTCCGCCGGAAGGCGGCTTTGGGAATCGCTGAACTTTGCGAAGGAGGAACGATATATGAAAAAGACAATAATGCTGAAACCGATCGCGCTTTTACTTGCGGCAGTAATGCTGCTGTCGCTTTACGCCTGCGGATCGGAAAAAAAGCCCGGCGGCAAGACAGAACAAGCAAGTATAAGCTCGCTGTACGATTACGCCAAGAGTCTGGAAGCGGCGGGCAACAGCGAAGCCGCGGCGGCGGTATATGAACTGATCGCCCGGGGCGGCGGCGCGGAGTTTATTGAAAAAGCGCACGATGATATCCCGGCGGTAAGGTCCTCCGACGAGATCGGACAAATCGAAGAGGTGTTCGACCACGTGAAAGGAGGCGGCGGAAAATGAAAAAAGTTTTCGCGCTCCTTGTAACGTTTTTCTTGCTCTTTTCCGCGTTTGCGGCGTCTGCCGTTTGCGTTTCGGCGGCGGACGGCGACGAAGGGATCGGCGTTCCCGACGATGCGTTCGACGGCGGTTATACCGAGTATAAAGGCAGCGACGGATCGGTAACGCGGGTGTTCGATAACGGCAGCGTAAGCACCAAAAACAAGGACGGCTCCGTACACGCGGTCGATTATAAAGGAAACACTTATTCCGAAAATACCGACGGCAGCTCCACCATCCGCACTACCGACGGATTTGTCGCCACGGAATACAATGACGGCAGGAAGAGTCTGACCGAACCGAACGGAAAGACGACGACGGTGAACAGCGACGGTTCGTTTTCGGAAAGCTACGGCGTGGGACTGACGCTTGATTATGACGCGGACGGCGGACTGACCGGCGTCGGGATAACCGGAAGCGACGAACGGATAGGTACCGACGAGAACGGTTATTATAAAAACGGCGTAATAATCGGCCCGAACGGTTCAATGCTTACCGTTACCGACGAAGGGATGCGGTTTGTGAACAAAGACGGCACCGTTTATGACCACACCGATCTCGGGAACAAACAAACGACTTCCATCGAATGGAAAGACGGGTCCCATTGCACGTCGGAAACGACGGTTTCGTGGAACGGCAATGAAAAAACCGAAAATACCGATTTTTCGCTTACCGACGCAAACGGCGAGCAGTGGAATGCAAACGTCCAAACGAGTTTTGATGAAAACGGCGAGCCGAAATATATTAAAAACAACGTGGTGCAGTGGACCGGCTCCGACGGCTCGACGCTCTGGATGGACAACAATTCCGAGGCGATGAACTTCCGCGGCAAGGACGGGACCGTTATGGTCGTCGACAGCAGCGGCAACCTTACCGAATATAAGGACAGTAATACCGTATGGAACGTTAAGTATGACGAAAACGGAAACGTCGAATCGGCGGATATTACTTTCTCCGACGGCGCCAAGATGATAAAGAACGCCGACGGAACCGCGTCGTTTACATTGCCGGACGGCACAAAATATGAGTCCGACTCCGACGGAAACGTTTTTAAAAACGGCGAGCAGATCAAAAAAGACGGTCAATGGCTGCCCGGAAAGGAAGAAAGCGAAAAAGCGCCGGATGAAAGCGGTCAAAGCGAGCAAAGCGGTCAAAGCGAGCAAAGCAGTCAAAGCGAGCAAAGCGAGCAAAGCGAGCAAAGCGGGCAAAGCGAGCAAAGCGGGCAAAGCGAACTTGCCGGATGGAACGGCACATTTAACGGAACTGCGCTCCCGAAGCCCGAAACTAAAGGCACCATTACAGAATGGACGGTAAAACGCGATTCGGTCACGATCCGCATCGACGGGATGAGCTATCAGGAGTATATCGACTATTGCCGGAAGCTCGAAGCACTTCCGGGCTGGACAGTCTACGGAGGCGAGGACACGGCGCATTTGCCGAACGACTACAACGAACGGGCGAAGGTCTATTTTACCGGTGAATACAGCAATCTGCCGCATATCTCCGTGCAGTATTACAGCGACAAGACGTGTCAGCACAACAAGCTTCCGCACTTCTGTATGTTCGTATTCTACGAATGGTAAAAACGAGCAGATACACTTTTAGCGCAAAATAAGAAGAATAAATCAAAGAGCCGCAAAACCTTTTAGATTTCAAGGTTTTACGGCTCTCTCTTATTCTATTGCGCGTTAAACGTATCGGTGCTTACGGAGCGATCACGCCGTCAGACTTTCAGAGCGCCCGTGCCGATGATCCGCCCGGAGATCCGGCTGAACAGCATGAGCCCGTTGCCCTTGAATCTTACGTTGACCTTGCTCCCGATTTCGTATGTAACGCCGCCGAAAACGACGCCGGTCAGCAGGAAGTTGCCTATACGGAGACGTACCGTAGTCTCCATACCGGTCGGCATCGCGCTGTAGATCTCGGCCTCTATCCCGCCGTCGTCACATATTTCTATCATTTCCGGACGCACGCCGATAACGTAATCGTTCTCAGTCGGCTCCGCGTCCTGTTTCGCGGAATCGTCGACCATAGCAACGTGATATTTGAATACGGTATCCTTGTTGCCCTTTTCAACGTGTTTTTTGTTCTTTGCGAGCTCCGCTTTCGCAGCTGCGCGTTCGGCGTCCGCCTTCTTTTCGGCTTCCCGCCAATTTGCGACGTCGATCGGTTCGGCAAAGCTGAAGGTCGCCTTTTTATCGTCCAGGACGGTGAAGTCCATACTGCCTTCGTTTTGCGTACCCACGGCGTCAATGAAATTGATCGACGGGCTGCCGACGAAGTCCGCGACGAACAGATTGTTCGGCTTGCCGTAGACTTTAAGCGGAGGATCGTACTGCTGAAGCACGCCGTTTTCGATCAGACATATCTTTGTCGCAAGCGTCATTGCTTCCATCTGGTCGTGAGTGACGTAGACGAAGGTCCTGCCCGTGGTGAGGTGGAGACGCTGCAGTTCGGAACGCATTTCCAGGCGAAGCTTGGCATCGAGGTTGGACAGCGGCTCGTCCATAAAGATCACCTCCGGCTCGGGAGCCAAGGTACGGGCTATCGCGACGCGTTGCTGCTGACCTCCGGAGAGTTCGGACGGATATCTGTCAAGGAACATTTCGATCTTGACGACGCGCGCGACGCGCTGAACGATCTCGTCGATCTCCTGCTTGGTGTACTTTTTGAGGTTCTTCAAGCCGAAGGAGATGTTCTGATAAACGGTCATATTGGGCCACAAAGCGTAGTTCTGGAAGAGGAATCCCACGTGCCGCTTGTTGGCGGGTACATTTATTCCCTTCTCGGAGTCGAATACCACGGTATCGCCGATCTCGATGCGGCCCGAGGTCGGCGTTTCGAGACCCGCGATCATACGCAGGGTGGTCGTTTTGCCGCAGCCCGAGGGACCGAGCAGCGTAACGAATGAGCAATCGTCGATCACCAGATCGAGGTGGTCGACCGCATAAAAGTCGCCCCAGCGTTTTGTTATGTCAGTCAATACTATTTTCGGCATATTATCCTCCTATTCCCTTGTCAAGACTTGCGCCTGTTATCTTGTTGACGAGGGCGTTGCAAATAAGAATTGTTACGATCAGTATAAGGTTGATACCGCTTGAGAACGCGTACAGTCCCATCTCGTCGAAGTAGTCGAGCTGCGTTGAAAGGATAAGCCCCTGACCGCAGAGCAGCATAAACAGCGACAACTCGCGCAGACAGGTCATGAACGGCAGCAGAAAGCCCGATACTATCGAGGATTTCTGTATCGGCACGATGATGCGAGTCATCCTCTTGCGCCACGGGATATCCTGAATTATCGCCGCCTCTTCGATCTCTCCCGAGAGCTGCAGCATCGAATTCAGCGAGCTGCGGCTGGCAAACGGTATATACTTGACCGTACCTACTATGATCAGCAGCCAGTATGTATTGAAGAGGTTTATCCCGCTCGAGAAGAGCTTGAAAAACGCTATACTGACCGCTATCGAAGGCATCAGGTACGGCAGGAAGGCGACGCTGTTGACGTAGCCCGCCAGCTTTGAACGGCGTTTTTTCGATACGGCATAACCGATCAGCGTTCCTATCACGCCGGCGGCGAGGGCGCAGGCGACCGATACGAGCATCGTGCCTCCGAATCCGCGCCAGATCATCTCGTTGAACAGCATTCCCTTCTGACCGTACATTCCGTTTTCGGAAACGTTCTCGCTTGTGGTCCACCACTTCGTGGTTAAGTTGTCGGTGTTGAAGGTCTTTAGGAAGCTGTAGTCGCCCGGGTTAGGCAGGAAGGTCTCGAAGGCGAACGAAATGATCGGGAATATACTGGTGAAGAAGGTTATCAGCACCAATATGATCGCTATTACGATCTTTCCGACCTTTCCGAGATTGATGACAGACGTCTGCCCGGACTTGCCGGTAACTGTGGTATAGCTCTTACGGCTCTTGAGCGAACGTTGGTTGAAATACATTATGCCGATGCCGAGCAGCATCATAATGACCGCGAGAATACTCGCCTGACCGGCCCGGCGGTCGTTGATCTCTATATACCTCGTCGAAAGAGTTGTCAACCCAAGGAAGTGAGGCACCGGGTAGGAGCCCATCGCGCTTCCGAAAACGAGGAGTATCGTCGAGAGAATGGCGGGACGTATGAGAGGAAGCGTGACGTGCGTCATTATCTTCCACTTCGGCGTATTTAGTATGGTCGCCGCCTCCTCGAGGTTGGCGTCCATATTCCTGAAAATACCGCCTATCAGTATATATGCGAACGGCGCGTAGTGAAGCCCCAGCACCAGAATGCTCGGGAACATCCCCGCACACCACCATTGAGGCATCGTTACGCCGAAAAGTCCCGCGAGAAGTCCGTCCCTGTTGCCGGTTACGGCAACCGAATCGAACATATTTTTCCACACGGTCGCCAGAGTCCACTGGGGCATTATGTATGGAAAAATGAATATCGCGCTAAGGTATTTTTTGAATCTAAGGTTGGTCCTTGTGACCAAAAATGCAAACAGACCACCATATAATATAGAAACGACGCAAGATCCGACGGCGAGTATCAGCGTATTTAGAAGCGGGTTCCACAGATTCTGCTTTGCGATAGTGCTGGTGAAAAGGTCGGTGTAATTCACTATCGTGAAACCGGACGATCTGCCCGTAAGATTTGCGTCTATCGTACCGGGATGGATCTTGAGGGTATCCTCTACGATCGCCACGATCGGCGCAAATGTGGTGAACGTGCAGATCACCGCCATGATCACCAGAATCGTATTCTGCGGCTTGGAAAAGAAAGTCTTGATCTTATTCCATATGACTGCCCGTCTGTTTGCCTGAGGAGAGAACGTCATCTGCATGGTGAACGATTCCTTTCAGCTTAATTGCGTCCGCCGCCGTACTTTGCCGGCGGCGGACCGGAAACGCGGGCGGCGTTATTCGCCGCCCAGTAACATCAAAGGCGTCGAAAAGGACGCCTTTGATGGTTTAGGGTTTTTGCCGATTTATTTTATTTATCAGCGGCGGGGGTGTATTTGTCGAGAGTCTCGATCCAGGAGCCGACAGTGAACGCGACCTTTGCGCAGTATGCGGGATCCTCAAGAACGAGTTTTCCGTCGCCTACCCACCAGTCGTAGCCGCGGTCGTTCTTTACGGGGAACTTGTTCTCGCCGTCTACATAACCGCCCTTGGCGTGGTTGTGGAGCTCTTCGTTCTCCTTTGCGACCTTAGGATTGGAGGAATAGCCGCCCATGTCTTTGCCCCAGGCCTCAAAGCCCTTCTGGGTGCAGGTCATGTACGCGATGAAAGCGCAGGCGGTCCAGGGCAGCGGGCTGTTGTCGGTGACGAACAGATAATGGCAGTAGCCGTAGCCGCCTATGCCCTCGTAATTGTCCTCGTAAGCCGCGACCCTAACGTTGTTCTTGGACTTGGTGTCGGATTCTTCGATGGAACGCAGCTTGGAGTAAACGAGCAGACCGAACTGGTCTACAGCGGAAGCGTCGACGAGGTTCTGGCAGATAGGTCCGTCGTCCTCAACCTTGTTGTAGGAGCCGACCCACAGTTTGATCCAAGCGAGAGCGTATTTGCCGTTTTCGCCGAGTCCGAAATCTTTTGCGGTTTCAGCGAGCGCGTCGATAGTGGGCTGGAAGTATGCTTTTTCTTCGGCAGTGAGCTTATCGAAAGCATCCTTGAGATACTTGGAGTACTCATCCTTGGTCAGCATATAAAGGAAGTTCTTGCCGACGATCTCGGAGTCGATGTCCATAAACTGACCGTGAGCGTCTTTTGCGACGAAATCCCAGCAGTTGTCGAAAGTCTTGGTTCCGACGGAGTTGAACATGAATACCTTATTAAGAGTCTGCAGCGGGAGATAGCCTTCATACTTGTCGGCCGAAACGCCCTTTGCCTCTGCCCATTCCTTCGGAATGAAGGTGTCGAGGATACCGGTCTGGACCATCTTGCTTTCGATCTGGTTGCCGTCCTGAATAAGAGTCATTGCGTAAGTACCGACAGTCTTCTTGGATTCTGCGGTCAGCTGGTCGAATATCTTGTTGTTCTTCGGCTGCTGCCAGTCAAATTCAAGAGTATAGGTGCTGTCGATGGTCTGGAGATACTCAATAAACACGGGAAGCGCGCTCTTGCCGCGGCTGGAGTTGCCGACGCCGTAGAAGGTCTTGCCCTTGGATTCTTCAATCGCCTTCTTGGCAAGCTCTTCAAGAGACATGCCCTGTGCCTGTTCGATGATCTTCTGAACTTCGCTCTGTTCCTTTTTGGATGTGGAAGAGCAGGCGGACAGCACAAAGGGGATCACCATAAGTGCTACGAGTACGAGTGCCAGGAGTTTTTTCATAATAAAACCTCGCTTAATAAAATAATAAAATAAAGCCAAACCGCCGGACGAATATAGCAGTGGGATATTCGACCTTCCGGCCTGTTACTTACTGGAACATTTTACATCTAATTCGCTGTTGTGTCAATATTCTTGGGGATAAATATTCACTGTAAATCTCATTTTTATCAAATAAGACTAATTACGAGATGATTTTTTGTGCATTTTCGCTATTAAATCTTTTTTACGACAAAAAACCGCGTCCGCTTCAAAACGCGTCGGATCTTTAACGCGGATGAAGAGCCGCTTTGATCGCGTATAAAGCGTTTGCAAACGAAACAAAAAGCCGCCGGTTCAATTTGGAACCGGCGGCTTGATGATCCTTTGTATCTGCCGAATATTGACCGAATCGCATTATATGTACGATTTGTTATTCGGGTTTATTACGTTTTGTTTTACGCCCAGGGGTTGCTGCTTTCGGGTTTGCGGATATCGGGAAGCAGGAACTGATCCCACAGATACCACTTGCCGTCTTTTGCTTCGCGAAGAACGACTTCGCGGGGGTTGTCGGCGCCTCCGGAGCGGATGAACAGTTTAACGTATCCCTCGTTCTCGTAGGAATAAGGATTAGTGCTTACGGAGATCGTATAGGGTTCCGTGGGAACGTAATCGTTCTGCGGGGTAGCGCCCTTGAAATAGGACCTCGGAACGTAATCCTTATCCATAAATCTGTCTTTAAGGAACTGCAGATCCATTCCGCTTAAAGGTCTGGGCCCGCGGAGATAGTTCAGCATTTCGATGGAAGCGTCTTTGTTTTCGGGATAGAAGCAAAGCGCGACAACGGTGAGAGCCGCGGTTTCGAACGGGCTGGTAAGCGCCGCCTGCGGAAGCGCTTTGAACCCGGCGACGTCATCCGGCAGCGCGGGAAAAACGATCTCTTCCGTCTTGTTGCCGACGTTGTTCATCGCTTTTTTAGCGGCCTGGTCAACTTTGTTTTTAAGATTATCAAAAAGTCCCATAGTTTATTCTCCTTTTATTTATTTGAGTATATTATATCATACGATTATCGGTTTTTCAAGTAGAATATATGATTTTGGTTCAAGAAAACATCCATTCGAGAACGTATTGGATATATTCGTCCCAGAATTCCCAGGAATGGTTGCCGTGCGATTCGCGGTATTCGAGATCGTAACCGAGTTCGCGCAGCTTATCGCGGAAGCGGAGATTTTCGTTATAAAGGAAATCCTCGGTCCCCACACCCATAAACAGCGACGGCTTGTTTGGATCGTCCCTATGCTTTTCGGCGAGCTTGAACAAATCGTCGTCTTCGGGTACGGCGCCGTCCTCGCCGAATATCGGTACGGTAACGGGGTTTATCCCGCGCGAAGCGATATCGGTCGCGGAGGAAAGCCCGGCGCCCTTGCAGAATCTTTCCGATTCGCGCAAAGCGATCTTCAAAGCGCCGTATCCGCCCATCGAAAGCCCGGCGACGAAGTTGTCTTCCCTTCTGTCAGACACGTTGAAAAATTCACATACGCGGGCGGGCAGCTCCTTTGCGATGAAGGTGTAATACTTCAGCCCGTATTTCATATCCGTATAATAGCTGCGGTGCGCGCAGGGCATTACTACGCATATCCCGTATTTCGCCGCGTAACGTTCTATCGAAGTGCGGCGCATCCATATGGTGTGATCGTCGCTTAAACCGTGAAGCAGATACAGGACCTTGTATTTTGAAGCATTCGTCTCCGCACCGTTTATACCGATCTCGCCGTAGGAGCTTTTTTGCGGTATAACGCAATAGCATTCGGTCTGCATTCCAAGCGCTTCGCTGAAAAAGTTAAAAGTAAGAAAAGCCATATTTCCCTCCTGCTCCCGCGGGGGGCCGGAAGCGATCCGCCGCGGACGTTCTTTCTGTTATACTTATAACATATTTTGCCGGACGATTCAATAGTTATTAAGAAAAAGCGCCCCCTTGCGGAGGCGCTTTTTGATTGTTGCGTGATTATGCGAGGTCTTCCCCGCGAGTGAAGTACGCACCTTCAAGCGCGGTATTGGGTTTTGCGGAAGCGCACGCTTCAAGGTCTATGTTTTCGAGTTCGATTATCGAACCGACATCGATATCCGAGACAGCGTCACCGACAAGAGCGCCGGAGCCGATGGCGATTATGTATCCGCCTTCGGGTATTTCGGTATCGCCTTTTGCGGTGTTCTGATCGAAGTTGAGCGAAACGACCTTATTGTCGGCGCCGACAACTATGAAGGCGAATTCTTTGTAATCCTTGCCTTCGCTTACCACCACAGCTTCCGGCTGCGGAATGGTGTAGCTGCCGAGCACGTTGCGTTTGATCTGTGCGTAATCCACCACGTCGATCTTGCCGTTGCCGTTGACGTCGGCGCGTTTGAACTGCTCGGCGCTCAATTCATAAGAGCCGAGGAACGCGCGTTTCGCCATAGCGTAGTCGACAGCATCGATAGTGCCCTTGCCGTCTACGTCGCCGAGTATGTAATCCGGTTTTTCCTTGACTTCGGTGACTTCGTAAGGAGTATCCGCGTCCGCGTTGCCTACGATTATGGTTACGTCGGATTCGTTATACCCGTTTACGGTATCGATAGCGATGCACGGTTCGATATACTCTATCTTCTGAACGTTTGTATAAGTCTCGCCGTCGAGCTCTACCGACGCGGTGATAAGGGTATTTCCGTCTTCATCGTTGTCGTAATCGATCTCGGCGATTATCACAAGCTCCGCTTCGTCGTCTTCGCAGGTGAAGGTTGCGACCGCGAGCGAATAGTCGTCGGACCACGTCCATACGGGTTCGCCGTATTCGTGTCCGGCAGCGGGAATAACGACAACGTAATCATCGACGTATTCTTCGCCCATAAATTCGACAGTCGCGAGGTAAACCACCTTGCCTGCTTCGGTATGGGTAGCCGGGGTGGTCTGGCTGTTGACTTCGGCTTCGAGTTCGATTATCTTTTCGTCCTCGACGCGTATAACGGTAACTTTGACAGTGCCGTCTTCGTGCCATTCGAATGTAAGACCGCCGTAAGTATATTCGAGCTTATCAAGCACGACTTCTACCTTATCGGTATATTCGGTTTCACCGAATCTTACGGTAGCGGTGTAAACGGTCTTGCCTTCGGCTTCGAAGGTCGCGGCTTCGGTCTCCGAGGTTATCTTCGCGGGGAGAACGATCTCTTCGCTGCATTCGTCGCAAACCAGTTTTACGGACGCCATGGAATAATCGTCAGCCCAAGTCCATTCCGGTTCGCTGATGACGTGTTCGTGAACGGGAGGAGTGCCTATCGGGTACACCTCGACGATTTCAGCGTCTTCGTCGTTGATCTGGTGAACCGTCATAACGATCTCGGTGTAAACGTCTTTCTGGATAATGGTGACCAGAGCGGCTGCGAACGCGGCTCCCGCTTCTAATCCGTCGGGTACGACGAACGCGATCTTGCAAACGCCCGCTTCGGGGTCATAGCTGTTGGCACAGTATTCAACGTTGCCGACTCCTGCCGTAAGACTGATTATTTCGGGATCGAATTCAAGTTCGACGTAGGCGTTTGTCGCGTCTTCATCGAGCGAAAAGTCGATAAGGAGAATGTCGGTGTTGATCGCCTGGATCTCTTCCTTGCCGCGTACCGCGACCTTGGAGGAAGCTTCGATAACGGGCACCGCGCTTATAGCTTCCGGAGCTTTGGCGGTTTTTTCTTTTACAATGTATTCGGGTTCAAGGTCTGCATTGATCATCTTGCAGCCGAGACCGATTTCGTGACCGATCAGCGAATCATTACCCTCGCCGGGATCGTCGGAATCGTCGGGATCTTGGTTTTCATAAACCCCTAAGAGTAGAGCCGGCCATACGTTTTCACCGACGTTTCCGATGCAAACGGAAGTGTAATAATCATACTCTTCGGTTTCGACCAATTCAAGCTCGTAAATATTGTTTGTATTGCCGTCGAAGGTCGAGAAATAAACATTTCCGTCGTCGCCGTACACCATAGAATTGTAAGTGGTGGAATAATCGTATTGCACAGACAGTCTCAAATCGGTTTCATACAGTTCTAATCCGAGTCCGCCGTTGATGTCCGCACGGAATAACCATATGAAGCCCATATCGTCCATGGCCAGGAACACGTCTGAGGTGTCGCTTACACCAGCCCATGCTATAGATATGAATTGAGATGCTCCGGTGTAGTTGGAAAGATAGTTCTTAAGGTTATAGCCGTAGTTGAACGTATTGCTCATAATGTCGTCCGCGTACAGCAGAAATCCTTCTGCAACGGCGTAAGCCTTATTGGTTCCGTTTGTAACATTGTAAAGGTACGCCATGGCGATGTCTTCCATAGGAGCTCCGAAAGCGGATGTGCTCTCGGATGTCTCCAGGATCTCCAACGTATCGGGATCCATCTTATTGATGTATCCTTGTCCGTCTTGCATGTAGAGAGCATCGCCGAGCCAATCGTAGACAGCCGCTGTGGGCCCGAAGTCAAATTCGCCGATGGCATGCCAGGATTCGTCGTTGAGATCCCATTCGAATTCAAACGAGTATCCGTCTTCATCCTGAAGAACGCCTTCCAAGGTGTTATTCAAAACGAACACTTCAACATCGCATTCCGCATATGCTTCCTCGTCGAGCACGGAAGTTGCGGTGATGGTAGCAAAGCCCTCTGAAACCGCAGTAATAATACCGTTTTCGTTTACAACGGCGACGGAATCATCGGAAGAGCTCCAAATAACGGTGTCGTCAACGCCCCAAGGATCAACGGTCGCGGTGAGTTTTGCGTTCAAGCCCCTGTAAATACGAAGCGCGTCGTTGCTGAGAGTGATCTCGACGTCTTCGTTGAGTTCCGCGGGATTGAGGTTGATCTTGTAGGTGGAAAGGTTGCCGGCATAGTCGTATACCTCTATGAGGATATGCGGATCAATGTCTGCAAGCGTTTCGATGACGCCGTCTTCGATAAGTTCGGTGAAATCGAGCGAGAATTCGCGGGTTTCGCCTTCGGGCACCTCGGATTCGGAAGAACCGTATTCGGCATATTCTTCGCCGCCCTCGGTGGAGATGAACACAGCCGCGATATACTGATTATCGGTAGCCGTGATATCGAGACGGTCAAAACCGCCCTTCTTGGTATCGTAGTGCAGGTCGACGTTATCGATCACGGGAGCCGTGTTATCGATCTTATAAGAGATCGAGTAGAAAGCGCCTTCGCCCAATTCGTCCCAACGGATCGAACCGTCTTTGTTCTGGTAATACTCGTTTGCAAGAACGACGGTAGCGGTAAGCGTGGTTCCTTCTTCAACCGCGTCGCCGGGGGTATACCCGATATTTATATTGGTGTAAGGCCTCTGCCAAACTCCATCCTCCACATAATAGTGAGCCGCAAAATAACTACCGAGTTCTCTTGCATACAGCACTTCGCCGTCTTCGCTTTCAACGGTGACCATACCGCCCACCGAGTTGCGGATCTGCGAATAACGCACCGAATTAAGAGTCGCAGATGCGTTAAGAGCGTTACGTTCGGGATAGTATGCAATGTTTCCTTCCTCGTCGTAATCGTTTATCAAGGGGTTGCCGATCATCATATAAGTATCCGAGGAGCCTTCATCATTGTATATGAAGGATTTGATGAAATAGGAAGTGTTGCCGAGAGCAGCATACATATAGGGAACAAGTTCGGTTTGATTGCTAAAGAATTCTATTGCGTCGCCGTGGTCGAACATGGAAGGTTCGGACCAGTCGCCGTAGTAACCGAGAACGGGGATGGAATGAACAACGCCGATAGCGCCGTCATAGCTGTCCTGCTCTGCGGCATAGACGTAGCCTTCGATGTATGCGCCCTTATCGTAGAAATCATCGATATCGAGAAGTTCGACCGAAGCGATGATCTGAACGCTTTCGCCCGCGGGAACCATAACGTTAACGCTGTCGATAACGTCAAGCGCGAGATATGCATCATAGGAATCGATATCGCCGTCTTCATCGATATCCGCGTTTTCCATTTTGTTGAACTCTTCAATATTGCCGATTACGTATTCGAGTATCATTTCGATATCGTTATGGCTTACAACTCCGTCGTCGTTGAAGTCGTATTCAAGAGCGGCTTCGTAATCGAACGCTTCGCCGTTTACAGTCCATACAATGTTGGATTCGAGAATTGTCGTCAATGAGTCGAGGTAGGACGCGATCCCAACAGGAACGTCATTCGGGTCCTCAAACATATAGTAGAAGAAAACATCCTGAGTAAAGAACTGCGCATCGAGCAGATAGCTTACGTCTTCATCGGAGAAGTTGTTGATGGAGAACGAAATATCAAAGTTCTTGCTGTAAACCTCTCCGAGCTCGGCTTTGACTTTGGCGTCGGAGGCGGAAGGAGTGGTATCCTCGTCCATAAGAATGAAGGATTTAGCGGATATTACGGCAAGAGCGTCGGCAAGACCCGCGCCCTGTCTGATAACGGGATAGTAGCATCCGGAATCTTCTTCTAAGAGAGGATGCGCTGTGGACATAAGCAGCGAAGTGGCAAGCTGACGTTCGCTTAACCCGGTCTTTGCAATAAGATCGTTTTCGCGGATGTACTGAGCGAGCGTCGCTATGAGACCGCTGATCTGCGGCGCGGCCATAGAGGTGCCGGACATGAGTTCATATTGATCGTGTCCGCCTTTGAAGCCGCCTTCTTTGGAACGGTTGTAACCGAACGCGGAATAGATGTTTCCGCCGGGAGCGGTGATTTCCGGTTTAAGAGTAAGATTTTCGGAAACGCCCCAGGAGGAGAAGTCGGACATGGTGTAGTAATCGCTGTCGTAATACACCGATTCGATGCCTTCGGCGACAAATATCTGACCGGTATAATAAAGCACGTTGCCATCGCCGTCTTCAACGGCTTCGGCGGTTTCTTTGATATACTGTCCATCCGAAAGCAATATGCTTACGGCGGGAGCGGTATAGTTGTAACCGGTGAGGTTCATATTGATAACGCCGGGCTGGTTGTTTACTATAATGGTAGCGATAGCGCCGTTTTCAACTGCGGCGTTTGCCTTTTCGAAGAAAGAGGTCGTACCGCGGTTGCAGATCGCGATCTTGCCGGCAAGTACGTCGGCCACGGCGGCAAAATCATCCGCAGTGCCGGGAGCGTCAACGTAAACAAAATCTTGAGTTCCGGCAAGTGTCTTTATCGGTGCGTTATTGTAATTCGTGATTTCGGAATAGAAGAAGTATTCGTCTTCGTATTCCAAATATCCGCCGGTGTTGCCGTCGTTTTCAACAGAAGCGACGCAAAACGATTCGACGTAAGATCCGGGGCTGCCTACAGTGTTGTATTTCACGTCTTCGGAATAAAGATATCCGGGATAACGTGCGTTCTCGGGCCAGGAATATGCGTTGCCGGCGGAGGTGACCATGGTGAGGTCGCTTCCCTGCAGTTTTTGCAGAATATCCTTATAAACAAAGTTATAAGCATTTCCGGCGGCGCCGGCCGTACCGAGCGAAAGGTTTACCGAATCGGCGCCAAGAAGGATAGCGTCTTCGATAGCGGCAAAATAGTCGCTATCATAGCCCGTGACAGCGCCGAAGTATTTCATAATAAGGAGCTGCGCGTCCGGCGCCTGACCCTGAGTACAGACTGATTCGAACGAGGGAACGAATCCGCCGTCGCCGTCGGGTACATAACGGTTGCCTGCGGCGATACCCGCGACGTGGGAACCGTGCTCTCCCTGAATATCGTTGAGGTGGTTGACGGAAAGGTTATCATCTGCATAGTTGAACGCGAACGGTACTTTGCTGCTTAAATACAGATCGGCAGCGGAAATGTCGTCAAGACGTTCGGAAACATGAAGCTGATCGAGAAGGGCGGTTATTGTCTCTTCGTCGAGCAGGCTGACGTCGACGCCGTTTTCGATATCTTCGGCAATGGCGTAATCGAACGCTTCGGGATCAAACAGTTCGTGTTCATAGTCGAGACCGGTATCGATGATCGCAACTATGCTGCCCGCTCCGGTGTAACCGCTTTCCCAAACGAGTTGGGAGTATGTCATCTGCGAAGCGTTGGACATAGCAGGTTCGTCATCGTTTTTAAAGGTCTTTTCGGGTTCGTGGCTGTTTTCGATAGCGACAGCTTTAACGCCGAGGACTTTTTCGATTTCGCCTATCTTACCGTATTTAACGTTTGCGGAAATTACGTTGGCGGCAAGCGTGAGGTTCCATACTACGTCAAGTTTCTCGCCGCCGAGAGCAACTTTGGAAATTCTGTCGGCAATGAGATTCTGTTTGGCCTTCAATTCGTTGCGGTAGTTTACGGCAACGGAATCTCTGGCAACGGATTTGGCATTTTTGAATCCGTACTTTTCCAGAGTGGACTTGCCGTCAAGCAATATCGATACACGAACGATATCGCCCGGCTTATACTGGTCGGATTCTGTGCGAAGGGTGTTTGCGTTCCTCTTCTGGGCGCCGTGTCCGGCGGAATCATTGCTGACTTTTTGCCAGATGAATCCCGGATCTTCGGTTCCGCCGGCGGCGGCTGCAGCGGGTACTGCGAACGCCGCGACAAGCAGAGTCGTAAGCAACACGGCTAAAACGCGTTTCAATGTTTTGCTCATTTTGCACTCTCCTTTTGGTTTTACCAAAAAATTATAATATATTGTATAACAACGCGTTGGATTTTGCAAGATATTTTTTTATTGTTTCATAAATTTATTATTTTCTATATAAAATAAGAGCTGAAAAACTCATTTTTGAAAGAAAAAACAAATTTAAGGCATAAAGCGCGCGCACGTCGGGTGCTTCAAAGCGCCGGGAACGCCGCGGTTTACATTGACAAGCGTTATAAACTGTTGTATAATGCCTTTGAAAGGAAGTGGACCGATGCAGGAAAAAGCACAGTTGAAATTAAGGATCACTATCGCGCGGAGCACGGCACTTATGTTTGCGCTGGTGACGGTATTCAACGCGTGGCTCACAATGCGCGCGTCGGACTGGACTCTTCCATTCTCTTCGGTCATATCCTCTTACACGATAGCGGTATGCAAAGGAACGGTAGATCTGGAAAACGCGCCGAGAGCGTATATTTATATCGCGATAGCGATAACCGCGATAATAGTGCTGTTTCTCGGGTTCGCGTATTTCAAATCGAAGAACAACGCAAAATGGCTCCGCGGCGTGCTGCTGTTCGCGGCTGTCGACACCGCCGCAATAATCTTCATCCTCGTCAGCTCCGGCACGGTGATCTCTTATATCATAGAGATACCGATGCACCTGCTTCTTATGTATTATTTATATAAGGGCATTTCGGCGGCGGACAAGCTGGACCGCCTGGAAACGATAGGCGACGTAGAAGAATACCGCGGCGAGGAATACGACAATGAGTGCGACAAGGTTTTTGAAATAGGCGCCGGGCACGACGGCAACACCGTTCTGTCCGCGCTTTACAACGGCGAGATCGTGCTTGCGGTAAACGGGACCGTGCTCGACCGGGCGGATTTCGAACCGAAGTACGATTACGAGCTTTCGGCCCAAGCCGGCGGGCATACTTATACGATGTATTATTCCGACGACGAACAGATAATTACGCTTTATGCCGACGGCGAACAGTTTTACAGCAAAAGCGTAAAATAAAAAAGACGCGCCCCGCTTGACCGTGCGGGACGCGTTTCTTTTATCGTTTATATTTCTTTCATGCGGCGTACTGCTTACGCTGCTTTTTGTTTTGCACCGATCTGGTAATGCAGGACGCGACGATCATGATTATACCGGCGGCGACGACTATCGAGCCAAGCAATATGAGTATGCGGCTGATGGCGCCGGCGGCGAGCAGCAGGAACTGAACGATGGATTCGCTGCTCTTGATCGGAATAAGGCCTATGGAGAACGCCGCGGCGGCAAGCACGAACGGGAGCCCGGCGACGACGAAAGTCACGCCGTTATACATAAGACCGTGTTTTGCGGACCTTATGACAAGGAATATGAGCGCCATAAGCAGGACGACCACCACGATGAGCACGATAAGTATCCACTTGGAGAACACGAGGCGGATAGCGGACGCGGCGCCTTCGTTGACGTATTTGTTCATCGGCTGGATCTCCAGCTTGGAGAGCGCTTCGCCGTAGTTTTCCTCGAGCATGGTACGCAGATTATCTATCTCGGTATCCGTGATCTTATACCCGATAACGTCGCTTAAATAATCGCGCTGTGAGCGAACAAACGAAATGATCTCGTCGACGTCGACGACGTTGGTTTTGATACCGTCGATGACCTTGCTCGCGCGGCGGCTGATAGTCATCGCGACGAAATCGCGGAATTCATCCGAAAGAGCTATCTTGCGGAAGTCTTCCCTGCTGAGCGGCTCCGCAAAATTAGATTGGTCGATGTTATCGTACAAAAAGTCTATCAGCGTGTCGCTGCCGCTTTTAAGATCGAGCCCCATACTCTTGACCTGCGTTTCGTCAAACAGGTCTTCGACTTTGAGACTGTCGATATGAGTGCGGCTGATCGCGTCGTTTATCGCGCTTTCGGTGACCGCATTCTGAACAGTCGCAACAGCGAGCGTGGCTACCAGGAACGCAAACAGCAGAATGCAGATGAATACGGCGGCGATATGAGCGCCGGCGCCTGCTTTCTTGCGGGGTTTTCTTTCTTTGGTCTTGGTTTTAACGGGCGCTGTCGGCGGTACCGGAGGAAAGTTGGGAGCATAGCCGTAATTCCCTGCGGGCTGAACGCCGGCGGGCTGATAGGCGTTTGCGTTATCGGGCTGTATTTCGGGTTCCGAATAGACCGGCTCGGTAACGACGTTAAGCTGTTCTTCCGCGTTTTGGGCGGCTTCCTGCACCTGTTCCGCGGTGTTTTCGACCGCTTCACGGACTTCCCCGGCGGCGTCGTTTGCGACATCTTCCGCCTGCGCGACCGTTTCTTCCGCCGCGGCGGCAGTTTCCGCTTCGACGGTTTCGGCGGCTTCGACTGCTTCGGCGACGGTATCCTCCGCGGCTTCCTGCGCGGTTTCGAAAGCGGCTTCTGTTTCCTGTTCCGCTTCGGCAACCGCGGCGCCCGCCTCTTCGGCGGCGGCGTTTACTTCCTCGGCGGCGGTTTCGGCTGCTTCGACTGCTTCCTCGGCTGCCGCCGCTGCCGCGACGGGAGTACCGCAGGCGCCGCAGAATCTGGCGCCTTCGGGAAGAGCCGCGCCGCAA
>JAEEGL012811449.1_pt1 | contig 25595 bp, 24 predicted proteins | sample 9134231 | NCBI WGS metagenome assembly JAEEGL01 (sample SAMN16246548, study PRJNA631951) | gut metagenome | biome: gut microbiome; feature: rumen; material: fiber-attached | host: Bos | place: Iran: Karaj | collected 2018-10
AGGTGAAATCCAGTTCTTTTCCGCCGACAATGGCCGGCAGATATTCCAGATCCCTGGGGCAGGTCCAGTCAAGCGTAATATTGGAGAACGGCGCCTGGGTACACCAGCGGGAAGGCGTGTTCACCCCGTAGATGAAGCTTTCGATGCACTTCTTTACCGCGTCGTAATCGAGGTTGTCCGCGCGGACGAAGGGCGCGAGGTAGGTATCGAAGGAGCTGAACGCCTGCGCGCCGGCCCACTCGTTCTGCATGATGCCGAGGAAGTTGACCATCTGGTTGCAGAGGGTGGAAAGGTGCTTCGCGGGGGAGGAGGTGATCTTGCCGGGGATGCCGCCGAGACCCTCTTCGATCAGCTGGCGGAGGGACCAGCCCGCGCAGTAGCCGGTCAGCATGGAGAGGTCGTGAAGATGGAACTCGCAGGTGCGGTGTGCGTTCGCGATCTCGTCGTCATAGACCTCGCTCAGCCAGTAGTTCGCGGTGATCGCGCCGCTGTTTGAAAGGATCAGACCGCCGACGGAATAGGTGACGGTGGAGTTTTCCTTGACGCGCCAGTCGGTAACGTTGAGGTACTTGTTGACCGTGTCGCGGTAGTCAAGGAAGGTGTTCTTCATGTTGCGCAGTTTTTCGCGCTGACGGCGGTAGAGGATGTATGCCTTCGCAACATCCGCATAGCCGGCCTGGATGAGGACGGATTCAACGCTGTCCTGGATGTCCTCAACGGCGATCTGCTCGTCCTTCACCTTCGGCGCAAAATCGGCGGTGACCTTCAGCGCGAGAAGATCGAGGATGTCGGGATGGCAGGGCTTATCCTGCGCTTCGAATGCAAGCTGCATTGCGTTCTTGATCTTGGAAAGGTCGAAATCAACGACCTTGTTGTCTCTTTTTACGACGCGATACATGGTGGTTTCCTTCCCCTTTTGATGAATATTAAAACGAATATTGAAAAAATCGATCCGTTAGCGACAAACGAGTTCAGCGGACGGTATCCAGCCAAACTCATTCATCATTCCCATTATAACACAACATATTGACGATTTCAATACCATGCACCACTATATTTAGGTGTATTTTGCGAAAACGGCAATATATTGCACAAGACAAATTGTGCTACTTCGGACCGTACCACGGTCGGGCGGCGGGGGAAAGCCGGCGCGGGAAAGGAAAAACGGTGCAAAGCGCAGCGGCGTTGCGGGGAAAGCGAAAATATGGTATAATATTAATAGGGGCATATGCGCGGCGAGTTCAGCCGGGCGCCCCGCACGGCAGATCGAAACAGCCTCCGTCCCCAACGGAGCAGTCTTCCGGACCCCAACCGGAAGAAGGCCGGCAGCAAAACCGGCCGCACGAAAAGCCAAAAGCAAAAACCGAGAAGAAAACAGAGCCGCCGCCGGGCGGGAGCGGAACCGATCGCTCCACGCGTTTCTTGCGCGCGCCCGGTGCGGCGGAACGGAGAACAGATGAATAGTGCAAAGGAATTTGTTTGCTGGGCGCTTACCCATGCCCGACCGTCTTCGATCCCGGAGGATGCGCTTCTGCCGGTTTCAAGAAAGTACTGCGGAACGGAAATCTGGAACTATCTTTACGGCAGCGTGCGCGTCCGGACGGACAAAGCGACGCTCGACAGATATTTCGAAAACCACTACAAGGCGCAGATGACGCGCGAACGCTTTGACGCGCTGACCGCGGACTGGCCGGAGGACGGCTTCGCGACCGACTGTCAGGGCCTTCTCGACGCATGGCTTACCTATATAAAGAGGAAACCGACCGATATCAACGCGGACATGAACTACCGCCTCTGGTGCGCGGACAAGGGCAGGATCGGGGAGATCGCCCGCGAATGGCGCATCGGCGAGGCCGTTTTCCGCGCGAATGACGCCGGGAAAATGACGCATGTGGGCTGGATCTGCGGCTTTATGCCCGGGGGCGACCCTCTTGTCGTCGAGGCGCGGGGGATCGCTTACGGCGTGGTCGTGACCCGCCTCTCCCGGCGCGATTTCACCCACAGGGGGATCATGAGCACAAAATTCGATTATGAAGCGGAGGAAAAACCGATGACAGAGCCCGTGATATTCGAAAAAACGAGCCCGATGGCGCAGGGCGAAGCTTACCTTGCGATGCAGAAGGCGCTGAACCTTGCCGGCTATACGGACGGGGAGGGGAAAACGCTTGAGGAGGACGGCAAATGGGGCGGAAGATCGCAGCAGGCGTTCGGAAAGCTGATCGCGGCGCACGCGGCGGGGACCGCTCCGACCGAAGAAACGCCGGAAAACCCGGAAGAAAACCCGACTGAAACCCCGACTGAAAACCCGGAAACCGGCGCGGAGGAGGGCATGACGCCCGTCGTGCTTTGCTGCGGCGGAGTGCGCATAACGGTCGAGCAGGCGGGCTGAAACGCCGCGTCCGGTATGACCCGGAGGACGAAGCACCATCATCCGCCGGACCTTCGGCGAAGGCGGAACAACCACGGCGCGGCGCGTTTTGCGCTGCGCCTTTTGCTTTCGGGAACGCCGGATACGCTCCTCCGCTTTTTGAAAATAATTGCATTCAAAGCTCCAAAATGGTTGTTTTATCCTCCCGAAGATGATATAATCAATATGATATGCGTGCCGAATGTTTTCATCAGCCCGTTCGGCCGGCCGATCGTGAGGTTAAGATGAAAAAAATCGATCCCGCTGTCAAAAAAGAAACGCTGAGGATCGCCGTCGGAACTGTCCTTTTGAGCGGAGTGATGGAGCTTGTTTTCGTCCTGCTCGGGAAATGGGACCTGACGGTGCTTTTCGGGAACCTTGTCGGCGCGTTTGCCGCGGTGCTGAATTTCTTTTTGATGGGCTTGACCGTCGTCAAATGCGTTTCGCTCCCGCCGGATAAAGCCGCGGCGAAGATCCGCGTTTCCCAGGGCGCAAGGCTGCTGATGCTTGCGGCGATCTGCGGGCTCGCGGCGCTTTTCCCGAAGGTCTTCAACCTCATTGCCGCCGTTGTACCGCTGCTGTTCCCGCGCCTTGTGATCATGGCATGGCAGCTCTTGGGCAAAAAGGACAAGTCACCGGTCTGCGCCGCCGAATCGGACGGCGAAACGGCCGAGGAAACCACAACAGAGGATACAGAGAATTGAAAAAGACATTCCGCTTTAAAATCGTTGATATTCTTCTGATACTTATGATCATCCTGCCCTTCGTCTGCGGAATGGTTTTGCGCGTACTCACAAAACCCGCATCGGAGGGCATTTCCATTTCCGGCGCGATGATCTTCTGGCCGAACAAATGCGATCCCGGCAGCGCGACGGAGTTCCATCTTTCCGAAGCGACGGTCAACAGCTGGCTGATGATCGTTGCCATCACCGGCGTCGCGCTTTATCTGACCCACGGCATACGCCGCGGCGTCAAATGCCGCCGCACCCTCGTCGCGGAGTGGATCGTTGAAAAAACGGACGCTCTCGTTGCCCAGAACATGGGTCCGCTGTTCCGCGAGTATTCGCCCTTTGTCGCCTCGATCATGGGCCTTTCCGCCTTCTCGAGCCTCTCGTCCCTCGTGGGCATCTTCCCGGCGACCTCCGATTTTTCAACGGTCTTCGGCTGGGCGCTGCTCGTCTTCGTTCTCATTACTTATTATAAACTCAAGGGCGGTGCATGGAACTACATCAAGGGCTATTTCGAGCCGATACCCTTCTTCGCTCCGCTGAACGTGATCGGCGAGATCGCAACGCCGATCAGCATGAGCTTCCGTCACTACGGCAACATCCTTTCCGGCTCCGTAATTTCCGCGCTGATCGCAAGCGCCCTCGGCGGCCTTTCCCGCTCCCTGCTCGGAGCGATCCCGGTCGTCGGGAAGATCCCGCTGCTTCAGGTCGGTCTGCCCGCCGTGCTTTCCGTCTATTTCGACGTCTTCAGCGGCTGCCTGCAGGCCTTCATCTTCGCAATGCTGACAATGCTCAATATCTCCGGCGGATTCCCGGAGGAGCTTTTCAATAAACGTCAGGAGAAAAAAGCCGAACGCCGTCTTAAAAAAGCCGGCGGGGCTAACTAAAATCAGTTAAAACTGCCGCTGCTACCGGCGGCAACAGGAGGTATTATATGTCACAAATCGCAATCGCAATCGTCCTCGGATGCTGCGCACTCGGCGCGGGCGTCGCAATGATCGCAGGTATCGGCCCCGGTATCGGCGAAGGCCAGGCCGTTGCAAAGGCCTGCGAAGCCATCGGCCGCCAGCCCGAAGCAAAGAGCGAAGTCACTTCCACCATGATCATGGGCTGCGCAATTGCGGAGACCACCGGTATTTACGCGCTGGTTATCGCGATCCTGCTGATATTCGTTGCGCCCGGCAGCTTTGCGGCGATCGTAAAGAGCTTCTGATGATCTCCACGGGGCTCTTTCCCGCCCCGGAAAAACGGTGCGCCGGACAGCGGCGCCCGAGCTGAATAAAATTCTTTAGTTTGGAGTACAAGCCAATGCCAGTGCAAACCTTGGATGTTATTTCCGTCAATATCTGGCAGATCCTGATCTCCCTTGCGAACCTTCTGATCCTCTTCCTGCTTTTGAAGAAATTCCTTTATAAGCCCGTTCGGAAGATGGTCGAAGCGCGCGAGGAAGCGGTGAAGGATGTCTACCGGCGCGCGGATGAAGCCCTTGATTCGGCGAATCAAGACAAGGCTGAATACGAACGCAAACTCTCGACTGCCGATGAGGAGTGCGACGAGCTTATTCGCGTCGCCCAACAGAACGCAAGGCAGCGGAGCAGCGCGATCATTACCGAGGCCGAGGACCGCGCCGCCGGCATGATTCGCCGTGCGGAAAACGAGATCGACCTGGAGCGCAGCAAAGCCGCCGCGGGCATGAAGCAGGAGATCGCAGAGCTCTCCGTCCAGCTTGCGGAGAAGCTGCTTGAGCGCGAGATCAACGCGGAAGACCATCGGAACCTGATCGATTCCTTCATCGACGGGATAGGTTCGGAAGGAAACGGTGACGGCAATGTCGGCGATAGGTAACGAATACGGAAACGCAATATTCCTCCTTGCGGAGGAGGAAGGGAAGCTCGACGAAGTCATGGCCGGGCTCGATGTATGCAGGGAAATTTTCGGCGGGAATCCGCAGTATGTGGATTTCCTCGAAACGCCGAGCATACCGATCGAGGAGCGTCTTGACGCGGTCCGCAGCGCGTTCGACGGGAAACTGCCGGAATGCGTTACGGATTTCGTGAGCCTGATGACCGAGAGAGGGTATATCCACTTTTTCCCGGATTGCGTGGAAACTTTTGAAAATGAATATAACAGGCGGTTCGATATTGCCGTTGCGGACGCCGTTTCAGCGAAACCGCTCTCGGTTGAGGAACGGCAGTCCCTGCGCGATATGCTCGAAAGGAAGACAGGCAGGCGCATCAAGCTCAACTGCGAAGTCGATCCGGAGCTCGTCGGAGGCCTTGTCGTGAAAATCGACGGCAAGCTCTATGACGGCAGTATCCGCAGCCGCATCACCGATATTTTGGAGGAAATGACGAAATGAACCTTCGACCGGAAGAAATCAGTGCAATCATAAAGGAGCAGATCAAGAGCTACCGCAGCCGCATCGAGCTTTACGAGACCGGAACCGTCATCCTTGTCGGCGACGGCATAGCGAAAGCCCACGGCCTTCGCAACTGCGTCGCGAACGAGATGCTCGAATTCGCCGACGGCAGCGTCGGTATCGCCCAGAACCTTGAGGACGAAGTTGTCTCCATCGCCGTTCTTTCCGATACGGCGGATATCCACGAGGGGACCGAGGTCCACAGGACGGGCAAGGTCGTTTCCGTTCCGGTCGGCGAAGTCATGCTCGGCAGGATCGTGAACGCCCTCGGCGTGCCGATCGACGGCAAAGGCCCCATCAACGCGGTCGAAGCGCGTCCGATCGAATCCGAAGCGCCGGGCATCATCCGCAGAAAGAGCGTTTCCGTCCCGCTGCAGACCGGCATCAAGGCGATCGACAGCATGATCCCGATCGGCCGCGGCCAGCGCGAGCTGATCATCGGCGACCGCCAGACCGGCAAGACCGCAATCGCCGTAGATACGATCATCAACCAGCGCGGGCAGAACGTCATCTGCATCTATGTTGCGATCGGCCAGAAATCGAGCTCCGTCGCCCAGATCGCGGACCGCCTCGAAGCCGCGGGCGCGATGGATTATTCGATCATCGTCTCCGCTTCCGCATCGGAAAGCTCCTGTCTGCAGTACATCGCTCCCTACGCGGGCTGTGCGATGGCGGAATATTTCCGCGAAAAGGGCAGGGACGTGCTGATCATTTACGACGATCTTAGTAAGCACGCCGTCGCATACCGTGCGCTTTCGCTTTTGATCCGCCGTCCTCCGGGACGCGAAGCTTACCCCGGAGACGTCTTCTATCTCCACTCCCGTCTGCTTGAAAGGGCGGCCTGCGTCGCGCCGGAATACGGCGGCGGCTCCATCACGGCCCTACCGATCATCGAGACTCAGGCGGGCGACGTCTCCGCCTACATCCCGACGAACGTCATTTCGATCACCGACGGCCAGATCTTCCTTGAAACGGAGCTGTTCCACTCGGGCATCATGCCGGCGATCAACCCCGGCATCTCCGTTTCCCGTATCGGCGGCAGCGCGCAGCTCAAACCGATGAAGAAGGTCTCCGGCGAACTGAAGCTGCTCTATTCGCAGTATCGCGAGCTGGCGGCTTTCGCCCAGTTCGGCAGCGACCTCGACGCCGATACCCGCGCAAGGCTGAATCTCGGCGACCGCATCGTCGAGGTGCTGAAGCAGAAGCGCAATTCGCCCCTCAGCGTCGGCTGTCAGACTTCGATCATCTACGCCGTCACGAAGGGCTATCTCAACGATATCCCCGTCGAGAAGGTCGCGGAGTATGAAACGGCGCTGTATGAGTTCATGAAGACCCGCTACGCCGACCTGCTCAAGCGCTTCGACGAAGGCAAATTCGATCAGGCCGATATCGACGAGCTCAATAAGGCGCTGACCGAGATGAACGAGAGTTTCCGCGCATAAGCGTTACCATATAAACCCGGAGTAAAACATGAGCGCAAACATCAAGCGGCTCAAGGCCAGGATCAAGAGCGTTGACTCGACGCTGCATCTCACCAAAGCGATGCAGCTCGTTGCCGCGGGCAAGATCCGCAAAGCCACGGAGCAGCTTCAAAATTCAAGGCGTTACTGCGAAGCGATGCAAAGCGTTGTAACATCCCTCGCGAAGAGCAAGGAATGCGCCGATTCGCTGTATGTCAAGGGCCCGGATAAGGAAAAAGGCGGCAAGACAGTGCTGATCGTTATCGCGGGCGACCGCGGCCTTGCGGGCGGCTATAACGCGAACGCGTTTCGCCTTGCGGATACCGTCGGCGCCGATGAGATCATCCCGATCGGCCGCCGCAGCATCGACCGCGTCGTCAACCATTACGGCGAAAAGCTGAGCGATAGCGGCTCCTTCCCGACGGAGGGCTTCAAGCCGGAGGACAGCAAAGCCCTCGCGGAAAAGCTCTGCAAAAGATATCTCGCCGGCGAGATTGGAACGATCAAGATCGTTTCAACGACCTATGTTTCGATCATGACCCAGACGGCGGTGCTTTCGACGCTCCTGCCCCTCAAGGACTGCGTGCTGCCTGAAAGCATCAAGACCCACGGGAAGAAAAAGCCGACCGCCGAAAACGAAGAGAATGTCGAGCAAAAGCCCGTCGGCGTTATGGAATTCGAGCCCGGCCCGAACGCCGTTCTCAGCGTCGCCGTGCCGGAATACCTTTCGAGCATCATATTCGGCCTTGTGCGCGAAAGCTTCGCGAGCGAGATCGCCGCAAGGCGCGTCGCGATGGACGCCGCAACGAAGAACGGCATCGTGATGAAGGACAATCTGAGCCTTGAATACAACCGCGCGCGCCAGGGCGCGATCACCCAGGAGATCGTGGAGATCGTCGCCGGCGCAGGCAGATGAGCCTTGCCTCATAAGAAATAAAATCGTAATCAACCGTACAGGAGCGGATGCAAATGAACGAAAATACGGAAAACAAGACTTTAAACAAGGGCGTTGTCGCCCAGGTCATCGGCCCCGTCGTGGACGTGCGCTTCCCCGCGGGCCAGCTTCCGGCGATCTTTAACGAGCTGAACACGAAGATCGGGAACAAAACGCTGACGGTCGAAGTCGCGCAGCACATCGGCGGCAACACCGCCCGCTGCATCGCGATGGAATCCACCGACGGCCTACGCCGCGGCGAGATCGTTGAGGATCTCGGCAAGCCCATCACCGTTCCCGTCGGCAAACAGACCCTCGGCCGCATCTTCAACGTTCTCGGCGATCCCGTGGACGAGATGCCTGCCCCGGAGGGCTGCGAGCACTGGACGATCCACCGCCCCGCGCCGGCGTATGCGGATCTTTCCGCCGCGACGGAGATCTTCGAAACGGGCATCAAGGTCATCGACCTCATCTGCCCCTATGCGAAGGGCGGCAAGATCGGTCTGTTCGGCGGCGCAGGCGTCGGCAAGACGGTCATCATCATGGAGCTGATCCACAACATCGCGAAGGAGCACGGCGGCATTTCGGTCTTCACCGGCGTCGGCGAGCGTACGCGCGAGGGCAACGACCTTTATAACGAAATGAAGGAATCCGGCGTTCTTTCGAAGACCGCGCTTGTTTACGGCCAGATGAACGAACCGCCGGGAGCACGTATGCGTGTCGGCCTTTCCGGCCTCACGATGGCGGAATATTTCCGCGATGAGGAGCATCAGGACGTTCTGCTGTTCATCGACAACATCTTCCGTTTCACTCAGGCGGGCAGCGAGGTTTCCGCTCTGCTCGGCCGTATGCCTTCCGCCGTCGGTTATCAGCCCACTCTGGCGACCGAGATGGGTGCGCTGCAGGAGAGGATCACTTCGACCAAGCGCGGTTCCATCACCTCCGTCCAGGCGGTCTATGTTCCCGCGGACGACCTTACCGACCCCGCGCCGGCAACCACCTTCGCGCACCTTGACGCAACGACGGTCCTTGCGCGTAACATCGCCTCCCAGGGCATCTATCCCGCCGTCGACCCGCTCGAATCCACGAGCCGCATCCTTTCCGCGGATATTGTCGGCAAGGAGCATTACGAGGTCGCGCGCGAGGTGCAGAGGATCCTGCAGCGCTACAACGAGCTGATGGACATCATCGCGATCATGGGCCTTGACGAGCTTTCCGATGAAGATAAGCTGACCGTTTCCCGCGCGAGGAAGATCCAGCGCTTCTTCAGCCAGCCCTTCCATGTTGCGGAGCAGTTCACCGGCTTCAACGGCAAGTACGTGCCCCTTTCGGAAACGATCCGCGGTTTCAAGGAGATCTGCGAAGGAAAGCATGACGACCTGCCCGAATCCGCGTTCCTCTATGTCGGAACGATCGACGAAGCCGTTGCGAAGGCCGCGGCGAATAAATAAAGAAAATGAAGGAATTCAACCTTAAAATCGCGACCCCCGCGGGGAATCTTTACAGCGGTGAAGCCGTTTCGCTGACGGTGCGCGGCACGGAAGGCTCGCTCGGCATCCTTGCCGGGCATATCCCGTTCGTAACGGTTTTGAAGCCGGCGGAATGCCACTTTATACTGCCGGACAACAGCAAGCGGGAATTTTCCTGCGGGACGGGGCTGCTGCTCGTTGAAAAGGAGCTCGTGACGGTCCTTTCGAGCGAGATCAAAATGGCGGAATAACTCCTTTTTACCATCACGAAAACGGGGAGCATGCGCTCTCCGTTTTTCTATAGCATTTCTATAACAGCGTTTTACCTATTGCAAATTTTGCCGTACTGCGTTATAATACACGGCGAAAACAGAATAGCTCCGCTGGGCGCGCGCTCCGGACTTCGGAGAGCTGAGAATGAGCCTTTGAACCTGTTGGGGTAATACCTGCGTAGGGAAGCGGTACGGAAATTTATGCATCATGCCTCCGCACCGTTTGCGGCGGCTTTTTGTTTGGGAAAGGCAGAAGAATGATTACTGCAATAATCGGTCTCGTGCTGTTCATCGCGGGCGTGGTAACGGTGATCGTCGGTGAAAATCCGGAGCACTTTTCGGAGATCTTCAACCATGTTTCTATCAAACTCAATAAGATGTTCAATTCCGAATTCTGGACTCAGCAGAACGTCATGATCATTATCGGTGCGCTGCTGATAACCGCGGGCACGATCCTCGTGATCGTAGGTCTTGTGCGGGCAAGGAATTCCGAAAAGGATACGAAATTCAATACTTTCTGCAAAAAAGTCTTCAGCCGTGAGAACGGCGCGCTGCTGCCGATCATCGGCGGTATTGTGGCGGTCCTCGGCATCATCTGCCTTGTGATCGGCATCAAAGCAAAGCAGGGCTCGCTTGAGGTCAGCGGCTTCTTCTCCGCCCTCGGCGATTACACCTCGCTGGCCTTCATCGTGATGGGCTGCATCCTGGCGCTCGCCGGCGTCGTGATGGTCCTGATCGGCGTTGTGATGAAGCAGAAGATCAGCACGCAGCAGCTCGTTGAAAGCGCGCTGATGGTCGCGGCCGGCACAGTGCTCAGCTTCCTGAAGATCGACCTTGCCTTCGGCGGCGGCCCGACCCTGCTCAGCATGCTTCCGCTCGTCATCATCAGCCACCGCTACGGCGCGGGCTGGGGCGTTTTCACGGCGTTCGTTTACAGCGTGCTGCAGATGCTCTTCGGCCTCGATAACGTCGCCTGGGCTTCGAGCGCTGTCATGGCGGCCGGCGTGATCCTGCTTGACTACATCCTTCCGTACACGGCGATTGGTCTTTCAGGCATCTTCGGCAAGAAGCGTTCCTCCGTTGCGATCGGTATCGTCGTCACCTTCCTGCTCCGATTCCTCTGCCACTTCATCTCCGGCGCGTGGATCTGGGGCGAGTACATGCCCGAAGAATTCATGGGCATGACCATGACGAATCCGTGGTTCTATTCCTTCCTTTACAACGGCTGGTACATGGGCCTTGAGATCATCCTGACGCTCGTCGTTGCGATGATCATCTATCCCTCGCTTGAAAAGTATTTCGTCGGAAGCGACCTCAAGAGCAATAAAAAACCGTTGAAGAACAACTAAAAACGAAAGAAGCCGCCGTGCAGAGGCACGGCGGCTTTTCTATTATACCGATATCAGACCTTCACTTCGCATTCCATACTCATCACGGCGCAGCCGCCGATGCGGATGCGCGGCCCGCCGGGCGTTTCGGTCAGGATGCTTTCAACGCGGCAGGGCCTTCCCATGTGCTCGCCCTGCAGGAAAACATTCGTTTCGCCGGGGCGGATGCGGCCGAGCAGATGCAGATAATAGGTCAGCGCGGCGTTCGCCGTGCCCGTGGCGCATTCCTCGGGGATGCCGTAGAGCGGAGCGAAATTGCTGCAAAACGCCGTGATCCCGCCTTCGCCCGGCGCGAACATATGCACGCCGACACAGCCGAATTCCCGGGAAAGCTCCGAGACCTCCGCTTCGTTTTGACGGGCGGAGAGCAATATTTCGCGCGAGGAAACGGGGAGCATGATGTCGGCAAGTCCCGTTGAAACGATCCGTGCGGGGAAGGCTTCGGGAATTGCTTCGGGGGAAAGCCCGTAGGCGGCATAGAGCCGCGCCGATTCATCGCCGGACAGCGTGCGCAGCAGCTCCGGTCGGGCCATATCCATAAGTACGCTCACGCCGTTCACGCTGACGGCAAGCTTTCCCGCTTTCGTGACGGCAGTGTATCCGCCGTTGCCGATCCTTCCGGCGAGCCGCAGCGCCGAAAAAGCGGCGACCGTCGCATGCCCGCAGAGCGGGACTTCGCCGGCGGGTGTGAAATAACGGAGCGGGATCTCGCTGCCGGCAGCGGGGGAGACGAACGCCGTTTCGGAATGCTTGAATTCGGCGGCGATTAGCTTCATCGTTTCATCGTCAAGCGGCCTCGATAAAAAGACGACGCCCGCCTGATTGCCCGAAAAGCGTTTTTCGGTGAATGCGTCCATAACATAAGCTTTCATCGGGATCCCTCCGTTTTGCGGTCTTTCAATTGATTATACCATCGCGCCGCGTTTCGGGCAAGCTTTTGCCGCCGAATGCGGGCGAGGCAGACTTTCGGCGTCGAAACCGGGATCCCACTGCGGGAAAGCTTGACAGAGCGGGGTGGATTGACTATACTTATTATGTATATATCAAGCGAATGATCGGAGGACAAAGCTTTGGCATTCATGGAAAACGCATCCCTTCGGTTCAAGCGCATGCAGAACATCAATGCGCTGAACAGCGAAGCGACAAAACTCGAAAAAGCGAACGCGGAGCTTTTTTCGAAACTCGGCATCGCCTATTTTGAAAAGCACTTCAACGCTCCGGAAGGAGAATTTGCCGGATTCGTGAACGAGATAATCGGCAACAACGCGAACATAAAAAGGATGAGAGCCGAAGCGCAGTGGCTGAAATCGATGCTGACCTGCCGCAACTGCGGCGCGGACCTGAAGGAAAACCAGCAGTTCTGCCCCTCCTGCGGAACGAAGGTGGAGCGCGAAATGCCGCAGGGCTTTGATCCCGATGCACCGACTCCCGTTCCGACTCATGTGCCCGCGCAGCCCGCAGCGCCTGCCGGCGCACCCTCCGTCTGCGCGAATTGCGGCGGAAAGCTTGTTCCCGGCGCCGCTTTCTGCGCCGCCTGCGGAACGCCCGCGCCGCGCAGCAGCGCACCCGCGGGGGACAGCGTCATCTGTCCGAAATGCGGCAAACAGCTCCGCGCCGGCGCGAAGTTCTGCTCCGGCTGCGGCAATGTTGTGAACTGAGGAAAGCTCGCCCCAAAGCGTAACTGCGTTTCCGACCAAAAACGCCGGACAGCAACAAATTCTTCTTAACAGCAGACCCTGCGTAAAGAACGCGGGGTTTTTCTTTATCGAAAGCCGCTGCGCCGAATCCATTTCAGACGTTGAATTGTCCCATTGAGTTGTGTTATAATGTAATTTGGGAGCGGAGGTGCCTTCGCTCAATGAAACAACCGGAGTAAAGTTATGAAGCTTGGTGTAATCGGATTGCCGAACGTCGGCAAGAGCACGCTTTTCAACGCGATCACGAAGGCCGGCGCGCAGGCGGCGAACTATCCCTTCTGCACGATCGAGCCGAACGTCGGGATCGTCAACGTCAGCGATCACCGTCTTGATGTGCTGAACGAAATGTATCATCCGAAGAGCCTCGTTGCGGCGACGATCAAATTTGTCGATATCGCCGGTCTCGTGCGCGACGCGCACAGGGGCGAGGGCCTCGGCAATAAATTCCTTGCCCATATCCGCGAGGTGGACGCGATCGTCCATGTTGTCCGCTGCTTCGAGGACGATAACGTCGTCCACGTCGACGGCTCCGTCGATCCCGTCCGCGATATGGACACTATCAATCTCGAACTCATCTACGCCGATATTGAAACCATCGAACGCCGGATCGACAAGGCGAAGAAAAATTCCAAGAGCGGCGAGAAGAAATATCTTTCGGAGATCGCGTTCCTCGAGCGGATCAAGGCGCATCTCGATGAATTCAAACCCGTGCGCAGCATGGAGATGAACGAGGATGAAAAGAAGGCGGCGGACGAGCTGTTCCTTCTTACGACGAAGCCCGTCATCTATGTTGCGAACATCAGCGAGGATCAGCTCGGGACCGAGCCCGAAGACGTGAAAAAGCTCTATGAGCAGGCCGCGGCGGAGGGTGCGCAGGCGCTGACCATCTGCGCGAAGATGGAGGAGGAGCTCTCCGAACTCTCGGATGAGGAAAAGAACGCCTTCATCGAGGATCTCGGCATCGGCGAAAGCGGCCTCGACAAGCTCGTCAAGGCAAGCTACGCGCTGCTCGGCCTCATCAGCTTCCTGACCGCCGGAACGGATGAGGTCCGCGCATGGACGATCACGAAGGGCACGAAAGCTCCCGGCGCCGCGGGCAAGATCCACACCGACTTCGAGCGCGGTTTCATTCGCGCGGAAGTCGTGCCGTATGAGACCCTTGTCGAGCAGGGCAGTATCGCAGCCTGCAAGGAGAAGGGACTTGTCCGTTCGGAGGGCAAGGACTACGTCGTTCAGGACGGGGATGTCATCGTTTTCCGTTTCAACGTATAATATGGAACTTTTCGCCTGGCACAACTCAAGGGAAAGCATCTGCCGTTCGCCCTTCGGGCCGCTTCAATGCGGCGAAGAGGCGGTCATCCGCCTGCGCCTTCGCGGAGCGGATGCGGAGAGGGCTGCGACGAAGCTGCGTTTCTGGGCGGACGGCCGCGAAACGCTGATCGAAGGCGCGAAGGAGACCGTGGACGGTGAGATCTATCACGCCTACCGCATCAAAGCGCCGGAAAAGCCGCAGCTGCTCTGGTATTATTTCATTATCGAAGTGAACGGCGAGCGGCGGTTCTACGGCGGAAGAACGGGTGAAGGCAAGCCGGCGGGCATGCAGCCCCCGGATTTTCAGATCACGGTCTATGACCGCGGCTACCAAACGCCGGACTGGTTCAAAAAAAGCATAATCTACCAGATCTTCCCCGACCGCTTCAACAGCGGCGCGCCGGATCGGAACGGAAAAACCGGCCTTGACAGGCTCGAATACCATGAAAAGCTCGGCAGGAAGGTCTTCCGGCATAAAAACTGGGACGAACCCGTCGTCCACGCGCCGATGGAGGGCGAGAAATTCTATCAGCCCAACGATTTCTTCGGCGGGGACCTTGAGGGTATCCGCGAAAAACTGCCGTATCTCGCCTCGCTCGGCGTGAACTGCGTCTATCTTAACCCGATCTTCGAATCGTCGAGCAACCACCGCTACAATACCGCCGATTATATGAAGATCGATCCCGTTCTCGGCGATGAGCAAGCGCTTTCCGCCCTCGTTCGGGAAGCGAAGGAATACGGGATCCGGCTGATCGCCGACGGCGTTTTTTCCCATACCGGCGACGACAGCGTTTATTTCAACAAATACGGGCGCTATCCTTCCGCAGGCGCGTACGCGGGTGAGAGTTCACCGTATTATGAATGGTATGATTTCCGGGGATCGCCGGATAAATACCGCTGCTGGTGGGGCTTCGAGACCCTTCCGGAGGTCAACGAGGAAACGCCCTCATACGTTGATTTTATCCGCAAAGTCCTTGAAAAATGGGCGGGCTTCGGCATCACGAGCTGGAGGCTCGATGTTGCGGATGAGCTGCCGGACAGCTTCATTGAAAAGCTGCGCGAAAAGGTCAAATCCCTTGATCCGGAGGGTGTGCTGCTCGGCGAAGTCTGGGACGACGCCTCCAACAAGGTTTGGGAGAAGGGCCTGCGCAGATATGTTTACGGCCATGAGCTCGATTCGGTGATGAACTATCCCTTCCGCGACGCGGTGCTTGCGTTCTTCACTTCGAAGCTCGACGCCTACGGCCTCAACGACGCCCTCGGCGGCCAGCGGGAGAGGTATCCGGAGCCGTTTTACCGCGCCTGCATGAACACCCTCGGCTCGCACGACACGCAGCGTGTGCTGTCCGTGCTCTCCGGCGCGCCGGATAAGGACGCCCTGACAAGGCGCCAGCAGGCGGAGTACCGCCACGACGAACGCGCCGTGCAGATCGGAAAGATCAAGCTCATGACGGCTGCATGCCTGCAGTACTCGATGCCGCAGCCGCCCTGCGTCCTCTACGGCGACGAGGCGGGGATGCTCGGCCTTACGGATCCCTTCAACCGCGGAACATTCCCCTGGGGGAGGGAGGACCGGAACCTGACGGCGCATTACCGCCGCCTCGGGAAACTCCGCAGAGAGAGCGCCGCGCTGACGGAAGGCACGGCAGTATTCTGCCCCGTGTCGCCGGATGTTTTCGCCGTCTATCGTCGAAAGGGCGATGAAACGGCGATCACGTTCGTCAATTCCTCCGGCCAGAGCCGCGATATCGTTGTTTCCGAACGCGATTTCCGCGAAGGTCCGGACGCAGCGAGCGTGCGCTTTGCCGAAAAATACATCGACGGCCTCGGCAGCGGGATCGTGCATTCCGCAAACGGGAGCATCGAAGTTCAGCTTCAGCCCTACGGCGCGATGATGCTCGCGGGGAAGATCGGGAACGAATAAAGGAGTTGGTACTATGAAAGGTTACGGCTTTGACAGGCTTTCGCGCGACGTGATGTTCCTTACGCTTGCGCTCAATGTTGTCGGGCTCGTCTTCTGGAACAGCATCGCGGGCATCGTGATCTGCGCCTTCGCGGCGGGACTCATGGCCCTGATCCTTTTCAGAACGCTTTCGACAAACGCCGAAAAGCGGCAGGAAGAGCTTGCCGGCTATGAAAAGATCGCCGGCGCCGTCGGCGGTTTCTTCAAGGGCCTTTTTAAAAACAAAAAGAAGGAAGCGGAATCGAACGAAGATCCCGCATACAAATATTTTAAGTGCCCGTGCTGCAAGCAGGAACTGCGCGCGCCGAAGGGCAAGGGACGGATCCGTGTGACGTGCTCGAAATGCGGCAACCGTTTCGAAAAAAAGGTTTAAAAACGCCTGCGGGCGATGAAAGGATTTCTATGGAAGAGCTTGAATTCAAATTCGACACCCAGCTCCTTATCGAGGGCGAGGACCTGTCCGAGGACGATATCATCGACTATATCACCGAAAACATCGAAGGTGACTGCCTTCTTGCCGTCGGGGATGAGGAGCTGATAAAGATCCATTTCCATACCAACACGCCGTGGAAGCTGCTCGAATACGCCGCTTCGCTCGGGGATATCTACGACATCGTCGTGGAGAACATGCAGCGCCAGGAAAACGGACTGCAGGGCTGAAATTTCAAATGCTTACGGAATTCGGCCTCGGCGACCGCGTCGAGATGAGAAAAAAGCATGCCTGCGGCGGGAACGAATGGGTGATCACCCGCACCGGCGCGGATATCCGCATCCGCTGCGCGAAATGCGGCCGCTCCGTGATGCTCGACCGCGGCGATTTCATGCGGGCTGCGAAAAAACGCCTCGCTGCGGCGGAAACCGAGCAGGCAGCGGGCGCGGAGGTCAATGAACGGAATGAGGAAAACGATGGATAATAATAACGCGATCGGCGCGGATGAGACCCTCTGTGATGAGTTCAAAGAGGTCTCGGGCATAAACGGCAGACGCGCCCGGAAAATCGCCGCGGAGAAATTCGAAGCCGCCGCGGAAAAGCTGCATAAGGGCCACAAGGCGCTGAACAGGACCCTCACCGGGGGCTTCGTGCTCACGCTTATTGCCGTGATCCTTGCGGCGCTTGCGCTGCGCCAGTTCGTTTTCGAACCGACGCTTGTTGACGGCGAATCGATGGAGAACAACCTCATGAACGGCGAACGCGTTGCCGTTTCGAAAGCCGCGTACTGGTTCAGCGAACCCAAACGCGGTGATATCGTGATCGTGCATTACCCCGGCAGGGAAGGCCGCTTCGTGAAGCGCATCATCGCCTTCGGCGGAGAAACGATCACCATCCGCCAGGGGTATGTCCTGATCGACGGCAAAAGGCTCGACGAATCCGCCTATGCCGGCGACTGGTACGGAAAAATCACGCGCCTGATCGACACAAGAGGCAATAAAAACGGCGAGTACACCGTTCCGGAAGGCTATGTTTTCGTGATGGGCGACAACAGGAACGTTTCCCATGACAGCCGTGCGATCGACGTCGGACCGATCGCCAACGAACAGGTCCTCGGCAAAGCGTTCGCGGTGATCTGGCCTGTTTCGGGGATCAGGGGGATCAAATGAGAAAACCGAATGACGCCGTTCGTCCGCGCAGCGGGCAGCGGAGCACGCTCCAATTCCATATCATCGACTGGCTGACCGCCGTTCTGATCGCGGCCGGAGCGATCGCGCTGCTGCTCTTCGTCGTTTTTACGCCGATCCGCGTGCGCAGCTCCGGCGTTTCGGATTTTTATAACGGGGATCTCGTCTTCGCGGATAGGCTCTCCAAATACATCTTCGGCTTCTCCCGCGGCGATGCCGTTGCGGTCAAAAACAGCAGCGGCTCCGACGGCAGCAGGCATATCGCAAGGGTCGTCGCTGCGGCGGGGGAGAATGTTGTGATCGCCGAAGGCCGTGTCTATATCAACGGCCAGCTCCTCGACGAATCCGCATACGCCGATGCTTTCGACAGCGGGCTGAGGATGGAGTTTGAAATTCCGGACGGCAGTCTGCTGCTGCTTCCGGATGAGCGCGGCGGCCTCGGTGAGCGCGACGTGCTCTCGTGCGTCACGGCGTTCGACGATATCGTCGGCGAGGTGCGGCTGATCGCATTTCCGCTGAAACGCATAAGCTTTTTCAGCTGACAAATTCATTTTCGCCTATGGATATTCTCGCAACAGTCTATATGCTCGCCTTTGCCGCCTGCGGGATCCTGATCGCGCGGCCCGTTTTTCGGAAGGACGATCCCTTCCGGCGGATCTTCTTCGGCCTTGTTTTTGGCCTCGTGATGCTGATCTGGCTGCCGACGCTCCTCGCGTTCTTCCTCGGGTTCACGAAAACCGTGCAGTATCTCGCTCTCGGGATCGCGGTCGCGGCCGCCGGAGCGGCAACGGTCGTCTCGATCCTCAGAAACAGGCGCGGTCCGCAGTTTTCCGCTTTCGAGCGGAAAAAACTCGGGCATGAGCTTATTCCGCTGCTCGTTGCCGCGGTCCCGCTCGCCGCTATCGGCTTCATTCTGCACCTCAATCATACGATCGTTCCGGCATCCAACGGCTCCCTGCATGTCGGCCAGTGCACCTACGGCGACCTCTGCATGCACCTCGGCTTCATTTCGAGCATCAGCGTTCAGCAGACCTTCCCGCCGGATTATTCGATCCTTCCGGGAACGCCGCTCGGATATCCCTTCCTTTGCGACAGTGTGAGCTCGACCTTCTATTCCCTCGGCGCATCGCTTCGCACCGCGGCGCTGCTGCCCGCGCTTTATGCCTATCTCGTCGTTGTGCTCGGCGTCTATTTCTTCTTCGATACATGGTTCCGGAGCAAGAAAACAGCCGTGTTGGCGACTTATATGTTCTTTATCGGAGGCGGCCTCGGCTTCGCCTATGTTTTCAACAACAAGCAGCTCCTCGAAGTGAACGGCATCGACCGCGTGCAGGAGGTGCTGACGGGGTGGTACCGCACGCCGACGAATATCCCGGATGAAGGCCTACGCTGGGTCAACGCGATCGCGGATATGCTCGTTCCGCAGAGGGCGACCCTCTTCGGCTGGGCGCTGCTTTTCCCTGCGCTGCAGCTGCTTTTCCGCGGCGCGATCCGTCGTGAGAACCGCGTTTTCATCCCCCTCGGGATCATCGCTGGCGCAATGCCCCTCGTTCACACCCATTCCTTCGTTGCGCTCGGGATAATTTCGATCGTGCTGTTCATCGCCGCCTGCCTGCGCCTCGTTAAGGAATACCGCCCCGGCGATGATTCGGCCCTCACCGTGCGGATAATCGTCTGCCTGATCGTGATGACCGTTTTCTGCGTCCTCAGGCTGCTTCCGATCCGCGTTGAGAACGGCGCGGAGGGGTTTGACCTTAGTGCCTGCACCGTCGGCTGCGCCGTCGCCTTCATCACGGCGATGGGCATTTCGGTTTTCGCTCTGATCAGATCCATACTCAATAAAAAGAGCATTGCCTTCCCGATTGCCGCCGTGGCCGTTTCGCTGATCGCGGGTTATGCCGCGCTGAGCGGCGTTGAAAGGAAAAGCACGCTCCTGCTGTTCGCCCCCGCGGCCGCCGCGGCGGTGCTGCTGCTGACCGTGCTGCTGCTCGGCATGACCGACCGGAAAAGGAGCGCGGAGGAGATCCCCGCGGATGCTGAAGATACCGAACCGGAAGAAACCGAAGTGATAGAAACCGCAGCGGAAGAAACCGGAGTCGAAGAAACCGCTGCCGAACCGATCGCCGAAGAAACGGCGGAAGCGGAGCGGAGCGTGCCGCAAGCCGAAGAAAAGGCGGAAGCACCCGGCGAGGAGCTTCCGGCGGAGAAGCCCGTCATTCGGGAGGATACTGCGCTGCGGCGGACGATCCGCAACATCCTTGCTTTCGCTCTGTTCGGCGTGATCGCCGTTTTGCTCGCTGCGCCGCAGATCTTCGGCTTCACTTTGAAGCAGTCCGCGGATAACGAACAGTTCCTCCGCTGGAGCTTCAACTGGGCGAACAACAGCGACAGCTGGCTCTGGTTCTATATCAAAAACCTAGGCCTGATCTTCATCCTCATGCCCGTCGCCTTCCTGACGGAGAAAAAGCAGAGCCGCATCTTCTTCGCGGGAGGTCTCGCGATCTGGGCGGTCTCGGAGATCCTGCTCTTCCAGCCGAACCCCTACGACAACAACAAACTGCTCTTCGTCTGGTTCGCGCTGAGCTGCGGCATCGTCGCGCATCTGATCGTCAAAAAACTGACGTGTCCCGTGCAGAAGTTTGTCAACGGCGTCAAAAAGACCGACGCTGCGGCGACTGCCGCCCGCTTCATCCTTCTCATCACCGTGCTCGCAGCGATCTTCACTTCAGGCGTCATGACGCTCCACCGCGAATACATCTCCGGCGACCATTGGGGGACGGTCACCGACGCCGCGACCGGCGAAGAACGGTTCGGCTATTCCGAAAACGGCTATGAGGTCGTTCCGGCGTATCTTGTTGAGCTCTGCGACTGGGTGAAGGAGAATACGGAGCCGGACGCGACTTTCCTGACCGACAACAACCACAACAACGCCGTCGCGATGCTGACGGGGCGGAATATTTTCTGCGGGTCCGGGACCTTCCTCTATTTTCACGGCGTCAATTATCGACCGCGCGAAGCGCTGATCAGGCTGATGTACTCCGAACCGGAGGAATTCCTGCTTTTGAACAGCAGGATCTACGGCATCGACTATGTTTTGATCGGGCCGAACGAGAAGAACAAGATCCCCGAGCTCAATATCATGTGGTTCCGCGACAACCTCGAATGCGTTTACGACAACGGCCATGCCGCAATCTATAAGATCCCCGAAACCGAGGGAAATATCAAATAACGGAGGAAACGAATGAAGACTTATTTTCTGATGTTCGGCTGCGGTATGATCGTTCCGCTGATCATGCTCATCTGCGGCTTTTTCCTTTGGAAATTTCCCCCGAAAACGCGCAATTCCTTCGTCGGCTACCGTACCGGCGCTTCGATGAAGAACGCAGAAAGCTGGGATTTCGCGCAGAAATTCTGCGGGAAGCTCTGGATTTGGGTCGGCTTCTTCATGCTGATCGCGACTGCTGTGCTGTTTATTCTGCTGCCGGATAAAAGCGAGGACGGGCTCAAAAACGTAAGTCTGATCGTGACGGCGGCGCAGCCGGTGCTGATGCTGCTTACGATCATTCCCGTGGAGATAGCGCTAAAGAAAAAATTCGGCGGGAAAAACGAAAAAGAATAAGACGGACAAACAAAAAGCACTTCCGGCGGAAGTGCTTTTTCATATGCTTGCTTTATCAGTGTCCGTCGACCCGCCGCAGGAAGAAATAGATCCTTCCGCCGCGCTCCGATTCGGCGTGCGTATCGGAGCAGGTCAGGACCGTGACGAAGCGGTCGTCCGGCGTCACATTAACGGAATAGCCGAATTCCGACCGCTGCTTCTGCGTGCGGATCCATTCCTCGATGTTTTCGCGGGTAAGGCGCTCCATCGTGTAGTTATAGCAGCAGTTGTAGTATTGGGAGGATTTGGAGGGATCGGAGGGCTTTTCCTCATACATCGCGAAAACTTCGTAAAGCGCGGTCTCGCCGAAAAGATTGATCGACCAAAGCCGCCGCGTATAGGTCGCGTAGGCGCGGGAGTATTGATCCTGGATCTTATGCAAATCATGGAGCATCGTTCCGGATTTGCGAAGGTTATGCCCGGTTATAACGGTATTTTTCGATGGGTAATTGTAATAAAGGTAGATAGAGCCGTTGGAGCTCGAAGCTCCGCTCGGGCTGTGGTAATGGTAGTAAAAATCGTCGCCGTACATCAGCGGCGCGTCGATATTCGTGCCGGCGATGCTGATGTAGCCGCAGGTGTCCCTGTTCGTGCGCTCCGCGGCGCAGACCTTCGCCATATAGGTGAACTCCTTGGCGTATTGGTCGATGACCGTATAGCCGAGAAGGTGGTAGCGGAGCTGTTCGAGGTCGGCGGCGTCGATCGCGTTCGGCCGCGAAGGCTCGCGGATGATGTTCGCGGCCTGCTTCGAAGCGGCGGAGAGCTGGGAAGCGCCGGACATATGGCTCCTGAGAAGGTCAATGTCCGCCTGGGTGATCTGCCCGTCGCAGTCGATATCCCCGAGGATCACGGCGGTGCCGACGGTACCGTCCCAAAGCGCGTATTCATCGCCTGTGCGGATCGGATCCCCATTTTCATCGGCGCTGCCTGGCGCGATGCCGAGAACAAAGCCGTCATCCGTCAGATACGGCGCGAGGCGCCAGGAATCGATCCTGCATTCATAGTAATCGTTGCCGCCGAAGGCCGTGACGGTGCCGTCGCGGTGCATGATGACGGCATGCTCCGCCGCTGCGGCGAACCAGCAGCCGTCGTCGAAAACGGCTTCGGTACCGCCTTCTTCGCCGATGCAGAGCGCGCAGTCGGTATGCAGGCGGCCTTCGCCGTCGATATAGGCGGTGCAGCCTTTGCCCGCGAAAACGGCGGTGCAGTCGGAAACGCCGATGAAGGGATCGTTTTCACGCGTTGAAAGAAGCTCACCTTCAGCCGTCATGCCGACGAGGTGATCTGGCGCTGCGGCGAGCTTTATCACGCCGCGGCCGAGGAAGGTGCGGAAATCGGGAACGCCGCCGAGGGCGAAATAGCCGCCCTTTTCATCGATCGAAATGACGTAATTCCCGCTCGCGGCGATCGTGCGGACATTCTTGAGACCGTTCGTCGTGTTGTTCGTCGAAAGCACCGTTCCGTCGCTCTTGAGGCCGTAGACGGCGCTGTCGGAGCAGCAGAGCTCGACGATATCCGTCCAGTCCGCCGTGCGGCCGGCGAGGGCGTCATCACCGGCGACGAGGACCTTGCCTTCCTCCGTCAGCGCGGCGGTGAAATTATCGTTCGTGACGATATAGATGACGCTGCGCCAATCGTAGCAGGCGCAGCGGCCGTTGGTCACGCCGGTATAGGAAAGCAGCCCGACGGAGGAAAGGCCGTAGGTCAGCCTTTTCGAAGCGGCGACCATGCCTTTCGGTGCGGGGAAGGGCGTGAGCTCGGGTTCAGCGGTCGGCTCCGGCGTTTCGGAAGGAGCCGGCTCGGATGTTGGGGAGAACGTCGGCACGGGGGAAGGAGTATCCTGCGGTTCGATCGTTTCGGCCGGTTCCTCGGTCGCTTCCGCGTCGGCATCGCCGGTTTTATTTCCGCAAAAGCGCAGCGGGAGGATGACGGCGAGAAGCAGCGCGACAGCAGCCGCCCCGCAGATCAGAACGGGCTTTTTGTTCTTTTCGAAGAAAGTTTTAAGCTTCATAGGTCCTCCGCTTCCTTATGCTTTTCAAGGATTTTTACGGCGGCATAGCGCGCCGCGGACCGGACGGCGGAAAAGGGCGAATCGTCCGCCCGGCGGATCGCTTCCCGGAGTTCCTCCTCGGGGAGAAGGCCGTCCCTTGCGGCAAACGCGAGCGCTTCCGCCGTGAGCTTGCCGCCCGAGGTCATGTTTTTGCCGACAAGGGCGCGCGCCGCTTTGGTTTCTCCGTCGATGAGGCGATGAATATCGAACGCTGCAGACGCTTCTTCGCCGGGTACGGCTTTTTCGAGCTTCGCGTTCATCGGGCAGGCATATTGGCAGATCTCGCAGCCGATGAAGGTGATCTGTTTTTCGCGGATGCAGTCCTCGTGGTCCGCCGTTTCCATCCGAAGCCGCATGCAGCGGGCAAGATCGAGCCCGTTTTCGCCGGGAGCGCCGAAAGGGCAGGCCTTTTCGCAGGCGCGGCAAGCGGCGCAGGGGAAAGAAATGCGCTCGTCGTATCCGAGCGGCGGGATGCCGCCGACGGCGACGGTCATCAGCACCACGCGTGTGCCGTATGGCGGGATTGCGCGGAGCGAGGTTTTGAGCTCAACGCCGATCCCCGCTTCCTCGAGCGCCTGCTTCAGCGGGATCTCGACCTTTTCGGCGCGGATGCCGAGCGCAGCGAGCTCCGCAAGCAGCGACTTCATGCCGAAATACGCCTTGTTGGAAGCGAGATAGTAGGCGGGGATCCGCTCATCCGCCGTGAAAGGCGAATAGGGATAAACAAGGCAGCAGACGGAGGAAGCGAACGGGTATTCCGCCGGGACGTCCGCGCAGAGACGGTGCGGATTCTCACCGAGCGCATATTTTCCGGGCGCAAGGAAATACACCCTTGAAAAACCGTGCGCCGCCGCGAGACGGGCGAATTCAGCGTGAGTCAAACCGTTCCTCCGAACCGCAAAGCCCCACCGTAAGGCAGGGCAGTTTTGTTAGATGTTCTGCAATTTATTGAGGCCGAGCTCCAGCCTGCGGAGCGCTTCGTCGCGGCCGAGCAGCGCGGCGATCTCGATCGCGCCGCCGGGGGTGACGGCCTGGCCGCTCATCGCGATGCGGACAGGCCAGAGCAGCGTGCCGTTCTTCATGCCCTTCTCCGCGGCGTAGTTCATCAGGAAATCATGCAGCGCCGTTTCAGTCCACTCGGGCAGCGCCTTGAGCTGCGGCACAACGTCCGCGAGGATATCGCGGCAGACCTCAGGATTCGTCTTGGATTTCTTATTCGTGAAGAGCTCGAGCTCGTAATCCTCGTTCATGTGCGCGAGGAAGCCGACCATGCCCGTGATATCGGTCAGCACCTCGGTGCGGGGCTGCAGGATCCGCGCGAAGATCGCTTTGTCCATGTGCCCGACGCCCGCGGCCTCAAGATACGGCTCGGCACGCTTGATGTACTCCTCGGGCGTGAGCCTTCTGATATACTCCGCGTTCATCCAGCGCAGCTTCGTATGGTCGAAGATGGCGGGGGATTTCGAAAGACCCTCGAGGGAGAAGGCCTCCTTGAGCTCATCGAGAGTGAAGAATTCCCTTTCGTCGCCGGGATTCCAGCCGACGAGGGCAAGATAGTTGATGATCGCCTCCGGCAGGAAGCCCGCGTTGACGAGGTCCTCGAAGGTCGCGTCGCCGTCGCGCTTGGAGAGTTTATGCGTCGCGTCGCGCATGATCGTGGTAAGATGGACGTACATCGGCTTTTCCCAACCGAACGCCTCGTAAAGCAGGTTGTATTTCGGCGTGGAGGAGAGGTATTCCATGCCGCGCATAACGTGGGTGATGCCCATCGTGTGGTCGTCGATGACGTTCGCGAAGTTATAGGTCGGCATGCCGTCGGCCTTGATGAGGATCATGTCGTCGAGCTCGGAACAGTCCACCTCGATATGGCCGTAAATCGCGTCGTCGAAATCCGCCTTGCCCTCCGTTGGAACGTTCTGGCGGATAACATACGGCTCGCCCGCGGCGATGCGGCGTTCGACCTCCTCCTTCGGGAGGTTCAGACAGTGCTTGTCGTATTTAAAGGTTTCGCCCTTTGCCTCCGCTGCGGCGCGGCGCTCGTCCAACTCCTCTTTCGTGCAGAAGCAGTAATAGGCCTTGCCCATCTCAACGAGCTTTTTCGCGTAGGGGAGATACATATCCTTGCGCTCGGACTGAACATAGGGGCCGTAATCGCCACCGACGTCGGGACCTTCGTCCCAGATAAGGCCGGCGATGCGGAGCGTTTCGTAGATCTTTTCCTC
>JAEEGL017194967.1_pt1 | contig 25593 bp, 21 predicted proteins | sample 9134231 | NCBI WGS metagenome assembly JAEEGL01 (sample SAMN16246548, study PRJNA631951) | gut metagenome | biome: gut microbiome; feature: rumen; material: fiber-attached | host: Bos | place: Iran: Karaj | collected 2018-10
TAGGCGCCGACGGGTGCTCCCGTTACCGGGCGAAGCCGTGAAAGCGGTAAAGTGAGAAATCCGGGTGGTACCGCGGAATGTTTTCCGCCCCGTGCACTATGCACGGGGTTTTTCTGTTTTTGTCTGTTTTGCTGTAAGGAGGAAGCTATGAAAGAACTGCCAAAGACCTATGATCCCAAGGCTGTGGAAGACGCCATCTATCAGATGTGGCTGGACGGGGGCTACTTCAAGGGCCGCCGCGATCCGGACAAAAAGCCCTTTACCATCGTCATGCCGCCCCCCAACGTCACCGGGCAGCTCCACATGGGCCATGCCATGGACTGCACCCTGCAGGACATCCTGATACGCTTCAAGCGGATGCAGGGCTACGCCGCCCTCTGGGTCCCTGGCGTGGACCATGCAGGCATCGCCACCCAGATCAAGGTGGAGGAGGAGCTGCGCAAGGAGGGCCTGACCCGCTATGACCTGGGCCGTGAAAAGTTCCTGGAAAAGGTCTGGGAATGGAAGCGGAAGTACGGGGATCGGATCGTCATGCAGCAGCGCACCCTTGGTTCCTCCTGCGACTGGGACCGGCATCGTTTCACCATGGACGAAGGCTGCTCCAGTGCCGTGCGTACAGTCTTTGTGAACCTGTATAAGAAGGGCCTCATCTATCGGGGCAGCCGCATCATCAACTGGTGCCCCCACTGTACCACCGCCCTCTCCGACGCGGAAGTGGAATACGTGGACAAGCCCGGCCATCTCTGGCACATCCGTTATCCCCTCAGCGACGGCAGCGGTTATGTGGTAGTGGCCACCACAAGGCCGGAGACCATGCTGGGCGACACCGGCGTGGCCGTGAACCCGGAGGATGAACGGTATAAGGGCATCGTGGGCAAGACCTGCATTCTGCCTCTAGTGGGCCGGGAAATGCCCATCGTAGCCGATGAGTACGTGGAAAAGGACTTCGGTACCGGCTGCGTGAAGATGACCCCTGCCCACGACCCCAACGACTTTGAAGTGGGTCTGCGGCACAATCTGGAAGTGATCCGGGTGCTGGATGATAACGGCTGCGTCAATGCCGAGGGCGGCAAGTACGAGGGCCTGGATCGCTACGAAGCCCGGAAGCAGATCATCGCCGACCTGGAGGCGGGCGGCTGGCTGGTGAAAACGGAGGATTATGCACACAACGTGGGTACCTGCTACCGCTGCCATAGCGACGTGGAGCCCATTATTTCCGCCCAGTGGTTCGTGAAAATGGCTCCTCTGGTGGGACCCGCCATCGACGCGGTTAAGAGCGGGCGCACGAAGTTCGTGCCGGAGCGGTTCAGCAAGAACTATATCAACTGGATGGAGGGCCTCCACGACTGGTGCATCTCCCGGCAGCTTTGGTGGGGTCACCAGATCCCGGTGTGGTACTGCGCAGACTGCGGGCACATGACCTGCAGCATGGATGACCCCACGGAGTGCGAAGAATGCCACTCCAAGAATATCCAGCGGGACCCCGACGTGCTGGACACCTGGTTCAGCAGCGCCCTCTGGCCCTTTGAGACTCTGGGCTGGCCGGAAAAGACGGAGGATCTGGATTACTTCTATCCCACGGACGTGCTGGTCACCGGCTATGACATTATTACCTTCTGGGTGAGCCGCATGATCTTCTCTGGCTGCGAGCACACGGGGCAGACGCCCTTCCATACGGTGCTGATCCACGGACTGGTGCGGGACGACAAAGGCCGGAAAATGTCCAAGTCCCTGGGAAACGGCATTGACCCCCTGGAGATGGTGGAGCAGTACGGGGCAGACGCCCTGCGTATGAATATGATCACCGGCAACAGCCCCGGCAACGACATGCGCTTCTTCACCGAACGCTGCGAGGCCATGCGCAATTTCGCCAATAAGCTCTGGAACGCCTCCCGCTTCGTCATGATGAACCTCCAGGTGGAGGATAACGCCCTGCCCAATGAGCTGCGCCTGGAGGACAAGTGGATCCTCACCAAGCTCTCCCGCCTGATCCGGGAAGCCACGGAGAATATGGAGAAGTACGAGCTGGGAGTAGCCGTGGCGAAAATCTATGACTTCATCTGGGACAGCTACTGCGACTGGTACATCGAACTGACCAAGTCCCGCCTGCAGAGCGGGGACGCGGCCGGCAGTGAGAGCGCCCAGCGGGTGCTGCTTTGGGTGCTGACCGAGGTTCTGAAGCTGCTGCATCCCTTCATGCCCTTCATCACGGAGGAAATCTGGCAGGCCCTTCCCCATGAAGGAGAAGCTCTGATGGTAGCTTCCTGGCCCCGGGCCGATGCTTCCCTGGAATTCCCCGAGGAGGAAGCGGAGATGGAACGGGTCATGGCCGCCATCAAGGCCGTGCGTACTCTGCGTTCGGAAAAGAACGTGCCTCCCTCCAAGAAAACCAGCATGACCATCGAGACCGCCCATCCCGACAGCTATCGGGACGGCGAAGCTTTCCTTAAGCGCCTGGCCTCCGCCAGCGACATCCGCGTCACTACCGAGCCGGTATCGGATGCGGAGGGATGCGCCGTGGCCATCACGGAGGATGCCCGTGTATATCTGCCCCTTGCTGAACTGGTGGATGTGGAAAAGGAGCTGCAGCGCATAGCCAAAGAGCTGAAGAAGGCAGAAGGCCAGGCGGCAGGAATGAAAGCGAAGCTGGCTAACGAAGCATTTCTCTCCAAGGCACCGGAGCAGGTGGTGGCTGCAGAGCGGGAAAAAGCCCGCAAGCTGGACGCTCTTGTGGAAAACCTGCGGGAAAGTGAGGCAAAACTTCGCGCCCTCCGCTGATTCGACGGCATTTGTAAATCGAAAATCCTACAATAGCCCCGTGACCGACAAGTCACGGGGCTATTACTTATGATAATGTCGGAGGCAGCCAATGAAGATCACGGGTTCCTGCCAGGGCGGCATTCTTACCCTTCGTTTTCAGGGAGAATTGGATCATCATGTATCCAGAGAGGCAGCAGAGGCGTTATCGGAGCGGATCGACGCTTTTATGCCCCGCAGCTGCGTGCTGGACCTCCGGGGACTCAGCTTCATGGACAGCTCCGGGATCGCATTGATTTTGCGTGCGGAGAAGAAAATGAAAGAACTGGACGGAAACCTTTGCCTTTCCGGCATCCCGGAGCAACCTCTTCGTGTACTGCGGGCTGCCGGGGCGGACAAGCGCCTTATCATTACGGACTAAGGAGAGATACATATGACGGCATTAAATACAGTCAAAATAGAATTCCTGAGCCATTCCGCCAACGAAGCCTTCGCCCGAAGCTGCGCAGCCTGCTTTGCGGCCCAGCTGGATCCGACGCTGGAAGAGCTGGGAGATTTGAAAACCGCCGTCAGCGAAGCAGTGACCAACGCCGTGGTGCACGCATATCCCAACAAGCTGGGACGAGTGCTGCTGAAGCTCCGCCTGCTGGAAGGGGACGTGCTGGAGGTGACGGTGAAGGATTGGGGCTGCGGTATCCCCGACGTGGAAAAGGCGATGGAGCCCCTTTACACCACCGGCGGCGAGGAACGCAGCGGTATGGGCTTTTCCATTATGGCCTGCTTCACGGACAAGCTGCGCGTCCGCAGCACACCCGGCAAGGGTACCGCTGTGGTCATGCGAAAGAAGTTCTCAACACGGAAAACACCGTGAAGTCCGCCTATGCTCACGAGCTGCTGTCCGCAGCCAGGGAAGGGGACAAGCAGGCTGCCGAAGCTCTGCTGGAAGCAAATTCCGGCCTGATCTGGAGCGTGGTGCGCCGCTTTTACGGCCGCGGTGTGGAGGGAGAGGACCTTTATCAACTGGGCTGTGTGGGCTTCCTGAAAGCGCTGCAGACCTTCGACGAAGAATACGGGACGCGTTTTTCCACTTATGCGGTGCCGAAAATCAGCGGCGAGATCCGCCGCTTCCTGCGGGATGACGGTCCGGTGAAGCTGAGCCGCAGCATCAAAGAGCGGAGCTTGATCATCCGCAGCGCGAGGGAAGCCTTGTCCCAACGACTGGGCCGGGAACCCAGGCTGAGCGAGCTGAGTGCCGAAACCGGACTGCAGCCGGAGGAAATCGCCGATACGGAGATGGCGACGGAAGAGGTGGCATCGCTGCAGCAGAGCCTGGGGGAAGACGGCGCGGAGCTTCAGGACGTGATCTTTGACTCCGAGGCAGAGGAAAAGAAGCTGGATTCCATTGCCCTGCGGGAAGCGGTGGCGCAGCTCCCGCCAAAGGAACGCTCCGTGATCGGGCTTCGCTTCTATCGGGGGCTCACGCAGGCTGCCGCAGCAAAGCTCCTGGGCGTCAGCCAGGTGCAGGTATCCCGCCTGGAGAGGCGGGCATTGGAGTACTTGCGGAAAAGCCTGCAATAGGCTTTTCAAATCGCGGAAAATGGGATAGAATGGGATGCCTGTATGCGGGCATCCCATTTTTTACGTAAAGGAAATGCTATGAGCGATTTAATGGAACGCTTCCTTTCCGCGAGAAGGAAGATCATAGACGCCGCCTGGCCGGACCTGAATCCACAGCAATTGAAAGCGGTAAAAGCCACCGAAGGACCTCTCCTGATCCTGGCTGGGGCGGGTAGCGGCAAGACCACCGTGCTGATCCGGCGGATCGCATCCCTGCTGAAATTCGGAAGAGCCGCTGATTCGGAGGATGTGCCCTTTGACATTACGCCGTCGGACGTGGAGCTGGTGGAACGATATGCTCTCCTGCACTCCCCGGAGGACAAGGAGCGGGCAGAAGGGCTGTGCGCCCTGGACGTGCCTGCTCCATGGCAGATCATCGCCATCACCTTCACCAACAAAGCGGCAGACGAGCTGGTGTCCAGGCTGGAAAAGATGCTGGGGCCGGAGGCTGCCGACGTCTGGGCATCCACCTTCCACTCCGCCTGTGTGCGCATCCTGCGAAAGTATGTTCAGGTGCTGGGGCTTTTCGGAAAAGATTTCACCATCTACGACACCGCCGACAGTCAGAGCCTGATCAAGCGCATCCTGAAGGACTTGGACCTGGACGAAAAGAAATTCACTCCCCGGGCTATGCTCAGCGCCATCAGCGCCGCAAAAAACGCGGCGGTCCTGCCGGAAAAATACCTGAATGAGGCCGGACCGGACCTTTGGAAGAAGACCGTGGGGCAGGTTTACATGGAGTACCGCAAGCGGATGCTCCAGGCGGACGCCATGGACTTCGACGACCTGCTCCTTTACACCGTGCTGCTGCTGGAAAACAGCAGCGAAGCGCGGGAGTATTACCAGCGCCGCTTTCACTATGTCCTTGTGGACGAATACCAGGATACCAACGTTCTGCAGTACCGTCTGGTGCGCCTGCTGGCCGGTGAGCGACAGAACCTTTGCGTAGTGGGGGACGATGATCAGGGCATCTACAAATTCCGCGGTGCTACCATCCAGAACATCCTGGATTTTGAAAAAGACTATCCCGGCGCCAGGGTCATCAAACTGGAACAGAATTACCGATCCACCGGCGCCATCCTGGACGCAGCCAACGCTGTTATACGGGAAAACCGGGGGAGAAAGGGCAAGACACTCTGGACGGACAATGAACGTGGAGAGAATATCACGCTCTACACCGCTATGAGCGAGAACGACGAGGCACAGTATATCGCCGGTCGGATCCTGGCGGACATTACGGCGGGCGGAAATTACCGGGATCATGCGGTGCTTTATCGGGTCAACGCCCTCTCCAACCGGCTGGAATACGCCCTGAAGCGCAACGGCATCCCTTACCGCATTTACGGCGGCACCCGCTTTTATGACCGGGCGGAAGTGAAGGACATGCTGGCCTATCTCTGCGTCGTGGCCAATTCCGGCGATACCCTGCGTCTCCGCCGCATCATCAATCAGCCGCCAAGGGGCATCGGCGATACCACCGTGGAGCGGGCTGCCGCCATTGCCCTGAGCGAAAGCCGCACATTGTATGAAGTGCTGGAGCATGCGGAGGAGTATCCGGAGCTGAAGCGTTCTTCCGGGAGCATACGAGGCTTCATCGCCATCATCGAGGAAACCAGGCAGATGGCAGAGGGCCCTTTGGACGAGCTGTACGACTTCCTGCTCCGGCGCAGCGGTTACGTCACCATGCTGGAATCCAAAGACCAGCAGGAAAACGTGACCAGGCTGGAAAACATACTGGAGCTGAAAAGCAACATCGTCAACTTTATGAAAGAACGTTCCGGCGCCGGGACCCTTCAGGATTTTCTGGATGAAATGGCCCTTTACAGCGATACGGACGAATTGAGCGACGCGGACAACCGGGTCTCACTGATGACCATGCACAGCGCAAAGGGATTGGAATTCCCCACGGTCTATATTGCAGGGGCCGAGGACGGGCTGTTTCCGGGACTGAAATCCATCGGGGACGACGCGGAGATGGAAGAAGAACGGCGGCTGTGCTATGTGGCCATCACCCGTGCCAGAAAAAAACTGTACATCACCAATGCAAAGCAGCGCATGGTCTTTGGCCGGACACAGAATAATCTGCCTTCCCGCTTCATCTCTTCCGTGCCGGAGGAATTGCTGGAACGCCTGCCCAAGGAAAAGCGGGAAAGCAGCGGCTGGAGCGGCACCGTTCAGAGGAGCGGTCGTCGCCCGGCGGAGAGTTTTCATACTAGCTACGGACGCCCCGGATCCAACGATACCTACAGCCGTTCCGCGGCTGCCCCAGTTTCCCGGCCGGCCCCAAAAGTTCAGCCGAAAAGTACACCGGTGCTGAAGCTCAGTGCCGGGGATACGGTGGAACATACCGCGTTCGGCAGGGGAACGGTCCTGGGAGTCCGGCCCATGGGACCGGACAGCATCCTGGAAATCGCATTTGAACGGGAGGGCACCAAAAAACTGATGCTCTCCTCTGCCGGAAAGTTCATGAAAAAGCTCTGAGACGGACAATAGAGGCATCCTCCGCATAGAATGGATCATCCATGCTGCGGAGGATGTTTTTATGCGTTTTCAGAATCGAAAGCTGGGCAGGCTCCTCATCCTGCTGGGCGTTCTGCTGCTGGCTGCCCTTGTGCTGCCGTCAGAGCTGTGGCCCTTCTGCATCGGTGTATTGCTGATCGTATGCGGAATCACGATTTATCGCCGCTGAGTCATAATTGTTCCTTACGCCACATATGCTCTATTGATAATCTTGAGCAAGGAGCGGAGGAGCATTGGATATCAGATTCAAGGGCGCAAGCCTTCAGCATTATGAGCGCATCCTGAATACAGCCGTTTCCCAGGAGGATACCGCGGAAACGATCGTGCCGGATGCCCTGCCGGACGTTGCGGAGCTGCTGATGACGGACGGACAGAGCCTGATCCGTGGGAAAGACGTGCATCATTCCGGGGTTTCCGTTTCAGGCATCAGCGAGCTGAGCGTTCTCTATCGGACGGAGGAAGGCAGCCTGGGCAGACTGCCGGTAGAGATCCCTTTTGAGACAGAAATCAGCTTCAATATCCCTGATGACTCTGCAAAGATCGTCGCTTCCGTGCGTCTTACCGGCTGTGAGGCACGGATCCTCAATTCCCGGAAACTGCTGTTGCGTGCCGAAACGTGCATCACCGTTTCCGTATGGTCCCAACGCACCCTGCGCTGGGCAGAGGAAGCGGCCGCGGAGGAATGCAGGGTGGAGCGAAAGACGGAATGCTGTGTCCTGCGGCCGGTGAGTGAGATCGTTGAGAAGACCTTTACCGCCGAGGACAGCCAGCCGATGCCGGCCGGCAGACCGCGGGCGGAGTCGCTTCTCAGCACACGCGCTTCGCTGCGGTGGGAGGAAGCGGAGCAGGTGGGACGGAAGCTGGTGGTGCGGGGAACGGCGGATGTTACGGCTCTTTACAGGACGCTGGACGACGAAGCAGCTACGGCGGAATTCCGGCTGCCCTGGTCCGCATTTCTCGAACTCCCGGAGACGGATAAGGGACTGAGCTGGGAACTGGTCACCGCACTCACCGGCTGCAGCGGGGAGCTTACTGAAGAAAACGGATTCAGCATTGCCGTAGGGGGTGTCGTACAGGCGGTGATCCGCAATGAAACCGAAATCAGCTGGATCGCCGACGCCTACGGGATCGACTGCGCTTTTGCTCCCGTGTTTGAAACGACGGAGATGGACACCGCAACGAGCTGCGAATCGAAAACGGAAAATCTGAACATTTTCCTGAATTCCATGAGAAAGCCCCGGAGCCTTGTCTATCTAACCGCAGACTGCGGAAGGCCCCGCCAGGATAAGGAGAACCTGCGTCTGCCGGTAAACGTGAAAGCACTGTGCGTGATGGAGGACGGAAGGCCGGAGCAGCTCAGCGGACGGGGAGAAATGAGCTTTGCGGGGATCAGCAGTCTGCCGGAAGTGAGCTGCGGTGAGGTCTTTGCTTCTGTGACACCGGGCGGCGTCGAGCTGCGCGTGCCGGTGTGCATCCGTCAGACAAGGTGCAGCCGTAGAACGCTGAGCCTCCTCACTGATGCGGAGGTGTCGGAACGTTCCGAGCGGTATCAGGGGCCGAATGTGGTGCTGTTAAGGGCTTCCGACGGGGACAGCGTCTGGAGTCTGGGGAAGAAAAAGGGGATTAGCTGCACTGCCATCCGCAGCTATAATCAGCTGGAAGAAGGGGAAGAGCCTGCGCCCGGTTCTCTGCTGCTTCTGGCAAGATAGTCGGAAATGATAAAAACTTCTTGAAAACCGCTTCTCCCTGTTGTATGATAACTTGTAATGTGATACGGGGAGGAAATTCCAATGTCCGGACATTCCAAGTGGCATAACATACAAAAGACCAAGGGCGCTGCAGATGCCAAGCGTGCGCAGGCATTCACCAAAATCGCCCGTGAAATGATCGTAGCCGTCAAGGAAGGCGGCAGCGGCGATCCCGCCAACAATTCCCGGCTGGCAGCTGTGGTGGCCAAGGCGAAAGCCGCCAACATGCCTAACGACAACATCAAGCGCACCATCGAAAAAGCACTGGGTGCCGGGAATACGGAGAACTATGAGCGCGTCACCTATGAAGGCTACGGTCCCAACGGCGTGGCCATCATCGTGGAGGCTATGACCGATAACCGGAAGCGTACCGCTTCCGAGGTCCGCCATTTCTTCGATAAATATGGCGGCAATATGGGCGCAGAGGGCTGCGTCAGCTGGTCCTTCGACAGGAAGGGCGTCATCGTCATCGACAATGAAGACGAAGATCTTGATGAAGATACCGTAATGATGGACGTTCTGGATGCTGGCGGCGACGATCTGAAGACGGAGGACCAGGCTTTCATCGTCTATACAGACCCCGACAGCTTCCCGGCGGTGAGCACTGCCCTGGAGGAGAAGAAATACAAGTTCCTCTCCGCCCAGGTCGAGATGGTCCCGCAGAACTATGTGTCCCTGACCGATCCCGACGACATCAAGAACATGACCAAGATGCTGGACATGTTTGATGACAATGAGGATGTGGAAAACGTCTTCCACAACTGCGACAGCCTGGAGGACTGAGCTTCTCCGCGAACAAAGCATGAAACAGCGTTCTGCCGAGGCAGGGCGCTGTTTTTGCATAAGTGAGTATAAATACACGCGAAATCAGGCATCCTTCTCCGTATGGAGGGATTGCCGTTGAGGAAGCTCTTATTCATTTTCCTTGTTGTATGCAGCACAGTGCTCCCTTTGCTCAATGATTCGGAACCCCCGGTGATTGAACTGCAGCAAACGGAAGCGGAGGTCAGTTTGATTTCGCCGACAGAGGGGAAAAGAATCCTATCTCCGGACAAGGTTGGACTGAAACAACTGCTCGACGACACATTGCAGCTTCAGCCCTGTACGGCCGGCTGCTCCCTGCGTTTGGCGGTGTTGGGCGGAAGTTTTTACAGATGGTATATTGATAATGCAGGACAGTCTGAAGCTGCCAAACAAGCGGCTCTGGCCTGGAGAGCAGAAAGATGCGTAGAAGAGCGTCGGCAGGCAGCCGCGGTAATTCTTTCGCTTCGAAAGGCTGCGGAGCATGTGCGGGAAGAGGAACTCCTTGCCTTGCTTGACGATGCGGGTATTGTAATTCCTGAGGGAGAAGGGTACAAAGAGGGATTTCTATACCTTACAGATGCCGTCTCGCGGGTGCTGTTGACGGAAATATTCAAAAATCACGGCGAAATAATGAATAATTCCCGGTGAAATCGTTGCGGAACCGGGAAAAGCGTGCTATGATACCAGCGAATATATAAACATCCAGAGGATAATCCAGTGAGTTTGCTTGAACATATCGGCGGCACAGCGGATATCCGTCAATTAAGCTTCCCGCAGCTGGAAGAGCTCTGCGCAGAGCTTCGGCAGGAACTGATAAAAAGTGTTTCCGCTACCGGGGGCCATCTGGCTTCCAATCTGGGAATCGTGGAAGTGACGGTTGCGCTCCATAACGTATACGATCCCATGAAGGACCGTATTGTCTTCGACGTGGGGCACCAGAGCTATATACACAAAATGCTGACCGGCCGCATGGATCGGTTTTCCACACTTCGTCAGGAGAACGGGCTTTCCGGCTTCCCCAAGCCCGAGGAATCCCCGACGGACGCTTTCATTGCCGGACACGCCTCCAATTCCGTTTCCGTCGCCCTTGGTATGGCTCGGGCCAGGACCCTCACCGGCGGCGATTACGACGTGGTAGCCCTCATGGGAGACGGTGCTCTTACCGGTGGTCTGGCGTACGAGGGGCTGAACAATGCCGGACAGAGCCGTGAACCCATGGTCATCATCCTCAATGACAACGGTATCGCCATCAATCACACGGTGGGCGGAATGGCGAAATACCTGACGAGGCAAAGGGTAAAACCCGCCTACTACCGCCTGAAGCGTGCCTATCGCAAGGTACTGTTGAAAACAAAGGCAGGCTCCAAGGTCTTTGAGGTGACACAGCGTTGGAAAAACAAGCTGAAAGCTGCCATTTTTTCCTGTACCGCTTTTGAAGAAATGGGTTTCCGCTATATGGGACCCGTAGACGGCCATAATGTCCGTCAGCTCAGCTACATGCTGAATGTGGCCCGCAGCTACCGGGAACCGGTACTGCTCCATGTGGTCACTAAGAAGGGGAAGGGTTACTCCTATGCCGAGGAGGATCCTTCGCTGTATCATTCCGTCGGGCCTTTTGATCCCGAAAAAGGCGCCAGGCGTGTAGAAAAGCAGACCTTTTCCTCGGTTTTCGGGGAAGAGATCACCAATCTTGCCCTGAAGGATGACCGTATCTGCGTCATCACAGCCGCCATGGAAGAGGGAACGGGGCTGCAGGGATTTCACAAGAAACTGCCGGAACGTTTTTTTGACGAAGGGATCGCGGAAGGACACGCGGCAGCCATGGCTGCAGGGATGGCGAAGCAGGGGCTGAAGCCAGTGTTCGCCGTATATTCCACCTTTCTGCAGCGTTCCTATGATATGCTGCAGCACGACGTGGCCCTGCTTCATCTGCCGGTGCTGTTTGCCGTGGATCGCTGCGGCCTGGTAGGCGCCGACGGGGAGACCCATAACGGCGTATTTGACGTGGGATTTCTCCGGCAGGTGCCGGGAATGCAGATCTGGTGCCCCGCTTCCTATCGGGAACTGCGGGACATGCTGGCGGAGGCTCTGAAATATGAGGGTCCTTCCGCCGTCCGATATCCCAGAGGCGCTGAGGGTGAGTATAATGACGGCGGCTGCGAGCCGGTCCGCACCTTGCAGGAGGGCAGTGATCTGACCATCCTCAGCTACGGCACCCTCATCAACGAAGCAATAGCGGCAGCAGAAACGCTGAAGAAAGAGGGCATCTGTGCAAAGGTCGTGAAGCTGGGAAGAATCGCTCCGTTGGATCTGGAGAAGATAGACGCCGTGACCTGTGATACCAGCGGCATACTGGTAGCAGAGGAATGCGCCGCGCCGGGCAGTGTTGGCGAGGCTTTGGCTATGCACATAAAGCGTCCCCTCTGCGCGCTGAATCTGGGGGACGGTATCGTGCGTCAGGGCACACAGGCACAGCAGCGCCGCAGGGCCGGGATCGACGCAGATGCCATCCTGCGGGCAGCGCGGAACCTGAAAGCCTGATGCGGCTGGATCTGCTGTTGGTCCGCCGGCGCCTTTGCTCCGGGCGAGAACGGGCCAAGGAAGAGATACGCGCCGGCCATGTAATGGTTGACGGAAAACCGGAAACCCGGCCCAGCCGGGACGTCCCGGAGGATGCGGAGCTCAGCATTCTGGGAGATACCCTGCGGTATGTGAGCCGGGGAGGTCTGAAGCTGGAAAAGGCCCTGTCAGCCTTCAATGTCCGCCCAAGAGGTTTGGTTTGCGTAGATTGCGGCGCATCATCGGGGGGCTTTACCGACTGCCTGCTGCAGAATGGCGCTGTACGCGTCTATGCCCTGGATGTGGGAAGCGGGCAGCTTGCGGCAAAGCTGCGACGCGATCCGCGGGTCGTCAGTATGGAAAACTTCAATGTGCGGGAGCTTAGGCCGGGTGATCTGCCGGAAGCGCCGGACCTTGCGGTGATAGACGTGTCCTTTATCTCTCTGCGCCTGATTCTTCCCGCTGTGTCACAGGTTCTGAAGCCGGAGGGAGAGGTCGTATGCCTCATCAAGCCTCAGTTTGAAGCCGGGAAAGCAAGAGTTGGGAAAAAAGGAGTCGTCAGGGACCCTGCCGTACATCGGCAGATCCTGGAGGAGCTTTTCCTGTTTTTCCCGACATTGGGATTCTATCCCGTCGGCCTGAACTGGTCACCCATCCGCGGGCCGGAAGGGAATATCGAATATCTATGCCATCTTCGGCGGCAGCCTGCGGAAGCGCCGCCGGAGGTCCTAAGGACGGTAGAGGAGGCGCACGAAACGCTGAAATGAAGCGGATACTGATTTGCACGAATTACGACAAGGACCCCGACCTGTCCTTTACGAAGCAGGTACTTTCCTTCCTCCGGGCCAGGGGAGCGGAGGCGAGGGCTTTTTTCCCCATGACGCCTGCGGAGACCCTGCCGGCAGATTTGCCGGAGGATATTCTGTGTCCGAATCCCAGCACCTTTATACGCGGCGCCGATTTGCTGCTCTGCCTGGGGGGCGACGGTACCATGCTCCATAATTCCAAGCTGGCTGCGCAGAACAACGTGCCAATGCTGGGGATCAACCTGGGACATATGGGCTTCATCACGGAGCTGGAAAAAGAGGACGTAGGCCGTCTGTCCGAGGTGCTGGAAGGGCGCTACGCCGTGGAGAACCGGATGATGCTGGATTATGAGGTACATCGGGACGGAAAGTGCATCTGCAGCGGCTTCGGCCTGAACGAAGCGGTAGTTGCCCGCCAAAGCCCTGCCCATTCCATACATCTGACTGCCTATGGGGACAACCGGAAGATTTCCGATTATTCCGGCGACGGTATTATTATTGCCACGCCAACGGGCTCCACAGCTTATTCCATGGCCGCCGGCGGACCGATCGTTGAGCCTACGGCGGAAAACCTGCTTCTGACGCCCATGTGTGCCCATTCCCTGACGGCGAAACCTTATGTGCTTGCCGGCGATCGGCACACCAGCGTGAAACTGGTGCGGGGCGACAACGACGAAGCCCTGCTGTTGGTGGACGGGGAGGATTGCGCCACTCTGAAAACCGGCGACCTGGTATATGTACGCAAGTCTTCTTTTGTGACACGGCTGATCAAGCTTCGCAGCCTTAGTTTTTATGAGATTGTTCGGCACAAGCTGAATTGACGGGGGATATACAGATGAAGAATGAAAGACAGCTTCAAATCCTGAAAATTATAGCGGAAAGGTCCATTGAGACCCAGAACCAGCTGATTGCCGCTCTGAAGGAAGCGGGGATTAAAAGCACACAAGCCACCGTGTCCAGGGACATGCGGGAGCTTCGGCTGGTAAAAAAGCTCAATGACGACGGCAGCTATCGATACGTCTGCCCGGAGGAGCCTGTTGAAACGCCGGATCATTCCGCCAGACTGCGCACCATCTTCCGGGAATCCGTGGCCTCCTGTGCCACGGCACAGAACCTGGTCGTCGTCAAAACGCTCTCCGGACTTGCCAACGCCGCCTGCGCCGCCATCGATTCCATGGACGTTCCCGGCATGGTGGGAAGCCTGGCCGGGGATGATACCATCTTCCTGGCCATGACAGACAACGCCGCCGCTGAACGTTTCTGTGAAGAGATCCGGGAACTGCTCCGCTGAAGTAACCGCTGAAAGAGGTGTCTTCCCTTGCTGGAATTGCTCCACATTGAAAACGCCGCTGTGATCGAACGGGCCGATATTCCTTTCGGCCCGGGTCTTAATGTGCTCACCGGCGAGACGGGCACCGGCAAATCCATCATCATCGACGCTATCGGCGCTGTCCTGGGGGATCGTGTGTCCCGCGAGCTGGTGCGCACCGGAGCGGATTCCGCCCGCTTCACGGCAGAGTTCACACCGACGGACAATGCGGCAGCCTGGCTTCAGGAAAACGAGATCGAGCTCTCGCCGGGGGAGAACATTCTGGTTTCCCGCCGGATCACAGCGGAGGGAAAGAGTTCCTGCCGGATGAACGGAACCCCGGTTACCTCCGCGCAGCTGCGGTCTTTCGGCGACCTTCTGGTGGATGTTCACGGTCAAAACGACGGCAGGCGGCTTCTGTCCGAAAGCAGCCATCGGGCCTGGCTGGACGCCTTTGGAAACCTGAGCGGCCTTTTCGACGCTTACGGTCGCTGCTATCGGGAGTATACGGAGGAGTGCAGACAGCTGGATTCCCTTCAAAAAAGCGAGGATGAAAAGGAATTTCTGGAAGCAAAGCTGAAAAAGGAGATCCAGGAGCTCACAGCCGCCGCGCCTAAAGACGGGGAAGAGGAAGCATTGGAGCAGCGGGTGAGAAAACTGCGGTTTGCGGAAAAGCTGACAGACCAGCTCACGGAGGCCTACGAGAGCTTTCATGGGAGTGAAAGGACCGAAGGGGCGGTGGACCTGCTGGTATCGGCTTTCAACGCGCTCAATTCCATTCTGCGTGTTGATGAGAGCTATGGGCCATTGGCCGCCGAGGTCGAGGATCTGCGGTATCGGGCTGAGGACCTGGCGGACAGGCTGGAGGACGCCAGGCGGGAGCTGGACTATTCCCCCGGCGAGCTTGACAGGCTGGAAGAGCGGCTGAATCTGCTGCAGCGCCTTTCCCGACGTTACGGCAGTGCATCTGCCGCCAGGGAACGCCTGGAAAAAGCAAAAAACGAACTGGAAGACGTGCAGTATCTGGACGAACATCTGGAAAAGCTGGAAGCTTCCATCCAAAAGAAGAAATCCCAGGTGCTTGCGTCAGGGGAAAAACTGTCTGCAGCCCGCCGGACGGCGGCGCAGGAATTGGAAAGAGCCGTGGAAGCAGAGCTTAAAGACCTGAGCATGCCCGGTGCCCGTTTTCGGGTGGAGTTTGCTTCCAAACCGGGAGTCGGCTTCGACGCTTCCGGGTTGGAGGACATCCGTTTCCTCCTGTCGGCCAATGCCGGCCAGGCGCCCGGTAGGCTCAGCCATATCGCTTCCGGCGGAGAACTGAGCCGCATCATGCTGGCCATGAAGAACGTCCTGCGTGCTTCCTCTGAGCCTGAAGTGCTGATCTTCGACGAGATCGACACCGGTGTCAGCGGTATCGCCGCCCAACGGGTGGGGGAAAAGCTTGCGGCCCTTGCAAACGACCGGCAAGTACTTTGTGTGACCCACTTGCCGCAGCTGGCCGCCATGGCCGACGTGCAGTTTTCCATTGTAAAGCAGCAGCATTCCGGCAACACCTTTACCTCGGTCGCCCGCCTGGACGGAGAAGGCAGGAGGCGGGAACTCGCTCGCCTGATCGGCGGCGAGACCGTGACGGCGACCACCCTCGACAGCGCATCCGAACTCATTGATGCTGCGGATCGTTTCAAGGCCGGATTACGGAATACGTAATCTCCTGATCGGGTTGCTTTGACCTCCGGTGCCGCCGGAGGTTTCTCATCGGGAATTTACGATTTGTTTACCATTGGGCATCGGTAAATGATATACTGATCAAAAGGAAGTCCAGAGGAGGGAGAAGGATGCAGAAAAAGATCCTCGTGGTGGAAGACGACGGGAATATCGCCGATCTGATCCGGATCTATCTTGAAAAGGACGGATTTGAAGTGAAGATCGCCGGCGACGGCGGCAGCGGTATACAGATGTTCCGGGAGTATTCTCCGGACCTTGTGCTGCTGGATGTGATGCTCCCTGTGATGGACGGCTGGCAGGTCTGCAGTCTGATCCGCAAGACGGATAAGACCCCCATTATCATGCTCACCGCAAAAGAGGAAACGGACGACAAGGTGCACGGCCTGGAGCTCGGCGCCGACGACTATATGACCAAGCCCTTTGAAGTCAAGGAACTGCTGGCAAGGATCCATGCCGTGCTCCGCAGGACCGAGGGAGAGGAAGAACACAAGGGGCAAATCCTGACCTTTGACAAGCTGGAAATCAACATGGATTCCTACGAACTGATGGTGGACGGAAAAAAGATCGACACACCGCCCAAGGAGATGGCGCTGCTGTTTCATCTTGCTTCCTCCCCCAACCGGGTTTTTACCCGAAATCAGCTTCTGGACGAGGTTTGGGGGTTCGATTATCTCGGTGATTCCCGCACGGTGGACGTCCATATCAAGCGCCTTCGTGAAAAGTTGGAAGGGGTAAGTCCCCGCTGGGCCCTGTCCACTGTCTGGGGTGTCGGCTATAAGTTTGAAACCTTCCCTGAAAAATGAGCAGAAGTATCCAGACCCGCAATATCCTGCTCAGTGCCGGAATGGTGGTCTTCAGCTTCCTCATCCTCAGTCTTTCCTTTTCCGCCGTGTGCTACACCTATGTGATCCGGGAAAAGCGGCAGGTACTGGAATCCACCGCAAATGTAGTAGCCGACGTAGCAGCCGCAGTGAACGAAAACCTGGAAAGCGAGAATTGGGAACTCAGTTTGCAGGCCGCTTCCATTTCCCGTGCAACCGGTCTCCACATCTTCATTTGCGACGATTCCGGGAAAGTGATCATCTGTTCCGACGCTCTGGTAAACTGCGAGCATATAGGCGAGACGATACCGGCGGAGTATACCGGAATCATACGGGACAGCGGCAGCTTTCGGAAGCTGTCGGATCTATCCGGCTTCTATCAGGAAAAAAGGTATGTGGCGGCCGTGCCGATCCGTCAGCATGACGGGGAGCAGACAGGTTATGTTTTCGCAGCCGCTGAAATCGGCGCTGTCTGGGAGCTTTGGCGCCGCTTTACCACCATGCTTCTGACGACCGGCTTCTTTACGTTGCTGATTGCCATACCCGTTTCCGTCTTCTCCAGCCGCCGAGAAACGGCACCGCTGAAAGAAATGGCTGCGGCAGCCCGGCAGTTTGCCCGGGGGAACATGGGCGTCCGCATCAGCATGCGAGGCCGTTCTGACGAAGTGGCGGAGCTGTGCGAAGCATTTAATCAAATGGCGGACGCCCTGGAGAGCTCGGAGGAACAGCGCAGGGAGTTCGTTTCCAGCGTATCCCATGAACTGAAGACCCCGATGACCACCATCTCCGGTTTCGCGGACGGATTGTTGGACGGGACCATCCCCATGGAAAGCGCACCGAAATACCTGTCCATCATATCCAGCGAGACCAAACGTCTCAACCGGCTTGTGCATCAGATGCTGGATATCAGCCGTATGAAGGATAAGAAAGCGAGCCTGAATTCCGTCTTTGATGCGACCGAGACCCTGCGGGTCAGCATCACAAATCTTTACAGCCGCATGGAGGACAAAAAGCTTGAGCTTCATCCGGAGATCCCGGAGGACCCGGTCATCTGCCGCGGCAGCGGGGATGATATTGCCAGGGTGGTATATAACATTCTGGAAAATGCGGTGAAATTTGCCGATCCCGGCAGCAGGCTGGATGTGAGCCTGTATAAGCAGAGCGGGAAAGCCTATATCTCCATTACCGACAGGGGGGAAACCATCCCCAAAGCGGAGCTCCCGATGATCTTTGATCGTTTCCACAAATCGGATCGCTCACGAAGCCTGGATCGGGACGGAGTGGGGCTCGGACTGTATATCGTGAAGACCATTCTGGATCGGATGGGGGAGGATATCTGGGTGCGGTCCAAGGATGGGGAAACGGAATTCCGCTTTTCGCTGACCGTTGCCGTATGATTCGAATCGCTGCCGGTTTGATTGCTGATGCTGAGTTTACACGTTTTGCCCTCGTTCACTTGCCCTGAACGCAGGACTGGAGGGAGAAATGGCTGACAATAAGGAGCTGAATCAGGAGAATACTGCGTATACCGCTCCGGCGGAAGACGGAGGCTATCAGTTCTGCTCTCGCCTGAACGGCACGCTCGATGAGCCGAAGAACCGGCGGGGGAAAAACCATAACGCCATCGGTCTTGTGATCACCGGCGTGCTGATCCTTCTGGCCGCCAGCGCGGCAGTCTGCGTGTTGGTGCTTCAGCTCACTCTTTCCGTCCGGCAGGACGAAAACGGGCTTTCCGTCGAACTTGTGCGTAAAAGCAGCTCAAAACCCATCGTGCACTTGGATGAGCCCATTTTCCCGCGCTTACAGCCGGGTACTTCGAATGCGGCAGATGACCCGGAACGATATGAATGGTCCGGCGAAACGCTGCGTATGAGTGCTGCTGACAAGGGAGACGAACTGAGCTTTCGCCAGCTGTATGCCGACTGTGCACCATGTATCGGCTCCTTACGCGCTACGGACGCCAATGGCAGGGAACGGAGCGGTACGGTGATCATCATGTCAGAAGACGGGGCCCTGATTGCCAGCACACATGTGATTTCCGGCGCGGCTGACATTTCCGTAACGGTGGACGGTGCGGAGTATACAGCCTATATCATAGGCCTCGACTATGCAACGGATCTCGCTGTTCTGAAGATCGATGCGGAGGGCTTACCCACGGCCACATTCAGCGGCGAAACGGTTTTTGCCGGCGATACCGTGGCAGTCGTCGGAAATCCGGTGGGCGGTGTAGTGAACATTACCGGCGGCATGGTTTCAGCTGTCAATCCCTTTTTCGATTATCGGGGTTTTTCCCTGGAGGTGCTTCAATTCGGGATGCAGCTGGGGGACATTGCTTCCGGCAGTGCCCTTGTGAATGCTGCCGGGCAGGTCATCGGCATTGTAAATGCGGATATGGCTTTGCAGCTGCCGGAATCCGACGGCTTCGGTTTCGCTCTTTCCATGCATGAAGCGAAGGGGATCATTGACGAACTGCTGAAAAACGGATTTGTAGCGGGCCGCCCCTCCTCGGGGCTTACGGTTTCTGAGCTGCCTGCTGCATATGCCGCCTATTATGAGTATCCCACATGCCTGTATATTGCCGCCGTTCAGGAGAACAGCACCGCAGCGGAAGCGGGGCTGCAGCGGGGTGATCTGATCCTCTCCGCCAACGGAACGGAGATCGTCGGCGTCAGTGAGCTCTATGCCGTCATCAACGGGCTGAAAGCAGGTGACTGGCTGACCCTGGAGATCTGCCGCAATGGAGAGATCGGTGAAGTATCCTTCCAGCTGATGGAAGCGGTCAGCCCCTTGAAGAATTAGAAGTCCTCACTTATTTCATACTTTCCCCTTTTTTGACAAAGACGCGGCTCATAGCTGCGTCTTTGTCGTTTTTGACCAAATGCGGCAAATAGCGCCGGTTGTCAGGCGTCATGGATTATGCTATACTTGCTGCGATAAGTACAATGCAGGCAGAATACCGCTTGCGCTAAGCATTACAGTCTTATGGAGCAAAGAAATGCAATTGAAAAGATTTGCGGCCATACTCCTGGCTATATTGTTCATCTTCTGTTCGCTTACGATTGCAGAAGCAGAGGAAGAGGAAGAAAACCGGCTGCTGTGGCAGAGGGAAACCCCCGTCACTCCCGATATATGCGTTTTTGAAACCGTACTGACCAACGGATCCAGACAAGCGGAGCATTACATATGCTACACTCCCGGCGGATGTGCAAGGCCGGTGCTCGCTTATGGTGCAAATATCCGTGAAAAACTGGAATTCCCGGCGGCTGCAGAGCAAACGGATGGACGTGTTCTCGCAGGCGTCAACGGTGACTATTTCGTCATGGCGACCGGAATGCCTTTAGGGATCATTCTGCACGAAGGTGAGCTGATTTCCTCAGACACGGGAAACGCCGCCTTCGGTTTTCTGGAGGATGGGAGCGCGATCCTGGGACTGCCGGGCCTGCGCATGGAGCTTTCTTCGGAAAATGCATCCTGCAAAATCGACAGCATCAACAAGAATTACAAAAGCGGACAGTTCTGCCTCTATACTTCAGCCTGGGGCGAACAGCTTCCCCTCAGCGAAGACTACCGCTGCCTGGAACTGATTCCGGAAGAGGACGGAATCATCACACTGGGCGGAGATCTTCATTGCTTTGCCGGTCCGGAACGCACGCCGGAAACAGCCCTGTCCTTGGAGAAAGAAAGGCTGTATCTTTGTTATTCCGGCCCGGAGGAGGCCTGGCAGCTCGCCGGCCTGGCAAACCTTGAACCCGGAACGATGCTGACCCTGACCGTCAGAGCCGCAGACGCGCGATTCGAAGGCTGTTGGGAGGCACTGGGCTGCCTTTATCCGCTGCTCTCCGGGGGAGAGGTACTGCCAGGACTTGACGAGATTGACAAAAACAAAGCTCCGCGGACAGCCATCGGCATTCGGGAGAATGGCGAAGTAATACTCTATACTGCGGACGGACGGCAATCCGGATATGCGATCGGTCTTTCTTTGCAGGAAGCGGCGATGAGGCTGAAGGAGCTGGGATGTGTTGACGCCGGTGCTTTGGACGGCGGCGCATCCACGGTAATGGCCTGCCAGCTCCCCGGCGAGGAAGACTGCACGGTCCGGAACGCTCCGTCTTTGGGCAGGCTTCGGGAAACCCCGCAGTTTCTGCTGCTCACCGCTCCCGAAGAAACGCCGGGACCACTGGCAGCAGTTGCTGTTACCTGCGAGGAGAAGGTCCTGCTTGCCGGTAGCAGCAGCCGTCTTTACTGCGGTGGCTGTGACGATAACGGTGCGCCCATAGCCCTGTATGAGATTCAATGGAGCAGTGATTGCGGAAGCGTAGATGACAGCGGCCTCTTTACAGCGCCGGAATGGGCCTGCGAAGCGGTGGTAACGGCGCGCTGCAGCAGCATTGAAGGGGAATTTCGTATCCCTGTGATTTCCCAACCCGAGGAGATAAGAGTAGTATCAGAGGAGAACGGCAGAGAAATCAAACAGCTGCGTGTCCTTCCCGGTTCGGAAACAGAACTCTGTGCAAAAGCTTTCTGGAATGGAATGGAAGTCTGCGCATCAGACGAACTGTTCCGGTGGCAGGTGGAAGGGGAGGCCGGAACCATCGACGATAGCGGCCTGTTCACTGCTTCCGAAAACGCCGCGATCGGTGAGCTGACCGTGCGCTGCGGGGAGACGGTTTGCAGCCTGCAGATTCTTGTCACGGATTCGGTGATCTGTGCGGAGGATTATGAGAATATCGAATCCGGAACGGCTCCGGGATTGAGCTGGTCGCAGGAATCCAATCGTGATAAAGTGAAATACGGGTTGGGAAGCCTGCGGCTGGACTACGATCTCACCGAAGGCAGCGTGACCTTCTCCATGGAAGATTACCCCACCGAGCTTGGCAGCTCCGCGAGCCTCTGGATCCTCAGCGACGGAAGCGGAAACAACGTGTATTCCGTACATGATGAGATTTCGATTCTCTTGGGAAAGCTGGATCATGCGGGATGGATGCAGTTCCAGGTGAATACCGATGTTTTCGGAAGGATCCGGGCGCTGCGTATCGGCGGCAGCGGCAGCGGTACGCTTTGGCTGGATCAGCTTATGATCTTCAACGAAACGGAGCCTGATACAGAAGCGCCGATAATCCATATGCAGGCAGAAAACGGCAGGCTTTCTGCCATAGTTTGGGATCAGGCGGAGGGTGTTCTGCCCGCATCGCTGATTCATCTGACAGCCAACGGGGAGAATCTGGCGTTCGAATATGACGATTCCAGCGGGACGATTCAAACTGCACTCCCGCTGCCGGATCCCTGCATCCGCATAGTTTTGACCGCATATGACCGCAGCGGCAATTACAATTCCGCATCCATTCTAATGGACGACGGCGCTTCGGCTTCCTTCCCCGACATGAACGGGCATTGGGCAAGCCGCTATGTGGATCACCTGCGAAGCATGGGTGTGATTGCCGGAAGGCTGGCTGACGACGGATCGACCTATTTTGACCCGGACAGTAAGGTCACCAGGGCGGAATTCGCCGTCATGCTTTGCCGCTGGCTCAGAATCGACACTTCGCTCTACGACACGATCCTGCAATTTGCCGATGAGGATTCCATTCCTTCCTGGGCGCGCAGCAGCGTGAAGGCCGCCGCAGCCTTGGGCCTGATCCAGGGATCGCCTGCAGGAGACGGCATCTATTTCATGCCGCAGCAGCTTTTGACCAGATCCCAGGCGGCGGTCATCCTTGGCCGCACCATGCCCGGCGGGCGTATGCTGTCCGATCTGCCCTGGCCGGATGCAGAGGATATTCCCGCCTGGGCACGCACCTATGTTTCCGAACTGGCCTTTATGGGTGTGATGACCGGGAATGGGGTGAATTTCGAACCCAACAGCCCGCTTACCCGAGCCCAAGCTGCCAAGCTGTTTTCGGAATTGAGCTGAATATTCAGGGAAACCGGAGCTGCTTCGCTCCGGTTTCCCGGTTTATCCAGGGTATATGTTCTTGCGGAACGCATTGCGAAAACTGCACCGTTATGATAAAATGCAAATAATGATCGTCCAAAAGGATGTGAGCAATTTGCGGATCCTGGGCCTGGACCCCGGAATCGCCATCGTTGGCTTTGGCGTGATCGAGGCGCAGCGGGGACAGTTCCACTTGATGACCTACGGCGCGATACGGACAGAGGCTGGACTTCCGTTATCGGAGCGGTTGGAGATCATCTACAACGACCTGTGCCAGCTTCTGGATTCTCTGCATCCGGAAGCGGTAGCCGTGGAGGAGCTGTTTTTCAATACAAACATCACCACCGGAATCAGCGTAGCCCACGGCAGAGGGATCCTGCTTCTGGCCTGCCGTCAGAAAAATATCCCGATCTATGAATATACCCCGCTGCAGGTCAAGCAGAGCGTGGTGGGATATGGCCGTGCAGAGAAAAAACAGGTCATGGAAATGGTACGGCGAATGCTGCATCTGACGGAGGTACCCAGGCCGGACGATGCTGCCGATGCACTTGCGATCGCTCTGTGTCACGGCAGGGCAGCCACGTCCTTACTATTTCAGGCAGGGGAGAAAAGTCAATGTTCTACTATCTGAACGGCACGGTAGCCGCATTGGAAAACTGCCTCGCGGTCATCGACTGCGGCGGCGTCGGTTTCAGCTGCAATACCTCCTTGCGCAGCATGTCCTCGCTGGAAATCGGCAAAAAGGCGAAGATGTACACCTCCTGCGTCATCCGGGAGGACGCCTTTGATATCTACGGCTTTACGACACAGGCGGAGTTGAACAGTTTTCGGATGCTTACGGGGATTTCCGGCGTAGGGCCGAAGGCGGCTCTCTCCATTCTTTCCTCCAGCAGCCCCGAAGATCTGGCTCTGGCCGTGGCAAACGGGAATGAGAAAGCCCTTACCATCGCTCCGGGAATCGGAAAGAAATTGGCCCAGCGCATCCTTTTGGAATTGAAGGACAAGGTCAGCGCCGATATGCGCAGCCTGACGGCAGTTAGTCCGGCCGCTGTTTCCGGACAGCCTTCTGGTGGAGATCAAAAATCGAGGGATATTGCGGCAGCACTTTCCGTATTGGGGTACAACCCTTCGGAAATCAATGCGGTGCTGAGCAAACTGGACATCACAAATCTGAGCGTGGAAGAGGCGATTCGTCAGGTCCTCAAATCCTCGCTTCGCTGAGGTGAGAAGCAATCATGAGTATTGAAATCTCCGGCGAGAATCTGACAAAGGACCTGACCAGAACGAGCTTTGTTGCGGAAGACGAAGGCGAATTCTCCCTTCGTCCCCAGACGCTGAACGAATACATCGGGCAGGCGAAAGCAAAGGACAACCTTCGTGTTTTCATTGAAGCCGCCCGTCGGCGCGGAGAAGCGTTGGATCATGTGCTCCTCCATGGCCCTCCGGGACTTGGGAAAACGACCCTGGCGCAGATCATCGCCAATGAGATGGGCGTGAATATCCGCAAGACTTCCGGACCCGCCATCGAAAAGCCTCGGGACCTGGCCGCTCTGCTCACAAATCTCAACGACAACGACATCTTATTCGTAGACGAGATCCACCGGCTCAATCGCAGCGTAGAGGAGATTCTTTATCCCGCCATGGAGGATGGAGAAATCGACATCATCATCGGGCAGGGCCCTTCCGCCGATTCCATCCGCCTTCCGCTGAAGAAATTCACTTTGATCGGCGCCACCACCCGCTCCGGTCAGATTTCCGCTCCGCTTCGGGACCGTTTCGGCGTGATCCTCAAGCTGGAGCTCTATACGCCGGAGGATCTGGAGCTGATCATCCGCAGGAGCGCGGACCTGCTGAATATCGGGATCGAGCACTCCGGCGCCGCTGAGATCGCCAAACGATGCCGCGGCACCCCCCGTATTGCCAATCGACTGCTGAAAAGAGTGCGTGATTTTGCCGAAGTGACGGCGGAAGGCGTCATTACGAAAGCTGTAGCGGACGATGCGCTTAACCGGCTGGATATTGACCAGCTGGGTCTGGACAACATTGACCGCAGACTGCTTAGAAGCATCATTATGCAGTATGGCGGGGGACCGGTGGGGTTGGAAACACTGGCTGCCACGGTGAACGAAGAAACGGTCACCATTGAGGACGTTTACGAGCCCTATCTGCTTCAACAGGGCTTTATTACCCGGACACCGAGGGGAAGATGCGCCACGCGACAGGCCTATGAGCACCTTCATTTGCCGCTTCCTATGGAAAACAGCGGAAATTCCGGACAGATGAAGATGGAATTTTAGTAAATCAGCCGAATATTTGCATAGAATTTTGCATGATTGCCTTGACATTCAAAATTCAGGCGTCTATAATGCAATCGTGTCAATGGGAATTGGTAATAGTTATCTAATATTTGAATCCATGACGGATGAAGAACTGCTCCGGTCCTGCCGGCAGGGAAACCCGGATGCGGAAGAAACGCTGATCCGGCGCTATGCGCAAGTCATCCGGAGTATAGCACGGCCTTTTTTCCTCACCGGAGGCGACAGTGAAGACCTGATCCAGGAAGGGATGCTGGGCCTGCTGAGCGCCATTCGCAGATACGATCCCCAGGAAGAAACTTCTTTCAGATCATTTGCTGTTCTATGTATCCGCCGCCGCATGATTTCTGCTTTAAGGAAAGCGGCGGGAACAAAAAACGTATCTCTCGACGACTGTCTGTCCTTGGAATCCTCTCTTTTTGACGAAAATCATTCTCGGAATGACAATCTGCGCGGACCTGAAGAACTTTTGATCGACAGGGAAGAGGCTCAAAAGAGATACCAAAACCTGCTTCTGCTTTTGTCGGCGTATGAACAATCGGTTCTGCGCTGCTTCCTCAGAGGAATGTCATACAGAGAAATCGCAGAGATCACCAAGCGATCGGAAAAAGCGGTGGACAATGCCGTTCAGCGGATCCGCCGCAAATTCGAGAATCTACCCCAAGGCGATATCAGCTCAA